>ERZ887942.2324-NODE-2324-length-11896-cov-5.390001_pt1 | contig 11896 bp, 11 predicted proteins | sample MGYA00521099_ERZ887942 | MGnify/ENA primary metagenome ERZ887942 (study PRJEB32303, sample SAMEA104408605) | aquatic metagenome | biome: Brackish water; feature: Pelagic; material: water | place: Baltic Sea | collected 2014-06-07T06:48:00 | depth 16,251 m ... | reverse complement strand
CAAAAGCCATTGGCAGCAATGGCAATAACGGACGGCCGCGAATCCTGCTGAACTACCCTGTTCAACCCGGTCGGTTGGCGGTTTGAATCCCTCCGGGCGCACATCGCGGCTAGGCTTAATCGGTGGAGTCTGTGGGCACGTCCCAGGTCAATGTGAGCGCCGATGATGCTCTGGGCGGTGATGACGTCATGGAGTTACTGCATCGACTCACGCGCCGGGACGTGTCGGCGAGGGAATTGCGGGAATCCGCGCAGGCCAGGATTAGCGCCGCCGGTGAGCTCAACGCCGTCGTGTGCAATGTCGACCTCATTCCTGAGGAAGGCGGCCCATTTACCGGCATACCCACGGCGGTGAAGGACAACCAAGACCTCAACGGTTACCCCACCCGGCATGGCTCCTCCGCGACGCCGAGCACGCTGGCAACCAGGGATATGCCCTTTGTCGGGCACCTGCGTGGGCTCGGATTCGATCCACTCGTGAAGACGACACTGCCTGAATTCGGACTCACGGCGACCACTGAGTCCACGACCTACGGCGCCACGCGCAACCCATGGAATGTGGGGCACTCCACGGGCGGCTCCAGCGGCGGATCCGCAGCCCTCGTGGCATCCGGCGCGCTCCCCATCGCCCACGCCAATGACGGGGGTGGCTCCATCCGGATTCCGGCCGCTCTGTGCGGGCTTGTCGGCTTGAAGCCAACCCGGGGCCGCCTTCCCGACCGCGCCGACCTGGATTCATTGCCCATCCACATCGTCAATCAAGGCGTTCTCACCCGTTCGGTGCGCGACACCGCGTACTTCTTCGCCGAATCCGAGCGCAGGTTTGCACACCCAGACCTGCCGCCCATCGGCATGGTGGTGCGTCCTGAGCACACGCGGCTCCGCGTCGCCGTGATGACCGACGGTGTGCCCGGGCTTGCCGTCGAGGAACAGACCCACCAGGCCGTCCGGGCGACCGGACGCGCCCTACAGGCGCTCGGCCATGACGTCGAAGAGATCCCGCCTCACCTGGACGAGCAATTCGGCCGCGACTTTCTGCGCTACTGGGCGTTCTTGTCCTTCATGATGCAACGGACAGGCTCGCGGGTCTTCGGCAAGGGATTCGACGGTAAACAGACCGAAGCGCTGACCAAGGAGCTCAGCTCGATGTTCGTGCAGCAGGCGCCGCGTGTACCGGGCAGTATCCGCCGACTCAAACGCGTTGCGGTGGAGCCGGAAGCGATCTACGAGCGATTTGACGTAGTGGTGTCCCCTGTCGTGTCCCATCCCGCTCCCCCGATCGGGTATCTCGGACCCGACGTGCCGGTGCACGACCAACTAGTGCGCATCTTGCAATTCGCGTCCTTTACCGCTCTGCAGAACGTCACGGGTGCGCCGGCGATCTCTCTGCCTATGGCACGCACAGTCGAGGGATTGCCGATCGGCGTACAGGTAGGTGCACCTCGCGGCGGGGAGGCACGATTGCTTTCGGTTGCCCTCGAACTCGAACAGGCAATGCCCTGGCCGACGAGCATCACGTCAACCTGAACGGAACTTTTTTGCGGCCACAATGTGCTTACCAAACCCATACATTGCCCTGACTCGATCTACACACGAAGTCGACACAATCTCTTTACGGCGACCTCCAGTCGTCACGCTGGGTGGTGACCACACTCCGGCTAATCGCCTACGTAGGGATTCCCATGAACTCACCACACTCGTCGCGGCGTGGACTCATCAGCGCCCTCGGAATCGGTGCCGCCGGAATCGGTGCAGCGTCTTTGACATCCGCTCCAGCAGCGTTGGCGGCGTCACCTTCGAGAAACTCTCGACCCACAACGCCGAGACAGACCACTTACTCATTCACCGGAGAGCGCCAGGCAGGGATCGCGACCGCAGCCCAGGAGAATCTCCGCTTCACATCACTCAAGGGATCGCCGGTCAACAGCCAGCAACGCTCAAGCCTCTCCCCGCCTTTTCGGCTGATGAGCTCCAGGAAGGAATCAGCGGCGGGGACATCTGCATCCAATCATGTTCCGACGATGCCCAGGTTGCGCTTCATGCCGTACGAAACCTGGCCCGTCTAGCTGAGGGTGCCGCGACAGTTGCCTGGTCCCAGTCAGGTTTAGGAAAGTCATCGACTCTCGCCCGGGATGGCAAAACGCCGCGGAATCTGTTCGGATTCAAAGACGGCACAGCCAATATTCGAAGTAATTCCGATTTCGATGATTTTGTGTGGGCCAGCTCCGGAGATGGTCCCGCTTGGATGGCCGGGGGCACATATCTGGTCGCGAGAAAGGTCGAGATGATCCTCGAGACGTGGGACAACGAAGACCTCACCGAGCAGCAGGAAGTCTTTGGCCGAACCAAGGGCACTGGCGCCCCGCTTTCCGGTGGTAGCGAACGCACGCGGCCGAACTTCCGCGCGACCGGCGCTAACGGAGAACCGATGATCGATCCTCATTCGCACATCGCCCTCGCAGCACCGGGCAGGGCGGGCCGAATCCTGCGCCGTGGGTACAACTACGAAGTGGCACAACGTTCGCGATCCCGCCGGGCGTACGCACATCGCAGCAATATGTGGGCCAGTCACTATTCGGCTAAATGCTCACCCCAAGCCGGATTGCTCCCCCAGATGGGAGCGGGTGGAAGAGTAATCCGGTTGGCTTTGATTGAATGAGGCCGTGTCCGATGCCCCTGACTACTTTCACATCGGCACCGTTGATTCCCACAGCCGCGCTCGCACGGGCACCATCAACACGCCGCACGGACCCATTCACACCCCAGCATTCATTCCGGTGGGCACCAAAGCGACGGTCAAGTCAGTGCTCCCTGAATCAATGACCCAACTGGGGGCTCAAGCGATTCTTGCCAACGCCTATCACCTCTATCTGCAACCTGGCGCCGACATCGTTGACGAGGCCGGTGGGTTAGGCCGCTTCATGAATTGGCCGGGACCTACATTCACCGATTCCGGTGGTTTTCAAGTCCTGTCGCTCGGCGTAGGTTTCAAGAAGGTCCTCGCCATGAAGGTCGAGGAGCAGCCAGATGATGTGATCGCTCAGGGCCGAGATCGGCTCGCCCGGGTTGACGATGACGGGGTCACGTTCAAGTCTCATCTTGATGGCTCCATGCATCGCTTTACCCCTGAGGTTTCCATGCAGGTCCAGGCGCAGCTCGGCGCCGACATCATGTTCGCCTTCGACGAACTGACCACGTTGATGAACACTCGCGACTATCAGGTCGATTCACTCGAGCGTACGCGCCGATGGGCTGAGCGTTGCGTCGTCGAGCACGATCGGCTTCAACAGTCACGTTCAAACACAACAGCCCAGGCACTGTTCGGGGTGATTCAAGGTGCTCAGCATGAGGACCTTCGACGCAAAGCAGCCCGCGACCTGGCCGGCATGGACTTTTCTGGTTTCGGCATTGGGGGTGCGCTACAAAAGGACGCCCTAGGCGAAATATTGGGCTGGGTGGTTGATGAGTTGCCCGACAACAAGCCGCGCCACCTTCTAGGGATCGGCGAACCTGACGATCTATTCGTCGCAATCGCCAGCGGCGCAGACACCTTCGACTGCGTCTCACCCTCGCGAGTGGCACGCAATAGTGCGGTGTTTCACCGCAATGGTCGCTTCAACCTGCTCACGGCTGCGAGCCGGCGCGCCTTTGTGCCGATCGATGATGCCTGTGACTGCTACACCTGCGGCCACTACACCCGCGCCTATCTGCACCACGCTTTTAAGGCGAAAGAAATGATTGCGGCAACATTGGCCACGATTCACAATGAAAGATTTATTGTGCGGCTCGTCGACGACATTAGGCACAGCATCACCGTGGGTCAGATGAGTGACTTCCAGCGCGAGTTCATCGGCCGCTATTACGCGGCGCGGGTAGTTTAGTTCGTCTGGGTGGTTTAGGCGGTCATGAGGCCATAGGTGGGTTCACGCTTCTTTACTGCAGCAATGACGCGATAGGTCACCGGCAGGAGCAGCACCTCAACGGCCACCTTGTAGATGTACCCCGCTACGACGTAGATCAAGAACTCACCGCCGGTGATCACACCATAGAACGCAATCGTGCAAAAGACGATGGTGTCGGCAAGTTCACCCACCGCCGTTGAGCCGAGCAATCGCAGCCACAGCGCACGGCCATCCGTGGCCTTTTTCAAACGCACGAGCACATATGAATTCAGCAGTTGACCAACCAGGTAACCCGCAATGCTGGCGACAACGATCCGCGGAACAAACCCGAGGATGGATTCCAGCGCCTCTTGATTTGGCCAATCTTCAGCCGGCGGAGAGATCTGAACCAGCCAAAACGTGAACGCCGCCAATACCGCCATCGCAAAGCCGAGAAAGATCGCTCGACGAGCGGCCTTGAATCCGTACACCTCGCTGAGAATGTCACCCACTATGTAGACCAGGGGAAAGAGAAATACCCCGCCGTCGGTGATGATCGACCCGAAAGAAATCAGTTTGACCGCGGCAATATTCGAGATCAGAAGTAGAGCGACGAAGACACCAACAATGATCGGATAAAGCGAGGTGTCGATACGGGCATAGCCTGTGCTGGGCGCGGTTTGGCGAGACATGAGACCCCTATTGAACCAGCCCTTCCCCCACGTGCACCGTTCACTCTCTCGTGAGAGATCACTTCAATATTCAACTAACAGGAAGCCTTCATGTTTAGCCCGATCGCCGATCCAGCCATTCGTCAACTCTGTACCGATGCCCGCACCAGCTACGCCTTCGACGCCACCCCGGTCAGCAACGAGACTTTAAACCGGCTGTATCAAGTGATGAAGGACGCTCCCGATGGTCAACGCCCCAGAAACCCTCGCCTTCCCAAGCATCAGGCGTACACAATTTTGCGCTAGTCGATTCATTCCCTCAAACATCCTGCGCCTGCGACATAATCGATGGGTGTCTGAGGTAATCGACGGAATCACCATTGAGCACCACGATGTGCTCACCAATGGAGTGCGGCTGCATTGCGCTATTGCTGGCCCTACGGATGGTCCACTTGTCATTGCACTGCATGGCTTTCCTGAGTTTTGGCGTGGCATGCTCAACCCAATGCTTGCCCTGGCGAAGGCTGGCTATCGAGTGGTCACGCCTGATCAGCGCGGCTATAACTTCAGCGAGAAGCCTGGCCACATTTCCGACTACCGCATTGAGGTCCTCGCCGCCGACGTCGCCGGGCTCATCACGCACTTTGGTAGTACGAAAGCACATATACTCGGTCACGACTGGGGAGCCGCCGTGGCGTGGTGGTTGGCTCTCACCAAACCTGATGTCATACGCAGTTTAGCGATTGTCAATGTGCCGCACCCGCGCGTTCTCGCCAGACAGATTCGCACCGACCGGAGACAGTTGCGCAAAAGTTGGTACATGTTTGCGCTCCAGATTCCTTGGCTTCCCGAGCGACTTATTTTCTCCCGACTCACCCGTCCGGCATTCGCCCGGGTGATCGCCCGCACAGCCAGGCCCGACTCAATGACTCCGCAGTACCAGCAGGAACTGCGAAACGCCTGGACTACCGCAGATTCCGGCCGAGGTATGGCGCACTGGTACCGGGCAGCAATGCAGCAACGGCCACCATCTTTGACGGACAAGCACGTTCACGTACCCACGCTCATTCTGTGGGGTCGAAAAGACTTTGCACTCACCCAGGCGATGGCCGAAGCCAGTGCAGCACTGTGCGATGACGTTGAACTCGTCACATACGACGACGCCACCCACTGGCTACTACACGATGAGCCGGTTGACTCCGCTCGCCGCATCGTTGAATTCTTCAACCGCACCGCGCAGTCTTAGCGGCACCAGTGCGCGCCGCAGCCGGAGGAGCCAACTGCCACGAGCATCAATGGCCTGCTCCACGCCGATAAGTGCCGTGGTCAACACGTGTAGCCACTGCGGTGGGTTATTCGCATCGTGCTCGCCGTCAACGGGCGCACCGTAGAGCAGCGGTGCAGCGACTTGCGAATAAGTGTCCAGAGCGTCGGAAAGGTCGTGTGGCAGCCCATCGACGGTGACTGCCAGTGCAGCCGGCGCCCAGGTGAACGGCAGTGAATGCCCAGCCTCGGCATACAGGGCGCGCACGTACTCTGTGGTGGCAAGAGCGACCGGCCTTGACGCGCCGATCAACAGTGCGCGCCGCTGGCGTCGCCGGCGCAGCACCACCCACACCACCCATCCCAACGCCACACTGACCGCGGCGAAGAATGATGCCCAAATCGGCAACGAGGATGGGGCCTCGTCCGGAACTTCACCACCGCCACCGCCCCCGTTCTGCTCACCGCCACCACTATCTGGTTCTGGCGCTGGGGTTGGCTCCGGCGGGCTGACGTCGTTAGGGCTCAACGGTTCCTGCACGGCCGGTCGTGATGCAAGCCGATCTTGAACAGAGGGATGAAACGTGACCCAGCCAAGATCCTTTAACCGGGCTTGCGCCCATACGTTGGTGTCTCGACCCAAGATCGTGACCTCCGCAGAATCATCGCTCACCTCGGGTGGCGCCCAGGAAATGATCAACCGCGTTGGCACCCCCCAGGAGCGAGCGATCAAGGCCCACAGCGCCGCATATTGTTCTTGAAAGCCCTCGCCGGTTGCCACGACATCAACAAGTCCGGCATAGGAGCGATCCGGTGGTCCGGCACCAAGGGCGGCTGGCGGCAACGGTTGAAAACCACGACCGCGGAAGTACTCCGACAATGTGGTCAGTTGTATCCAGGTTTGCGGCCCAGCATCTGCAAGTACCGCATCCCCAATCGCAACCAACTGCTCAGGTAAACCCCCGGGCAGTCGAACGGACGGGTCGATGTCGTTAATGGCCAGTGGAGTTGATCTTTTGATGGTCTGCTGGCTTGCGATGGCCATTTGGTAGTTGGCGACGAAACTTAGCCCGCCTGGTGCTGATGCACTGGTGACGATTCCGGTGAATTCATCGACGCGCGTGGCCACTGTGCTGAGAACCTGGGTGACTCGTTGGGGCACCGGAACCCATTGACCGGGCAGGGCTACACCCACGGTGACAGTGGTGGATACCGGGAGACCCTGCGCGGCGGCATCTGGCGCCTGCCCGTCTGCATCGAGGTCGCCACCGCCCACGGTGATTCCGGCGGAGTTCGTCCAGGAGAATCCGTTGTAATCAGGGAAGCTTGCCCACACCGGTGGACTCGACGGGGCTTCGGGGTCGCTTGTGATTGTCATCAGCGGGCGCTCCTGCTCTACCGGCCCCAGTTGCCACCGCAGTACCGAAAGGAACGGGTCGGGCGGTTCGCCACTGATCGTGGCTTCTTCCACCTTTACCCCGGTGATGGACACCACGGTGGGCGCACCCATGCGATCGGCAATCGGGCCAGCAGTGAGCGCCACCACCAGCGGCAGCGCAACCAAAGCGGCAATGGTCGCCATGTTGATACGCACGGGACTGCGCACATTATCTGTCTTGGCCCACGGGCCAGTGACGAGGAGAATCAACGCCAGGACAACCACCATCACCCCGGCCAGGACAGTACCTTCGGTCGTTCGTCCTAGCCCTGCCAGGAGCGCACCCATGAGCAGCAGGCCCCCGGGTGCAGCGGCGAGGCCCGGCCAACGCCCCTGGGCTAGCAACCAAGACGTCGATGCGGCACCGAGTACGAAGAGCCCAACCACCGCGAAGGTGAGTCCGGGCAATCCCGCCACCGCAGCGAGAACGCCGATGGCCGCAGCACCCACCCAGACGACCACCTGAACCAATATTCGACTCCCGAGTGCCTGCACCCCGATGAGCACGAAGACCGTAAGGGGAACGGAGAAGGCAACAACCAACTCATCAACAATTAACGGCAGTGCCATCGACACGATGAGGGCAGGCAGAGCCGTCACAACAGCGAGGAGGCCGCTGGAGGGTGCGGGCAAGTGACGCTGTGGTTTCACTGGGCGTGCGGCGAGAAGGGTCATGACTGCGCAGCGATATTGATAATGTCGGGTTTACTCACTGCCGCAGCCGGAATATGTTGCCACCAGTCAGTTTCACCATGACCGGTAATCACGATGGTCGTGTCCCGGGACAGGCTTAGCAATCGCTGCTCGGACGTTGTGGTGACGGGCTGAACGATGGCCAAGAGATCGAGGCCAGCACCGACCGCCCCGCGAGACATGCGGGCACGTTCGCCAGCCGTGGTCACCAGGCCCACATCGAGGCCGGAAATGAGGGCCAGCGACATCAAGGAAGCGGTCAGATCGACAGCGCACTCGAATTCATTGTGATCAACGTAGGCTCGGTCGTCATCCACGAGCACAAAGTCCAAGCGAGGGCGCGTGACATCAACGTATTGACGCGTCATGAGTGTGCCGGCCTTTGCAGAAGATCGCCAATGAATGTGTCTCATTTCATCACCGATGACGTACTCGCGCAGGCTTGCAAACGTGGTCGTACCAAACTCTTGGGTCCCTCGAAGTTCGGTGAGTCCTACCGGAACGTGTGCCAGAGAAGCGGCATGAATTCGGGGAGTAACAACGACATCCAGGGCATCAACCTCGCCAACAACCCGGGTGAACAGTGACCAGGGGTCCGTGCGAACAATGAGCCATGGGCCCAGGGTGACAATTCCTCGCCGTTCCGTAGGAATGGGTATCGTGGCCACCGGCATCGAAACCCACGATGCTGGATAAGCACCGCCCACGGGGTCGGTGAGACACAAACCGAATCGATGAACACGATCGGCCATCAGCGTGACATTGACAGTCGCCAGATCGTTTCGCGATACACGCTGCGGTGCAGATAGAGTCCAGCGCACGGCGCTACCACCGCGACCTAGTACGGCCGCGAGCAGCATGAGCACCGACGCGGCAATGGCGACGGCGAGGAGTTGTGGAATCGACCAGATGAGCCCGGTGATTGCACATGTCAGCGCCGCGATCGAAACTCCGATGCCGCGCGGGGTCGGCCGGGTCATGGCGTGACCGGCACCTGCTCAACGGCGGCACGAATGGCGTCGCTTCGCGCACTGATGGTCGCATCGGCGTCGGTAAGCAAAATGCGGTGCGCGAGAACGGGAACAGCGAGTCGTTGCACATCAGCCGGACTGACGTAGGTTCGGCCCGCCACAGTGGCCGAGGCCTGCGCGGCACGAAGCAAACCCACACTGCCCCGCGGGCTGGCACCCAGGAGTACCCCACGCATGTCACGTGTCGCGCCCGTGAGACGCACGATGTAGTCCATGACCGCTTTCTCCACGTGCACTCGCTGAGCGCGGCCGATGAGTTCACGGACGATTTCGGGTGATGCAACCGGGCTGAGTGAATTGATTCGAACCCCATGTTGCAGGTTGGCTAGCACCGCCACCTCCGCCACCGGGTCTGGATAGCCGACAGAGACCGCCATCAGAAATCGATCTAGTTGAGCTTCTGGCAGCGGGAAGGTGCCACCCATTTCAATGGGATTCGACGTGGCGATCACCACAAAGGGTTGGGGTACCTCATGGGTGACTCCATCCACGGTTACCGTGCGCTCCTCCATCACCTCCAGCAACGACGACTGAGTGCGCGGTGCAGCGCGGTTGATCTCATCGGCCAGAACGATGTGAGCGAAGACCGGGCCAGGATGAAATTCAAACCGTGAACTGCCCTGGTGAAATACCGACACTCCCGTGACGTCACTGGGCAGCAGGTCGGGGGTGAACTGGATGCGATGCCAGGACATGCCGAGCGATGCCGCGAGGCTGCGTGCCAGGGATGTCTTGCCCACCCCTGGCACGTCTTCAAGCAGCAGGTGCCCCTCGGCCAGGAGGCAGGTGAGAGAGAGATCGATGACCTCCCGCTTGCCCTGGATGAATCGCTCAACGTTGGCCACGATGCCACCGGCAACCTCCGCACCATCTCGGGCTTCGGTTTCACTGATGGGGGCGTGCACGGCTTCGTACTGATCAGAGGACATCAGCCAACAGTAGGGGGCCTGGGCAACGGAATCAGGACCTTTGGCTCTGTCGGCTTCCACCCGGGTCGACAAAGAATGAGTCCAAAACATGACACAGTGGGCGTCTGAGGGCAACGGGCAATCAGTCCGTGACCGAAACGCCAATCAAGGAGGCTGCGATGACCGTTTCTTCGCGTGACATCGTCGTGGGATACGACGGCTCTGACCAGGCAGAGGTGGCGTTACATTTCGCCGCACGCGAGGCCGCGTCCCTCCACCTCCCACTACGCATCGTGCACTCCTTCAGCCCGCCCATGGGTGGATCCGGACTGGGTTACGGCACGCTCCTGCCCGCTGACGCACTCGATTCGATGCGCGACGGTATTGCCCTGAACGTGGAGAAGGCGGGGGAAAAAATCCGCCAGGCACATCCCAACCTTGAGGTATCCGTCATCGTGCTCGTAGGCAATCCTGCCGCCGGCGTGCTGTCCGAAGCAGAGGGTGCGACAGCCGTTGTGGTGGGCAGCCGCGGACTCGGCGGGTTTCGTGGCCTGCTTTTGGGCTCAACGGGAATACAGGTGGCCTCCCATGCGTCCTGTCCGGTTGTGGTGGTGCGCGGTGAACCTTCGGTTACTGCTCATACGGTCGTGGTGGGTGTGGATGGTTCTGATTTATCGCAGGCAGCCCTGGGTTGGGCGTTTGACTACGCGTCACGCCATAGTTACGGAGTGCGCGTGATTCATGCCTGGACCGTTCCCTCCATTGATTTCATGGCCGCCCCCGCTGCTCCCCCGGCCGATGTCGCCACGATTTCGGATGAAGAAATGCGAGCTACGGCCGAAGCCATTGCCGGTTTTCGCACCGACTTCCCCGATGTGAACGTCGAAGAGCGGGTGGTGCAAAAAAGTGCGGCGGCAGCCCTGCTGGCCGAAGCCCACGATGCGGTCGCGATCGTGGTGGGCACGCGCGGCCGCGGCGAAGTGATGGGTGCGGTGCTTGGTTCGGTGAGTCAGGGTGTGCTGCACAAGGCGAAGATTCCGGTTGTGGTCGTGGGCTCAGCCACCACAAGCGGGCCGGTAGGCACCGGCGCCTAACCTCCCACCTCGGGGTACGGTGACCCTATGGCTGATCGATCCAACGACCGCATTGTGTGGATCGATTGCGAAATGACCGGGCTCGATCTGCAGCGCGATGCCCTCGTGGAAATCGCCGTCATCGTCACCGAGGCCGATCTCACTGAAATCGATGAGGGTGTGTCGCTGGTGATTAGGCCCCAGGACATGTCGCTGCTGGAGTCGATGGTGCCGGTCGTGCACGACATGCACACGTCTTCGGGCTTGCTCGAGGAAATCCCGCACGGCATTCCCCTGGCCGACGCCGAGCAGCAAGTGCTGGCATACATCACCACACACGTGCCCGAAGCCCGACGTGCGCCACTGGCAGGTTCCAGTGTGTATGTGGATCGCGCCTTTTTAGCCCGCGATATGCCCGCCCTCGACGCGCATCTGCACTATCGACTCATCGATTCGTCAACCATCAAAGAACTCTCCCGCCGCTGGTATCCGCGGGTGTATTTCGCCAGCCCAGAAAAGCACGGCAATCACCGTGCACTCGGCGATATTCGCGAGTCGATCGCGGAGTTGCGTTACTACCGCGAGGCTGTCTTCGTGCCCCAGCCCGGACCAGACACCGATTCGGCGCGTACCACCGCCGCTCAACACGTGGTCGACCCGAGCTCCTCTTAGCCCCACCCTGAAATGTCACATTGCCCACCACCCGGCTAGACTCAGCGGGCTCGGTCCTGGGGAGTTCACCTTGTCAGGATCGACGTGGTGGGTGTAGCTCAGCCGGTAGAGCGCTGCGTTGTGGTCGCAGATGTCGCGGGTTCAAGTCCCGTCACTCACCCCACCCGATTACCCTGCTGACCTAGCACTTATGCGGTGTCGGTGGTGGGGATCGCCAGTTTTGGTTGGTGAGGGTGTTGGTGATGACGACGTTGTGGTTGGCGTTGC
>ERZ887942.2321-NODE-2321-length-11904-cov-5.837792_pt1 | contig 11904 bp, 10 predicted proteins | sample MGYA00521099_ERZ887942 | MGnify/ENA primary metagenome ERZ887942 (study PRJEB32303, sample SAMEA104408605) | aquatic metagenome | biome: Brackish water; feature: Pelagic; material: water | place: Baltic Sea | collected 2014-06-07T06:48:00 | depth 16,251 m ... | reverse complement strand
AATTCCTCGTCGCGCTGCGGCGGCCCCCTACGGGACCGGCCTCGCTTTTTGAACTCGGTAATTCCTCGTCCTTGAGCGCTGCGGCGGCCCCCTACGGGACCGGCCGTCTCGAAACACCCTCGAACTCTGGCATCACAACGACTTCAGGAATGCCACGATCGCGGCGCGATCCTCCGAGGACATCATGCGAAACGCCTCCTTCGACGCCTCCGCTTCGCCGCCATGCCAGAGGATGGCCTCTTCGATGGTTCGAGCGCGGCCGTCATGCAGGTATGCCTCCCCACCGCTGACCCCTTCGGTCAGTCCGATGTTCCACAACGCCGGGGTCCGCCATTCCGCACCACTGACCCCGTGGTCGCCGAGGTTGTCGGCGAGCCCGGGTCCCATGTCGTGCAGCAGCATGTCCGTGTACGGGTGGATCGTCTGGTCACGAAGTTCTGCGTAGGGATGATTCGAACCGGTCACCACCGTCGGCACGTGGCACGCCGTACAGTTCGCCGCTGCGAAGAGGACTTCACCTTCGAGTGCCGCCGGATCAAGCAGATTCCGTCGCGCCGCGATCCCGAGCAGCGACGTGTACCGATCCATCAGATCGAGATCTTCATTCCCAATCTCGATCGGTGACGGCTTGACGTCTCCGTCCAGTACCGGGAAGACTTCGCTCGCCACCCCCATGTCGCGATTCATCGCGTACGCAATCTGCTCTCGCACCGACGCGGTCGAACCGCGGGCGCCGAAGCGACCAATGCGGCTTCGATCCGGATCGGCGGGATTCTCAACCGTTCGAAGCCGACCGGAAATCCCGTCTTCATCAAGATCGCATTCGTCTGCGAGTTCGAGCAGTGTCATCTCGTCGATCGCCTCGAGCAATCCCACTCCGACGAGCTGCGGCGCGAGCCGAACCGAGTAGTACTCCGGGACCGGGCCGGTGAATTCGTAGACGGGCCGGCGAAGCGTAAACGACGAACCGTCGCCGAACGCACCCGGTACATCCTCCCACGCCGCGAGGATCATCGATCCTTCGACGTCCTCGGGCTCGCCGCCCTGGAACCCGTCTGGCTCCAGAATCTCAAACCAGTTGAAGTTCCATCCGCCGGCCGCGGCGTTGATGCCGAACCGGTGTTCGCCTTCGGAGAGCTGCACCGACAGCGTCACCGTCGTCCAGGATTGCCAGCCGCCGGTTGCGGGGATGTCGATGGTTCCATGAAGCGGTGATCCACCGACCTCCTCAAAACGAAGTGTGCCGCCACCGATGGCGCTCGCCACACGGAAGGCAATCAGATAGGTCCCGGTCGATGGAATGTCCACCGGGTGATCCACGTAGGCCATCCAGTCGCCGCTGTCGATAAAGCCGACGTTGAGTCCGCCGCCTTCGTCGGTGCAAGTCTCGGTCTCGACGCCACTCATCACCGAGAAATCTTCGGCTTCGATGCGGATGAACGCGTCACCATCACCACCGCCGCCACCGCCGCCCGGCGTGGATCCCGTGCTCGGCTGAAGCACTTCTCCCAGAATCGGATGCGGGTTTCCATCGGCGTCACGCCCCACTTGGATGACGGCCTGGTTGTAAGCCTCGCCCACCGCGGGCGGTAACGCCCGACCGTTTCCGATGTGGCAGGCCACACAACTGGTGTTGACGAATCGTGGGCCAACCTTGCCGATGTGCTCGGCGAAGAGTGGGTTGCCATCTTCGGAGTGAACGCCACTATCGAAGTCGGTGTGATGCAATCGGCGACCGACCGTGAAGGCATGACCGCTCGCGTGCGAGATGTTCCCGGCCATCTGCTTGAACCGGTCGTCGGGCTCGTTGGAGTACTGATACGGAAGCGTGGTTTGACCTCCAAGCCAGGCATGCTCGGGAAGCGGGAAGGAATCGAAGGACGCCGCCGCTTGCTCCTCGGGCGTGCTCGCTTCCTCCTTCGCCTTGGCGTACCAAGGGACGATCCCCTCGCCCACCACGTAGAGCATCGCCGTCCCGTAGTAGTTCAAGCGGCCGTTCCGCGGCGCTGCGAGGAACTGGCTGAGCTCGATCTCCATCCGATCCCCGATCGCAAGCGGGGTCTGTTCGGGCCACTTGTTCTGAATCTCCGCGGTGTAGCGATATTCAGTCTCGCCGGGATACCGCTCGGACGGCCCACTTGAGACCAGGGTGACGCCCTGGTTGAGAAAGTCGGACATGTTGTTGTGGTAGCCCGCGAAACCTGATGCGTAGAACGTCCGGAATTCCGCCGGGTTCAGTCGATCGAGCGTCACGAAGTTGACGGTAAGACCATCGCCACCCTTGGCCGCACGATCAATGATCTCAATTTCGGCGACCCGCTGCTCCCAGTAAAAAGGAAGCCAGTGATCGTAGGTGCGGAAGGGAACGCCGTTCACGATGTCCTCGCGAGCGTGGCGGTCGCGAGCACGATCCGCGATTCGGGTGATCATGGCGTCGCGGGTGTATTCGACGATCGCCGGCTCGAGCGGTTCCGACCCGTCGTGGATCGGGTCGAACTCCAGGCTCTCTTCACATGGACACCAACCCCAGGCACCGAGCATCGCGCCGAGATCCGCACCACTAACGAGTCCATCTTCATTGAGATCCGCGGAGCCACTTCCGGGCCCCCACTGCGCCAGAAGAAGCCCGATGTCGCTGCCGCCCACTTCGCCCGATCCATCGAGATCAGCTGGACAATCACCAAACGCAAGGGTCACCGGCAGACAGAGCAACGCCACCGAGGCCGCCAGCCACGCGATCACACCGGGTTTGGTTCGATTCTGATTCAACTGAGAATTCAATTCACGCATGGAGTGTTTCACCGAATAGATGTGGGACGCGTCTTTGACGCCTGAGAGGTCATTCCAGTCTACAAAGCGAAATACGGCGACCGTCACCGGAAGTTCCTCCTTTTGTAAGGTCCACTCAAGGCTTGGGGACTCTCTGGACCACGATCGAAGTCGGCCTTGACTGGACCCGGCCCATTCAAAGAAACGCAAATCTGTGATTCGCCCAAAAGTCAGATGGAGCCAGATGGAGCCAGATGGAGTCGGGATGAGTCGGGGGGGGCTTTTTGTCGACCGAAAAGAAACCGCTCAGAGGAGATTGATTCGGGGCGGGAAGCCTGCATGGTGGGCGATCCTCTACTTCATTCCACTCGTCCAGATCATCTTCATCGTGTTGACCTACATGGCCATCGCCGAGCGATTCGGCCGAGGTGTCGGTACGGTCCTCGGATTGCTCTTCCTGACACCCATCTTCGTCTGCATTCTCGGGTTCGGATCGGCCCAGTGGTCGCCGCCAGCGAATGACGCCTGACGCCGTCGAGATGAATGACATCGCCTTTCCCCTCGGAGACGTCCAAAGCATCTCCGGGGGGATTTTCGTCAGGTCGGACGTGGCGCGTCGTCTCGGGTCGACGAGACGCGACCCAGTAAGAGACCAACGCCAACGGTCACGATCAGCGTCCCGCTAATCCCGACCAGCGGCATCCAGACGGGATGAGAGAACTGGCTCGTCACCATGACGATGCCGAGGACGTCGAAGGCGCCGATCAGGATCGCGAACCAGAACTTTCCGGTCGGCGCAATGGCCGCCGCCGTCAACGCGCCGATCAGTCCACCGCCGATCCATGAGAGCACGACGGCGAGCAGTGGCCCGAGGGGGGCCTCGGCGATCCACGCGGTCAATACCGGCGTCATCTCGCGTTCCACTTCTGCCAGACGTTCGGAATCGCCGGAGAACATGGCGTCGCCATAGGCCCTTGAGAGTTCGGCGATCTCCACCGGCGGCGGATAGATGGCGTGGCCAATCGCCTCGAACCCACTCACCCCAACCATGAACACGATGATTCCAAGGAGCGGTGCGAGGACGTAACGGACGATCTTCATGGCTGGACTCCCGTCTCAGTGATGGACCCTTCGGAGCGGCCGACGATGACGGCCCACGGTTCAAAAGGTAACCGGCGGAGGGGCCAGACGTCCGGGAGCCAGCGGCCACCCGTCTCGTACTCCGATTTCCCGCCTCGAGCCCGACTTTGTCGAGCACTGGAGGCGGTTTTCCGCGTACGCTTCCCGAATGACCAGCTCCACCGAACCCTCGGAATTCGCCAACCCGCCCATGCCACCTCGGCACGGGATCTACAACTTCTCGGCGGGCCCTTCGCACATGCCGCTCCCAGTTGTCGATCGCATTCGCGAGGAACTGCTCGACTTGGGCGAGACCGGCATCGGTCTCATCGAACATTCCCACCGCGGCCCCGCCTATTCGGACGCCTCCGCCGAAGCCGAAAGAGTGATCCGGCGAATCACCGGCGTCGATGAATCTCATGCGGTGATTTTCATGCCGGGCGGCGCGACCGTGAACTTCGCATTTCTCGCGCTCAACTTTCTGCGCGACGGCGGGACCGGCGTCTATCTGGACACCAGCGTCTGGGCGAGCAAGGCCATCGAAGAAGCGACGCCGGTCGGGAACGTACAAGTCGGATTCAACGGCCGCGGTGGCGATGAATTCACTTGTCCAAATCCGATGCTCGATGGCGCCGACATTGCGGCGCCCGACGACGCTCGCTACGTCTTCTATTGCGCGAACAATACCGGCGAAGGAACCTGGTTCACCGAGCCGCCGCGAACGAACCTTCCCTTGATCGGCGACCTGACCAGCGACATCTTTTCACGTCCCTGGCCCTTCGCTGATCACGCCATGACCATCGCCGCGGGCCAGAAGAACCTCGGCGCCGCCGGCTGCTCGGTGGTCATCGCTCGTCGCGACTTCATCGAAACCGCCTCGCGTTCGATCGGGCCGATCCTTCGTTTCGCCGACCACGACAAAGCTCATTCCATCCTCAACACACCACCCACCTTCGCCGTGCGAGTGATCGGATTGATGGCGGAATGGACCGAAGCCCAAGGCGGACCGGAGGCAATCGCCGCTCGGAACCAACTGAAGTCATCGATGATCTGGAAGGTTGTCGACGACAGCGAGGGGTTCTATTGGAGCCGCGCGTCCCGTGCCGCACGAAGTGGACTCAACGTCACTTTTCAGACGGACTCCGCGGATCTTGACGCCCGTTTCTTGGTCGAGGCGAAATCCGCCGGACTCGAGAATCTCTCCGGACTCGCGGGAGTGGGCGGAATGCGGGCCTCGATGTACAACGCATTCCCCGTCCGCGGGGCAGAGATTCTCGCCACGTTCATGCAGGACTTCGCCCGCAGAAACGGCTAAGCGTGTGTGGCCATCACTCCGCGGGCGTCTTTTCGGGAGGCGACACGGGCGCGGAGTTGGCGGCCCCCGCCTCCTGATCGAACCGATCGACCGCGACCGCCCATTGCGCGGGCGTCATGGCAATTCGGAATCCGACGTGACTCGCGCCGGAATCGGGCGTCGTCGCCATGCGGGCGCTCGGGCGATAGCTCGAGCAGTAACTCGGATTACAGAGGAAGGACCCGCCTCGCTGGACTCGACTTTCCGGAGCATGCGGGTTCCGAGGATCCCGTGTGTTGGAAGGCCCCTGTGGATTGATCGCCACACCATCGTCCCCGATCTCTGCCGCGCGGCGACGATACTCGTCCGCCCGATATAAATCACTGCACCACTCCCAGACGTTCCCGCCCATGTCGACGAGGCCGTATCCGTTGGGCGGGTACGTTCCGATCGGCGCCGTTCGAATGAACCCATCCTCTTGGTCGTTGTGATCTGGGAAGCGACCTCCCCAGGTATTCGCCCGCGTCGCGTCAATTTGTTCCGCACCCCAGATGAAGGGTTGCGCCTCTAATCCGCCGCGGGCTGCAAATTCCCATTCACTCTCGGTGGGGAGTCGGCCGCCCGCCCAGGCGCAATAGGCAACCGCATCTTCAAAGGCGACCTGCACCACGGGATGGTCCATGCGATCCTTGATTGAAGATGCTGGACCTTCAGGATGTCGCCAGTCTGCACCGTGAGTCCACACCCACCACTTCGAGTAATCGTCCAAGGTGACTGGTCGATCGGTCGATTGGAAGACCATCGAACCTGGCTGAAGCAGTTCCGCGTCGGGCTTTGGCGTTCCCGGCGGAACCTGCTTTTTCAATTCCGCCCAGTCGATCGACCGTTCGGCCACCGTCTCGTATCCCGTCGCCTTGACAAAAGCCGCGAATTCCGCGTTGGTCACCTCATGGCGACCAATTCGAATGGCATCGACTCGCACTTGATGTCGAGGAAACTCATCGGGCCGCGCCTCCGGACCGATCCCGCCCATCACGAATTCACCGGCGGGCACGATGACCAGATCAAGATCGCGCGGGTTCGGATGTTTTTCAACTGCTCGCCCCGCAGTCTGGGCAGAAATCGCAAGGCCAAGCAAGATCGATGTGATGTAGAAGAGCATCACGACACTCTATGACGAAGGTCAGCCCCAAGCCAGATCAGACCGTCAGAAGGCCGGGGGGCCAACAGTCAACTAGAGAAGCGCTTGCCCTTCGCATCAATGGTCACCGTACTGGCTTCGACGATGCTCCAAATGAGCAGGCCAATCCAGGTCACCCCGGAGAGGCAAATCGAAGGCGGGATGACGGAACTGACGCAGCCCATTCCCCAGATAAGCACGAGGCTCATGACGAGTTGCGTCACGCCCTTGCCGGTGTAGCCCGCCACGATGTTGTGGATACCAAAGATCGAGACCAGCCCGGGAAGCAACGCCAAGAGGATGAAGGCAACCCTCGAAACGGAGGAGACACCGGAAGCGTCCACCGCCGAGGGGTTGAGCGGTGGATTTATCCGTGGGGGAGGTCCGGGATTCACCTCGGAAGTTGGCGGCGATCTTCGCGCTCCCATGGCGACATCCACCGACTCCCACGGCGATGATTCTGGTCCGTGCCGCAACGCCCCAGCCGATTCGAGTCGCCCTTCACCGGCGTAACGCTCAAGTTCGACGTCGTCATAGGGACCGAAGATTTCACCGTTTGGCGAGCGGTACCACCAATCTCTACTGGCCGAATCTGAAGGCTCTTCGGTCATGTCAGGCTCCTATTCCCTCTGGGAAGGCCGGGGGCGGACAAGTCGGATCCTCCATTCGGAGAGAAGGAAGACCCTGTCCCTACGTTTGGAGTATCGAAGCGAGCGGCCACAACAAGGCTTGTCGCGATGGCTTGTCGCGATGGCTTCTCGCTCAATCTCGACGGTCGTACTCCATCGTCCAGTCAGCGCAAGCATCCGCATCAAGCGGTTTTCCGTCGATGATGATCTCGGTGAAGGAGATGACCAGGCGATCGCCGTCGATCTCCATCCAGCTCACGCCACTGCGAGGCGTGCCAAATTCGTCACTCCCGGCCCAATCATCGCGAAACACCGAACGACCATCTCGGTCCACCGGTGACAGCGTGCCGTTCACGATGATTCCATCGGCCCCGAAGTACCGGCTCTGAATCGTCTTCGCGGCGGCATCGAACCAGATGTTCTCATCGCCAACGAGGGTTCGCACCCCGTCGATCTCATCGGTGACCTGCATCCGAAGTGATCGCGTACCAGGCCCGGGCGTAATCTCCATGGTCGAGACAACGGTGCGTCCCTCCTGATCCTGATACGTGCCAATCCAACCGCCCATGAGTTCGGCGGCCATCGAGAACTGCTCCGTGAACGGATTGACCCGCTCCCACGTAAACCGCCCGGGCACCGGACCGGCCGTCCCATCAATACAAGTCGGGATGAAGTCCACGACCCACGCGTCGGTGGTGCTGGTCAGGTAGGTCACTTCGTAGTTCACCGAAGCGCCGCTTCCCGAGGTTTCATGACCACGCCAATCGAAGGCCATGCCATCAAACGCGATCATCGTCGCGCTCCCGGTGAATGGTCGGCCACCCTCGCGGCCGGAATAGACATTGAGTACCGCACCGGCGGCCTCATCGAGTTCGATCCGACTCCGTCCCATGGAAACCTCGGTGCCATCACTCATGGTCACGGTCCAGGAAATTCCCAGCGACCGGCCAGAGTCGATCCACTTCACCGACTGCTTTGCGGAGAATCCTTGCCCACCCGGGATCGTCGCTCGGCCCTCAGACGTGACTCCTTCCATTCGCCACTCGCCAACGAAGCGGCCTAATGCCTGCATCGCCGCTTCACCGGGAAGTAGATCGTCCTGTGCCACGGCGAAGGCCTGCGGGGGCACCGCAGAACATCCCAAGATGACCAGAAGAAACATCAAGAGAGAATTGGTGATTCGAGCGGTGCAGCGATGGTGGTTCATGCGATCCTCGTGAAAGAGACGTCCGATTACGAATCACGAGTGTACGGCAGCCCAGCACGACCGCCTTTCCAACCCGACCCGATTGTGCGGCGGACGTGGACACTCAGTGCGTGAGTACCTGCTCGGATCAGACCAAAGTGCCACCAGCGGCTTCTGAGCACCCCCGAAAGATCGTGCTGAAGGCTCATCAACCCAGTTTTCGTGATCAGATCGCTGATTTGAAACGCTGGCGGAGTGGATCGGCCGCCATCAAGACCGGCCCACCTTCCAGTGCCAATCGGAGATCGGCCGCGAGGAGTTCCGGTTCGGCCGCAATCCACCATTCGGCAGGCTCGTGATCGATCCAGGCGTCGTGACTCGGGTGCATTTCGTCAATGCGGACCAGACCACCGCCGGAGATCTCGCATAAGCAAGAGAAGCACCATCCGATGAACGCCAGCTCGGTCTCGGCCAGCACAACCTGGCCCCATCCTTCGAGATCGGGGTCGACTCGGAATCCCGCCGCCATTCCGTCCCAGGCCGCTTGGCATTCGGCGACGAAGTGATCAAGCTCTGGCATGGACAGGCACGCGATCGGCAACGGTTCCGCCCTCACAATGGCAGTCACGATACGACGATGAAGTTCGAGCAACGGCGTGGCCGCCGACGCCAGAGGACCGTCGAAAGTGAGTCGGCCTCCGGCCAGCTCAGCGATCTGACGCCCCTGGAACCCACCGTGGACGCTGGATTCCACCTCAGGTCCCGAAGGAACCGTCGAGATGGATCCCGACCGATCAGCATCCGCCAAACAGAAACGACTGGTGATCTCATCAGGAAGGTTGCGAAAAGGTGTGTGGAGGGACATGAGCCATCTTCCTTGTAGATCTGAGAAACTTCTGGATCGGTGAAACGAGCCGTCGGAACTCCCAAGGGATGTCCCAGACGAGTACCGCGGTCGGCAGGGATCAACCACTTCACTCCCGAACACTGACCGAACGAATACGCCAATTCCGGAAGATTGCCTCGCCGAGTGAGATCCGCGATCGGCGACCTCTATTCCCTCCGAGAACAGGGTTGGTCGAATAAGATCCCTCACGATGAACCCGCTCCTACTGCTATCGATCGTTCTCTTTCCGGCACTTCCCATGATGTCGCAGGATCAGGTGAAACCTGCCCCTGAAAACCTGCTCGTCAGGGCCGAACCGGAGACGGAACAGCCACCGGCCCGTGACACCCTGCGGCGAATCGGCACCGAACTGCTTCAGGGCACTCGACCCAACGCCCGAGCAAAGGCGATCGCGACCGGCTGGCTCGACTCCCTTCCGGCCATGCCACCCCTGCTCAGTGCTCGCCTCGCGGAGTTCGATGACCTCTCGACGTGGAAGGCGTACCTGAACGCCCGGATTGAAGCGGAAGCCCTGGCCGGCCGTTTCACCGCCCCGCTGGTCACCGAGGCCGCCTCGACCGTCCCGGCGGATTGGCCGCATGCTTGTGAATTGAGGATCGCCATCGAAGGCCTCCTCGAGCTCCCGGCATCGCAGTTCGAAGGCTGCCCGGATCTCGATCCGCTCTTCCGACTGGGTCCGAACCATCCGCCCGTCATCGACCGCCTGGCCGATGTGATGGACTGCCGAGCACTCGCCGGAATCTTCGATCGTGCCGATTCCCTCACCCGGCCCACCATCGCGGCCGCCATCCTGCACAGCGGGCGATGCCTTGACCTCCGGGTCAGGATCCTCGACACGACGTCGCCCAGTCTTGACTTTGAGACCGCACTGCTGATCGAACTCGCGGATCGGTCATCCGCCGACGCGATCTTGGCGTTACTCGACCGCCGACCAGAAGTTCTCAGCCGGGTCGGTATCCGAGCCGCCGCCGCGGAAGGCCTTGCGAGGGCCGGAAGACTTGATGCAACCATGGAACTGCTCTTGAGCGAGGAAGGGCTCAACAGCCTGCCCACCAAGACCAGCGACGGAATTCGGGTGAACATGGCGGTGGCCGCGGCGACCGCCGGTGATCGAGCGCGCGCCGATGCCATCGCGACCAACATCAAACGGGGTGACGCACAGATTCTGGCTCGGATCGTTCTCGACGATCCCAGTCGGAACACTCGCAACGACCCGGCGACGACCCTCGAGGGTCTGAACTCGTTGAGGCTCGTACGGCCGATGCAGTGGGCGGCGTTTCTCAATGCCCAGCCTCAGATGCGAGCTGGCGTGGTCCGTGTCATGGCCGACCTCGTCCGGAGCGGACGAACCGGAATCTTGCTGATGTTACTGACGCCAAACGACATGGCCCCCAACACCGGCGGAGACCTCTGGTTCGAAAACAGAATCGGGCTCCTCAGTGATGGGTTCGCGATGGCCAATGCACCGGCGGATGCGTGGATTCCACTCGTCAAAGCCGTCGCTCGTCTCCAGTCGACGGCCGCACAGGCCGAAGCCCTCACCGGGATTGGTCGAGGCCTCGAACGTGCACACCCCGACGAACCCCTCCCTCCAGCCGTTCGACAAGCCCTCGATCAAGCCCTTCTCGACATCACGCTTGGTGGATGACTCGGTTCCCTTTGCGGAAGAAACCGCCTCGCCATCATGAATTTTGATTCGATCAACAAAACGGATCCGTCTCGAAGCCGCGCTATCGGCGTTGGCCAGGCGCTGATTGCCTACCTTTTCTGGGGATTCGGGACCGGGCTCTACTTCAAGCTGCTCGATCACGTCAACGCGTTAGAACTCCTTGCCTGGAGAGTCTTGGCGGGCCTTCCGGTCATGTTGATCTTGGTAGCACTGCCGCCCGGCTACGGTCGAATTCGCGATGCCTTTCGTGGCCGCGGCGCTTTTCTACTCTTGTCGACCTCGACGATCCTCATCACCATCAACTGGTTCACGTTCATCTTCGCCGTGGTGAGCGGTCGGTTGGTCGAAGCGAGCCTCGGCTACTACATTAATCCGCTCGTCTCGGTGCTCCTCGGGCGTCTCTTTCTCGGCGAACGTTTGACGCCTATGCAGAAGAAGGCCATCGCACTGGCGGGGATCGGCGTCATCGTCTTTATCTGGTCCACGCTCTCGAACCTTGAGGGCAAGGGTGTCGGAATTGGAGGCTCGCTCGTCGATCTTCCATGGATCGCCATCACGCTTCCGATCTCTTTCGGGCTCTACGGGCTCTGCCGAAAGAAGATGCGGGCGGACGCGGTCTCCGGATTGACCATCGAAATGTTGATGCTTCTCCCGTTCATGCTCGCACTCGAGTTTTTCCTCGCCCAACGTGGCGAGACAAGTCTTCTCAAAATTGATCTCAAGACCGATCTTTTACTCTTCGTCGGCGGCTGCGTGACCGTCCTGCCCCTCGTCGCCTTCGCCGCCGCCGCCCGGCGACTCAGACTCGCCACGATCGGTCTCCTTCAATACATCGCACCGACCTGCCAGTTCTTCCTAGCCATCGCGTTCTTCGGTGAGGACATCACCCCTTCCAAGGCCGCGGCATTCGTCCTGATCTGGCTCGCGGTTGGGATCTACTGTTTCGATGTCTGGCAAGTGACCCGGCAATCCGAAGTGAAGACGAGCTGACCTGCCCAACGCAGGACGAGCGAGCACGTCCTCACCGAACTGGTCAGGTCATCGACGAGCTGGAACTTCGAACGGCCAACCGGCATACTGCGCGCCCGGGTCGTCTGGATCCGCCCACCGAGGCCAAGCCTCAAGCAGAAGGTCGCCGGTGACGGGATCGA
>ERZ887942.2320-NODE-2320-length-11906-cov-6.972829_pt1 | contig 11906 bp, 2 predicted proteins | sample MGYA00521099_ERZ887942 | MGnify/ENA primary metagenome ERZ887942 (study PRJEB32303, sample SAMEA104408605) | aquatic metagenome | biome: Brackish water; feature: Pelagic; material: water | place: Baltic Sea | collected 2014-06-07T06:48:00 | depth 16,251 m ... | reverse complement strand
CACACACACACACACACACACACACACACACACACACACACACACACACAAACGCGTCGACTGATACACCCGCGTTGCTGCGCCCGCGCCCGCCGTACCGCACAATCGCGTTGATCCTATTGCACGCATCACTTCTGATAACCGCTGACCACACCGCGCCACTCCTGATAACCGCTGGTCACACTGCGCCACTCTGATAACCGCTGACCACCCGCGCCACATCTGAAAACCGCTGCTCACCGTGTCAACCCACAACCCACATACACAAACGACACAACACCGCCAACACCACGTCGATCGCGCTCAGCGCATGGTCGAGAAACCTTGCGGGTGGTCCCCGCAAGAGATCTCGACCAAACACTTGTCTGTGTTCGCGCATGCCTAGTCATCATGCGCTTACGCCTATCAACGCACACACAGGACATGCAAGCTGACGCGCCAACACTGCCACTAACCTCGGGTTCTAAAACCACGGTGCGCCGGAAACCCACTGTGCTTGCACGTGGGCGATATGGCACCCAACGTTCTAACGAACTCCGAGGCGAAGGCAGGTGGTGCCCGTCAGCAAGCCAGACGCGTTCTGTCGTGCAACGGCATGCCGGTCGCAAACCCGCGGGCGCACGCGAGAGACGTGCTGCAGGCTACTCGCCTCAGCACCGATCGAGACGTGCCCCTCAAGGGAATGCGTTCCGCGATCCCGTCGCCGACACAGCGCCGACGGTCAATCCTGTGCTACGGCACGGACACAGACACGGAGCGAGAGCTGGAGCAGCCCTTGGCCCACGGCCGAGCCGCGCGCCCGGCTCCAACAACTCCAGATTCGGCCCGCGACGCCACCTTGGTCAGATGGCGCGCGCCGAACCAGAACGAGACCGAGCTGCCGACAGGTGGGGCGCATGCCTCCCTGAATCAGTGCACCGAACCTTCTCGCATGGCGAAGAACACGCCGCCAAGCCGCGCAGCATAACACTGCGACGCTCGCGCGGCACAGCCCAACAAGCTGGCAGCCGCCACCAACAACACGGAAGCGCAGGAAAGCGCAGCCGCGCCCCAACTGACGCGGCGCCCACGGGCGAAGCCGCGCGCAAAAAGCATAGACGGGGCAAGCGCGGCAAGGCCAACAAGGCAAAGCTGCAAGCCACAATGGACGCCCTAGCCGCCGCCAAACACTCGAGCGCCGCCTCCGGCATGGCCGCCGCTGCCAAAGCTGCCGCCAGTGACGCCGCAGACGCAGCCAACTCCACCGCCAAAATCGCAACCGCAGTCGCCGTGGCGGCGGACGCGCGGCGGAGCGCCCACAAAGCATCGACGCTCGCCGCCGACGCCCGAAGCCACGCCGACGCCGCCCACGAAGCGAGCGCCCACGCGGCCGAGGCCCACTCGGCGGCACGCGCATTTGCGAACCACCCCAAACGCCTCATACTCCATTTCTTCGACCCGCACCAAGGACCACACGTCCCGCTGTTCCTCCACAAAATCACAAAAGCAGAGGCAAAGGAGATCGCGCGCCAATGCGCGACCAACGGGTGCGCAGCCGGATGGGCAGCCCAACTGCGTTCCCCATCCCCAAACCTCCGTCGCCACCGGCAAGCCTGGAACAAATTCGAGTGGGCATGCATATGCGCTGTGGAACGAGGACACAAACGGGCGCGAATCAAGGCGCTGTCGCGAGATTTCGACACACGCGACACCCACGCCGGCGGGAAGGACGACGTCGACATCCAATGGATGGACCTGCCGCGAGCCGCGGATGACATGCGACATGCGGACTGCAAAGAATGTACCAAAGATGGTATCGAAAGCGTCACCACAATTGCAATGGCAGAACGCATCGCATATTACCGAGCCGTAACCGCGGCCACCGCCAACCTCGTGTTAGCGCTGCCAGAGCTCCCTGCAGGGATCTGCGGCATCATTGCAAAACTCTGCACGGACCGCAGCGCAGCAGAGAATCTCCCAATACCGTGGGAATCCCTCGCACTCCTAACAAGCACGCACGAGTACCTACACGTCCTCCTCCAGCTGGAGTCCGCTATAAGGATACGCCCACAAACAGTCGATCCCACCGTACACCACAGCGCAATCCTGAGTAGGTTAATAGGCAAGCTGCCCCTCGTCACGCCGGCGGCGACCGCCAAAGGCAGACATCGCGAAGACCCGACAAGCAGACTATGGTACAAGCGATGGACCTGCCCCTGCCCGGTCTGCCACAGCACAAGGCAGTCGTATATAAACCAGCCCCACACCATCCCACCTGCGCTCATCCTCGACGACCAACCGATCGTACAAAGGACCCAAACCTGGCCGCTGCGCGGGATCGCCCCACCCAACGGCCAGCACAACGAATACCCGTTCGGAGGGACTGATGAGCAGCACCTGAGTCACGCAGTACTCACAAGATACAACTTCCTCACGCGCTGCGACGCCGGCGACGCCGCCGTCAAAAACGCCCTCCGCCACATACAAAACAATATGTGCTCCGACATCGTAGAGATGACCGAGCGCAGACTTCGTGTAATTCCACGCGGCGATACGACGCAACTCAACCAACTTCGCGAACAGCTCATTACAGAGTATACAGCCGCCGCGCTGGATTTACGGAAAGCTTCACTAAGCATACAGGAGGCAACCGTCCTCCGCGCACTCGCCGGCCTGGACGCAGACCAGCGCACGCTGGAGGACGCAACTTGCGAGTTAGAACTTCTAGCAATACAATGCGATAAACGCAAGACTCTGCCGGCCGATGATCCAGTGCACCTCGAAAATGGCGATATCACTTGCGACATGATCCGATTCGATATCCAACAAGAGCACATGCACAACGGTATCAACAGACACGACAATCCACCACTCCATGCGCGCTGGTTCCCACCCCCTGGACAGATCCACAGGCCGCGTTGGGGGATAGCTCCTCGAGCAATCCCCAAGATCACGTGGCGCAAGGAATTCGACGGGCGATATAACCATATGGACCGCGTGAAGGTCCTCAACTATCATTTCAAGGAATCGCAACAATTCCGGAAAGCTAGCAACGCAAAAGAGCAAGCGCCGCCACCTCCCCCACCGCCGCCGCCTCCCCTTCCAACGCCACCTCCCCCTGCGTCGCCACCGCAACCTCAAACGCAGTCGCAGCCGTCCCAGACGCCGCCATTACTAACGCTGACACCGCCGCCAGCCTCGGCGTCGGTCCAAGCGAGCCATTTACCGCCGCAACCGCGACCCGGGACAGTGACAATCGAGCGCGCAGGCGAGGTCGCGATCGGCGACACCAAGTTCCGCATCACGACGCTCCCCGCAAATGACCTGACAGATCTTCTCAGGGAAGCATGGAACGAAGACGTCCAGCCCCTCCTGAATAACATAGCACAAGGCACCGTTCATATGGAGAACGCGAGCACTGCGGATCACCCCGAACGCATACACCTGTCGCACACATGGCGCGCCCTGTTGTACCAATTCGCGAGAGTCAATAAGCATGCGCTGGAAAGCATGGACCCAGCAGAGCGCCACGACAAGAACTGCAAGTGCCGAAGCCTTGCAGATCGCATGAGAGACGGCAAGATCGACGCGCGCGCCACGACAACGGCAGAGAGCCACACCCACCAGCGCAGGGACGCACTGGCCGTCGTCATCAACATCGGAAGTTATACAAGACAGCTGGACTTGCAAAGCGGCGGGTTGCACGACGACAATTTCGCAAACCCAGCCGAAGCCGCGTATGCAACCACGCCGGCGATGTTCAAATGCCTGGCAAAAGCGCCAAAGTCGGCAGGCGCGCTTCTACGCTCCTTGACAATACTCCCAGCAAGCACGGTCGAAGAAACAAACTGCGCCAAGCGACGCGGTCAGAGATGTGCGGTGCAAGCCCAGCTGATCGCCAAGCACCAACACAAACTGCGACTACCAAGCCGGAGCGAAGTGCTACGGAGCCGCCATGGACTACATCACAAGAAAAACTTCTTGGACAACGCCGAACTAACTAAGCTGCGTCAATATGTAGGCCGCTCCGGCTACAACACAGAGACAATAATCAACGGACGAATCAACCTACCCCACTCCATCCACGGCGATCGCGTTTCGATCTCGCTGCGCGGTGGCGCCCACAGCATGCGCAACTGCGTGCAAGCCTGTAAGCAAACCTTGCAAGACATATTCACAGCCCAGCCCGAGGAGGTAGCGCTCCTCGACAACTCGTGCATATGCTCCGGAGCGGGTGAAGCGGAGGAAGCGCAGAGGTTCCACAAGGATGCCCAGCCCGACCCCGACCCCAACCCGGACGAACCGGACACCGACCTCTACGTCTTTGTCATCCGCCTCGACACCGGAACGGACGACACAACGTCCGCGACCGAAGAATACGCAGGCGATCCGGACGAAGACTGGGACAAAGGCCCCGTACTCAGCAGAAAAATGCAAACAGGCGACGCGATCGTCTTCAACTCGGAGACCATACATCGGGGGCCCGCGCACAAAACAAAAGGAATCCGAATGATGCTCATCCTGTCATTTGCCCGCAAGTCCGTGACGGCAACTGAATCACAGATACCCTACTTCTACGAACACCACGCGCGCATCCTCTGCGAGACACGCGCTTTGAAAGCGGGCGGTAGATGCAACGATGCGCTAAAGGGAGCCAGGCGGTGCCCGACGTGCGTGCGCCCCCTGCAACAATGCAAACAGTGTGATAAACAGAACCACTGCAAGAAGTGCGGATGTGAAGATTGCGGAGACCAGTGCGGATGTGAAGATTGCGGAGACCAGCCAGTCGAAGCAACTAACACTACCGACAAGGCGTCCCGACAACACTGGGTGCATCAGCAAGAGCATGGAAAACCGTACAAAAGAATCCTAGCATGGAAGCGCAGGGGCTTGCTCAAAAACTTCTGGGACCAACAATTCGAAGACCTCACAGGCGACAAGCTCCGAGATATGTACGGCGAAGCGGTGGCCGGAGGCGAATACAAAGACGCAGACGTGAAATTCCAGCTCCAGGCGATCAAAGGCGAAGGTTTCGGCTCCACCGAGATGCTCAACAGCATCGTCCACATGCTGCACAAGACGCATAACATATTCGTGCGCATGACCGTCATCACACCGCGCAAGACAACAGCAAGAAGAAAGTGCATAACAAAGTTGCTCGACGGAGGCTTCACATCGCAAACACACACGCCGTTGCGTAAAAGCCCGCCCAACGACCCCAGTCAACACCTCATCGACGTCGTTCTCCTGCACAACGGCCACGACCACTACGACTACCTACGGCTAGAGCACACCGTCAACAAGCACTACATCGAAAGGGAGCGGACCCCAAGAAACAATAACGGCGCCATCCTCACGGTGGGCACAGCGCGATACGCCGTATTCACTGTACCAGGGGACGGCAGGTGCTGGATCAACTCGTTCGCGAGCGCGCTGCAAGCGGGATACGATATGGACTATGGCGACCTCGAGCAGCGGGGTATACAACCGTACCCGGGAGCCACAATATCCACAAAACGCAAGCCCGAAACCGAACAAATCAAAATCGATTGCGACCAAAGCCCGAGCGAAGCGGGAGGCGCCCAGGCGTCGGCCAAGCCGACCAAGTGGGCCTGCTTCACATGCACCTTTATCAACAGCACCACGGAGGATGCTTGCGAGGTATGCGGAGAAACACAAGCAGAAGCCCACGCCGCATGCACGACTAGGGAGCGGGGCGACAGCCACTCCGTAGCCTCTGAGGACTCCGTGGGCTCTGTGGACATAATGGGTAACAACGAACCCGCGGCCACGACCAATGCCGGGACGAGTGCTCCACCCCCAAATTACGAGCCAGGCAATAGCCAGACACGCCTCCCCCAACACGTGATCCCGCCCCCAGACTACGTACAGCCGCAGTCCGCGCCAAGCACTCCAATCGCCAGCCACAGCGCACCACGGCCCCTAACTGACATCCACGCCAATAAGCCCGAAATTCGGAAGCGCGAGGAAAATGTACCTGCGGTAGGACAAGCCGGGGAAACGCTACAGCACCGCGCCCAAATGTCGCATGAACTGGGAGGTATAGAGAGTACGAACGCTGCACAGCCAGCAACGCAAGGCCCTCAAGATGCCGGCGGCGCGGAACGCTCAAACATCGATGACGAGCAGCCCGAACCTGCCACACAGCAGGCGCAGAACGCCCAAACATCGATGACGAGCAGCCCGACCCAGGCAGCACCTATCGCGAAGGACGACCAACCGCTTGACGACATTAACATGGCGCGCGACAAAGCCTCCGGACAACCCCACCAAGACGTGCCCGGACAAAGGCACGTGCCTCTATCACCGCACGAGGACAAGCAACACGACCAACAAAACCAAAAGTACGGACTCGCGTTGCAAACGCTGATACAAAACCGATTGCTAGGGGATGTCGCTTACATCGAAGCCGCACAGAAAACACAATGGACGGTGGAAGTTATCCAAAACCTAATCGGTTGCATCGCCTCTCCAACTGGTGAAACATGCGAAAAGCTCCGTCAAGCCCTGAACCTGCAAGAGAGCATCGGGAACGACTCAACCGCAAGCGAATACATCCGGATGCGCCTGCCGAAGTTACACACAATGCTCCAGGAGCCCAGATGCCGCAAGCGGGCTAGACAGGCGTCCCAAAGCAGCGGCAATCGCACAATGTACAGCCCCAGCATGGGCTCGACCGGCCCCCCGCAATCAAGCTCAGAACTTAACAATTTGGCCACTCCTAGGCCTGCGCAGTTCGAATGGCAACTCAATCCCGACCACCAATTGCCCTCCATGCATGAATCCCACGCCGCACAACCCCCAACAATGGCGCAGCCTCAAGGCACTGCCCCGCTCAACCAGCCGCACGCTGTGTTCGCCCACCTTCCAGAAGGCAGGGTGTCCGACAAAGAATTGGTCGCCTACTGCACAGCCAGCAACACGCCAGTCGGAAGGGAGGTGGCCAGAAAACTAACGGAGCGAATAACAGGCAAAAGGATTGTCGCTTCGAGCAAACGCAGCAAGCGACGTGCCAGAAAGAAGGAACAACAATCCAGCGGCTCAACAGAGCAGCCGGATCCTTCCAAAACCAACTGATCAGGCGCCAACGTCCACACGTCACCGACCCGCACAATGCGAAGCGAAGTGACGAAGGACGCAGGCCCTCATCAGAGCGCAAGCCGAAGCGCCAGACCACGCAGCGCAAGGCTGCCCATTGAGACCCAGGCTGACAACCTAGGCACCTAGACGTGGCCCATACCTGACACATCACCACTGGGTTGACACCCCACCAGATGATGAACCGGTTACAGCCAACGCGGGCGGACCACAAGTCCTGACCGCATGTAAGAAGGAGAGGACTGATCATCCTTTTCCCTTACGTTACAAACAACATAAGAATCACCGCAGCCGATCATCGCGCCGGTCACAACAATGCATGCATCCTAACCGAGGGCCGCGGGAACACCACCCCGACCAGGATGGCTCGATCACGCTGAACCAGCAGACCAAATTTCTGAACGCAATTCGGAAACGCTGACCAAACTGCGTAAGCAACCAACGACGCCACAGCACCTGACAAGTGCAGCGACGGCGTGGACACCACAACATAATCAACCACACAACACCCACATCCAACACAACCGGCTCGGCAAGCCGACAACGGGAGAACTAACCACTCTTCCCTTGTCAATACATAACACACAATCAAAACAACAACAACGTACACACGGAGCCGAACACGCGCTCGTGCACCACAGACAGAATGTGGAACGAAGGCGATATGACAATGACGCGCTCACGCGCCAGGATCGCTGAACTTGTACAGAATAACAATGCCTCTGAAGCGCAGCTGCTCGCCCAAGCGGGAGGTAGCCACGTCGTGAACGACGACGAAACAGAAAGCAACTTTGCGATGGCAATGCGAAACGCAAGTGCCGCCGACGCACTCCAACCCCAATCGCTTCCGCAGCAAGCAGCGATCGCCCCGCAGCCGGCGCCAATTCAAGCACCGAGCGCGGCGCCGCTATCGGTCCAAGTCCAACCTCCCAGAGTGGCCCAGACCGTACCCAGTGGACACGCTTCGATGCACCACACGAACAACACCGCGCCGCAACAACGCAACGGCCACGAGGACGCGCCCCGCGCAGCCGGCTCGCGCTCCAACGACAACAACTTCGCAAAAGAGCTAATGTTGATTATGGGGAAAATGCTAAGCGGAATGAACAACAAAACTAACTCAATCGGATCGGACCTGGGCAAAGCCCTACGCCAATCGAACGACATGACCGCCGTCAAAACTTGCAAGGCAAGCGCAACGATGTGGGAAAGGGTCCAATTCGTGTCCCAGATCCAAAGATTCAAAGATGGCAACAACTACGCAGCGTGCGCCGATATGATGGTCCAAAAATCGACGCCGCCTGACAAAATCAAGGATTGGATCATTCGACGCAACCCCGACGCTACACTCAGCAAGCAACAATGGGCCATGCTCAAGCAGAACTTCGTGATCCGCAGCAAAGCGGACACTATAGAAAAGGCCTGCGCAGAATCCTGCACAAGCTTGATCGCAAGCGCGCCCAAGCTTCCGTTCACACTGGACAAGCTGGAGAAGTACAAATCCAGGGCCAATACGATTTGGCTGAACATCATGAAACTAGCCGAATGGTTCAACGAAACCCTGAGCCGATCCGACGCACAGAAGCACGTCGAAACCTTCATCAAAGGCCTAGCCGCCACGGTCAACGACGGAACCGTGAATAAGGACGTGCGCAAGAAGTTCATACGCGGTGTCCAGGAAGGCTCCCCCTTGTCCATCGATGACGTATACCTTGAATACAAGATACACGCGCTGAGCGAGGAAATGGGACCCGTCACCAAGAGCCAAGTCTCCTTCAACCACGGGGGTCAACGCGTATTCGGCACACCATTGCTAAACACCCACTTCCACGAGATGACAACAAACGCAACCGCGATGCAAGCAGCAACGACAACGGCGCACAACCAGTCGCTGTTCGAAGCGTACGCCGCCGGACAAGCCAGCATTATGGCGGCGCAAGCGACACCCGCGCCGCCACAAGGACCCCCGCCGTCGATGCCAGGCCCAAGTCTCGTCCACGGCGCGTACCCAAACACCCTCACGCCGAATGTTTTGCCAACCGCGCATAACCCCTTCGGGATCACGCAGCAGACGGGACAAACCATGGGCATCTTCCAGACCCAAATGGCCAATGCAGCCCAAAACAACGTGACTCCTGCACCACAAGCTCAAGCAAATGCTTGCCGCGATTTCGCAAACGGTCGATGCTCGCGCATCAATTGTCGCTTCACGCACAATGGCCCGAACACCGCTGCACCGGCCGTCAAAAGCACGGTGTGCTACGACTACATGCGCTCGGGTACCTGCGCCTATGGATCCGGGTGCAGATGGAGCCACAGCATCAGCCCCAACTCCACGCTCACATGCAAGGTTTGCAACATGAACACCCACCTGTACGGGCCGCTTTGCCCGCGGTATTCCGGATGCAATCGATGCGATGACCGAACACACCTGCTCAGCAAATGCCCCAACCCGTGCTCCACCTGCGGAGCTGCAGCCGGCACCGCGTGCCCGACTACCTGCCCCAAGGCGCCCAAAGGCCAGCTTTTTCGGCTTGGCAAGCGTCAACGGACGCAGCAGTAACGGTGCCTCGGCACCGCGAAACGGGCCAGCCCGGAGTCTCCAACCCGACAGATTCCACGGCCCTAATGGGCAGGAGCGCATCCCACGCTCCTTCAGGGAAGATACCGCACGCCACGCACTCCGCGTTGCTGCAGCACGCAGCAGTTACGCAAGGCGGTGACAGCCGCACCACCTTGTACGTGTTCGAAGACGCAGACGGAAGCAGAGGGCATTGTTCCCTGAATGCGTGCGCCAACATACTTTCAGCAACTCCAGGAGACACGGCCGAGGCCTATCTCAATTACTGCAAAGACCGTAAGCTCGAAATCCTGGGCATGATGGACGGCAAACCTCACCCAGAATCGACACTCGAATTCCAAATCCTCAAGACAACTCTACCCAACCACTCGGAAGCAAGAGCCCTTGAAGTCTTTGCGAACAAACTCGTGGACGAATTCGAGGCAATTCAAAAGAACGAAGGCGCGCTAAGCCAGCTCATGGATGGGACAGTCCACTGGTCCAGAAGCGACGCAGCCGGAGGAGGAGCGTTCTTCGGTGACTTCATAATACACGACCTCCGAGCGCGAGGGCTGACAGGGTATGAAGTACGAAGCGCGCTCATAGAGCGCCCCCTCGTCCACGGTTCCTTCCTGTCTCATGAAACTGCCCTTGCAGCGCTCAGCGATAATGACAGAGCTAACATCGCCGGTGATCCTGTCGCAAGGCGGGCACTACAGCAGGGTAGGCTGATCATATTCGCCAACCGCGGAGGAGGCCATTGGACGTCCCTCACGCCAGAAAGGTTGCGAGAGGATATGTCACCGTACAGAATGACTGTCCCTGAGCCAGGGCGGAAGCGAGACAACACCACTTCCATCGACAACGATGTACAAACCAAACGTGCGAAGCTACACAAAGACGACGGCCGCGCCACACGCGCGTACGACCCCAACAGTGGAATCAGGAGCGAACTCGATGTTCTACATGCAACGTACAACTCCACCACGGGAGTTACCACAAGACACCAACGCGATAACAGTAACGCCGACAACCTGCCGTACACTGCCTGGGCAATCTGCAGCACGCACCATCTGCCCGTCCTACTTTACGGCCACGCCGATGCGGACCATGCCGTGATAGCCGACACGCCCCGCCCGTGCTTAAACACCAACTGCAAACTGGAATGCACAGCGCGACTGAACGCACTATACGCAGACTGGCAGCACCCCGAAACGACTAAACCACGGGCGCCAATGCCGCCGCATAGACCTCGCGCAGAAGACTTCTTCGACGCGGACGACAATACCCCAGACGGAGACCGGCACAACCCCATCTTGGTGGCAGCCACTGGCTTGGACAACTCTGCCAATACCGCACCCGTCGACACCGCGCACGCAGACAAACCAAAGGACGCGTACGGAGTCAATCTCTGTGATCTGGCACTCAAGGCAGACCGATGCACACGCCCGGCGTGCCCCAACAGCCACATAACCGCATCCACGTCGCCAGAACCAAATGTGGCACTGGCTTTCGCGCAAAAATTAGCCAACGGAGACGCAAGCGACAATGTACTCGGCGATCTCACGAGCGACAAAGGCTGCTTCGAATCCTACCTCAAGCAGCCTTCCTGCGCCGACACCTCTTTCAAAATAGTTGACTGCCTCCTCGAAAGTATCAACCGCGGCATGCACTCACCGCTGATCTATCGGTGCGTATCACAAGCGCTAGGCTACGACCACCTCAGTTTCGCAATCGCCGATAGCAACGCGCGCGTCTTCCTCCGAGCAGCGTTGAGCGCCGCCTGCACGACGCAAGCAGAGAATGCTCCAAAACTCCGAGGCGTCCTCGTCAACGCAGTTGCGACCGCAATCGGTAAACTAGGGGTCCTAGCCTACGCTCACATATCAGTGTGGATATCGGAGGGCAAAAACAGGCAGTGCCTCCAACAAGCAAGCGCGGACAATGTGAACATACAAACCAAAATCAACCGCTGGCTACAAGATGCAGTTAAAGTCCTAGGACAATTGCCCTTGACAGCGCAGGCATGGATCGACGCGCTGGAATCCGACGCGCAAGATGCCCGCGTCGATGCCGCAGCCGGCACGGCTGAATACACCGTTGACTCGCGAGACACGCAGACCACGTCCCACGCCAAATGCGTCACATGGAACGGAAATGGCCTTCAAGAACGTTTGCGCAACGGTGATCTGGCAATGCTGCTATCGACTACAAACCCTGACATCGTAACGTTCAACGAGGTCAAAAG
>ERZ887942.2314-NODE-2314-length-11927-cov-5.529818_pt1 | contig 11927 bp, 6 predicted proteins | sample MGYA00521099_ERZ887942 | MGnify/ENA primary metagenome ERZ887942 (study PRJEB32303, sample SAMEA104408605) | aquatic metagenome | biome: Brackish water; feature: Pelagic; material: water | place: Baltic Sea | collected 2014-06-07T06:48:00 | depth 16,251 m ... | reverse complement strand
GTCTGAAACACCGAGAAACGTCAACAAAAGATGGAGTTCTTCGAGATACGATTTCGCCTCCGCAGCGGATCGAATATCTGGCTCGCTGACGATTTCAAGGAGTGGTGTTCCCGTCCGATTGAGGTCGACTTGGCTATCATTGCCGCGACCAGTTTCGTCATGAATATTCTTGCCAGCATCCTCTTCCAGATGTGCTCGGTTAATTCGAATCTTGCGACGGGAACCATCTTCGCTGGTCACTTCCAACCAACCATCGTGACTAAATGGTAAATCGAATTGACTAATTTGGTATCCCTTGGGGAGATCGGGATAGAAGTATTGCTTGCGGTCCCATTTCGTAAAGTGGGCGATTTCACAATTGATCGCGAGTGCGGTAATAAGTGAAAGGCGGAACGCTTCCTCATTCATCACTGGCAAAGAACCAGGATGCCCTAAGCAAACGGGGCAAGTTTGTGTATTCGGCGCATCGGGATTAAAGCGATTCACACAGCCGCAAAAGATCTTCGTATTGGTCAATAATTGTACGTGAACTTCCAAGCCCACAATTAAAGTCTCAGTCATCATGCTCCTCATCGGTTTAGAGCATTCTGCTCTACCATTCGTCCGCGAAAATCGCCTTTCACCGCATTGATACTGCCATGCCACGAGACAGAACATTATCTTTATTGTGAACAGCGATCTAAGAGATCGGAGTGTAGCCAACCACGCGATTCAGGACGAGTGAAGATCAATGTCAGATTATTGATGTGAGTGTTTCGGAAAGATTTCATCCACTAAGATACGTCCCACGAATTTAGGATTAAAAAAAGTATTGCGATCTTGACCTGCTTGGGGAGGTATTACGAATGCTAAGAAACTTGTTTTATGCCACGACTCAAAAGATTTAGAACGCGGATTGACACGGATGCAGCGGATTTTCGCGGATCGATGATGAGGTAGAATCAGAATTGCCGTTTTTTTACTTCCACAGCTTAGTACCTTGATGGAACTTCGCCCTTGGCTGAATGCATACTTCTGTTCTTGACGTTTCTAAGTAATAAATCTGATCAGCGTGAATCCGCCGCATCCGCGAAAATCCGTGTTCTCATTTGAATTCATAGTCAGGGATTCCCCAACATCTTGATGCCAACTGAAATACCGATCCTTAATTTCAGGGACATGTACTAAGATACGTCGATACCAGTTATCAACCCCAACCTCTGTTATTGGAATCAATCATGAATGAGTCTCTATCGCAGGATCAGTCGACAAGTACGTTCGTCGCTGCGATCTCGAATGGACCTCTCGTCTTCAGCGTCGCACTTGTCATCTGTGCTTGGATGATTTCGAGTTCCATCAAGAGTTATGGAGAGAGTGTCGAAATAGCAGCGAGTCGGCATCGCACTCCATCAATAAACATTCCTTCTAACTTGACGATCCGGCTGGAAAGCGGAAACTCTCCGATTCGCATCCAGAACCAATGAGTCACTTCGGATTTGTGACTTTCACACGACAACACCATTGGCAGGTTGAGATGAGCGCATAGAATCAGGCACTCTCGAAATTCTAACGAACAAATTCAATTGGCTACGAAATGTCTGAACGTCCCCGTACATTACTTGAGTTGAAACAGTCTAGTTATCAGCCGATTTCGGTGAAAGATGAAATGCGGCGTAACCTGGTTTCCAAGTTACGCAACAAGGAAGAACTGTTCCCCGGCATTCTCGGTTATGACGAAACTGTCGTTCCACAGATTGTGAACGGAATCCTGGCGAAGCATGACATGCTCTTTCTTGGTCTCCGCGGGCAGGGGAAGACGCGAATGTTACGGATGCTGACCCACTTTCTGGATGAGTCGATTCCGGTCGTTGCAGGTTCACAGATTCATGATGATCCTTTATCACCCATTTCGAAGTACGCTCGTGATCTTGTCAATGAGAAAGGGGACGAGACTCCCATTGAATGGGTTGGGCGCGAAGGTCGCTATCTCGAAAAATTAGCGACACCGGATGTGACCATTGCGGACTTAATTGGCGAAGTCGACCTTATTAAGCACGCTGAAGGTCGCCATCTCTCCAGCGAAGACGTCATGCACTTCGGTCTTATACCCCGAAGCAACCGGGGCATTTTCTGTATGAACGAATTGCCCGATCTGTCGCCAAAGATTCAGGTCGGTCTATTCAATGTCCTCGAAGAACGAGACGTACAAATCCGTGGATTTACTGTTCGCTTACCAATTGATGTTTGCATGGTCTTCTCTGCCAACCCTGAGGATTACACGAATCGGGGGCGCATTGTGACTCCGCTGAAAGACCGAATCGGTTCGGTCGTGCGGACGCATTATCCACTTGAACGTGAACTTGGCATCAAAATCATTGACGAACAAGCCTGGAGCGACAGAACTGAATCCGGTGTCTTAATCCCCTACTTCTTAAAAGAAATTGTGGAAGAGATGAGCCGCCTCGCTAGAACGAGTCCGCATGTGAATCAGGCATCAGGCGTTTCCGTGCGAATGTCGATTGCAAACCTGGAAACGCTTATTTCCAATGCAGAACGAAGGTCGCTGACGTATGGAGAAGAGCAGGCAGTCGCGCGAGTCAGTGACCTTTACTGGATGGCAGCCAGTTCTCGAGGAAAGATCGAACTCGGTCTCTCGGAAGAGACTGGTGATGAAGATGTCCTTATCCATCGACTCATCGAAGAAGCAATCAAAAATATCTTCGACCAGTATCTCTCTCCGAAACGGTTCTCAAATGTTGTGGAATACTTCAACAGCGGACACCGTCTCAAGCTCGACCCCGAAGGCGATACCGAAAACTTCTTGAACGAACTGAGTAAGGTACGTGGGTTCGATGAACAGCTCACGCAGATCGCTCAAGACCTTGTTCCCGATCTCGCGAATGGTTCAACCGCAACCGGAGTGAGAGCCGCAGTTGCAGAACTAATACTCGACGGACTTTATGCTCATAATCGACTCAATCGACAGATGAGATTCGGGCAATTCGTCTACGGTGAGTAATAATTTGCACGTGTTTAGCTGCACACTTTAAGTGTGCAGCTAAACACGTGAAGAAATGCTTCACTTTTGAGATGAATGTTCAACACGCCCGTTGATGTAAACATTCTCATCGAGTGTTTCGATTCGTGGATTCTCTAATTGCGGAGCTTGCTCCATTGATTCAAGTCCCAGACCCGAGAGCGGTGAATGAGCGCCACTGCCGCCGATGAGCTTCGGAGCGACGAAGCAGTGGACTTCGTCGATATGCTGACCGTCCCAAAACGCTCCAAGTACCTGCCCGCCCGCTTCGAGCAATACATTCGTCATTTGTCGACGACCTAACTCGTTCAATATTTCTGAAAGATCGAGCCTATCAGTTTGCTGATCGAGTGGAGTCTTAATGACCTCGATTCCAGAATTCACCAACGCAGCGACCTTCTCATCCGCAGCATTCTGACTTACGAAAAGTAGTATCGGGGACTGCTCAAGCGATTGAATCAAGTTTGAAGTGAGTGGCAGACGCGCCTGTGAATCAAGGACAATCCGCGTCGGCACGCGAAGACCAGGAGGTCGAACGGTCAGCAGCGGATCGTCTGAGAGAACTGTTCCGATGCCGGTGATGATGCCATCCATTCGACCACGAATTTGATGAACGACCGCTCTCGATTTCTCATTAGAAATCCATTTCGAAGAACCGGTTCGCGAAGCGATCTTCCCATCGAGAGTCATTGCCCATTTCGCGTGAACAAAGGGTTGCTTCTGCAACTGCAACTTCCGAAACGGTGCGATTAATGCTTGTGCCTGTTCGCTGCATGTTCCGACATCGACTTGAATGCCGGCGTTTCTCAATCGCTTGATACCCTCACCGGCGACATGCGGTGCGGGGTCTTCCGCCGCAACCACAACCCGCCCAACTCCCGCAGCGATCAACGCATCTGCACAAGGAGGTGTTTTCCCTTGGTGGCTGCACGGTTCAAGCGTAACGTAAATTGTTGCTCCGGTAACAGACTCATTCGCATTGTTGAGTGCGACAACTTCAGCATGTGGACCGCCATACTGAGAGTGAAAACCTTCCGAGATAAATCGACCATTCGCGTCGGTAATAACTGCTCCCACAGTAGGATTCGGTTCAACAAGACCAATGCCTGCTTGCGAAATCTCCAATGCACGAAGCATGGCAGATTCGTCAGTTGTGAAGGTGTGATTGATCATAAACAGTAGGGTATGCTCCCGCATACCTTCCTTTGACTGCGATGGCAGAGTGAGCTTCGAACAGCACTAAGTCAAACATTATCTAGCAGTGCCTGATAACCAATAAACTCGTTTTTCCAGTCGCCATAAACGCCTGACAAACGGCATTTCACGCATTCGCAACCGAGGTAGAACCAACGAACATCTTCGCTACCCTCGTACAAGGCAACACCTGCCATGATTTTGAATTGATTTGCATCGCAAGTACATTCAATTCGGTAAAGTTCTTCAACATCCTCAAGATATTCGTTGCTATCTCCAATAGCGTGCTCACCTTCACATGACGTGCAAATTCGGACCGCGACGCCTTCGTCTTCATTCATCACAAGACGAAAAACTTCGCTTCTACAGGTACTACAAATCGCGGTAGCAAAATGTTCAGCGATGTATGCGTTTTCCGTGCTGTATTTTACAATTTGCGATCTCAGTTTCGTGTTCATTGAGTTGGATGCTCCTGCACACAGATTACTGCCAGTATGTGAGGCTACGCTCCGCAGGACACAATGAAGTGTGATACGAAACGCATATAAAATGCCCCGGTAGATCACCGGGGGCTAAATGTCGAACTTTTAATCGTGAGACGTTTACTTAATCCGGTAACCACAATTTCTTTTCGCCGGAGACGGTTTCTTCGGTCTCGGCGGACCAGTTGCCGTCTTCTGCGATGCTTTGTGGAGTGACAATCGCGTGGTCCCATGGAGGATCGATTTCCATGGTGGTCACGAATTGTTCCAGACGTTCGCGAACAGCTGGAAGTTTGCCGCCGTAGTAGTTCCAGAGTTCTAGAAGAACTGTTTTCAGTTCTGGGTCATCTAGGTTACGGGAACGGTATTGCAGCTCGCGCATTTTCCACATGAGTAATGTTTGGAAAGGACCGTCTTCGGCTTTGGTTCTTTCGAAACCTTGCTGAATCCATTCCAATGCTTCGTTTTCTCGCAGCGAACGGCTACAAATGTCGGCAAGCGTCGCATGAGCTTGTTGAGCTTCGTCTTCGTTCTCAGCGACCAGTTCAGGGCGGTTTTCGAGGAACTCTTTCAGGACTCGATACCCGAAGCTGCAATGCTTGATGACCAATGCACGTTGCATAACTAAATCAAAGAGCTTGTCGGACATGCCTTCGAAGTTCATGTCTTGCAACTGAGTGATCGTCAGAGTGTTCAGGTCCAAGTCTTCGCTGGCAGGCACTGATGTTGGCTGCGGGATGTCTAAATCTTTTCGCAACTGATCCTGATCGAGGATAAGATCACGACGATCAAGGAACGCATCAAAGACACGAATCGACGCTCCGAGAGCAACTTTCAAATCGTCGTTCCCTTTTGCGTCTTGCGGGCTTTCATCGCTGAGTGATTTCTGCGGAGTTGTCATCCAGGTTTCTTGGATGCACTTGTCGACAAACTCCTTACGAAGATCCTGTCGAATTTTGGCAGGTGTCTTCGGCGGGAAGAACGCAGATTCTGTCAGTGCTAACTCATCTTGAGCGTACCAGGCGACGACGTCAGAATCTTCTCCTTCATCGTCTTCTGGAGTTTTAAGCTTCACCATGTCACCGGCAGCAGCTTCAAAGATCTCGATGGAGTTATCGAGTCTTTCCCCTTCAATCGCAGTGACGTGTGCGGTTGCTGTCGACTCAGCATCTTGTTGATCAACGAGAGTTAAACGACCAATCGAACGTGGGGCATTGTCGAGAGTCAGTTCGCTCAGTTCGTCATCAGTCGGAAGGTTACGGTCGAGGATGTCGTATGATGCCGAAATTCCAGCCTGTTGATCCATGACTGGGACGCGACAAAGGCGGTCTTCGTTGTCGAGTCGTGTTAACAACTTCGAGAGCGATTCCACCTCGTATGACCTCAGACGTGAAACAACTGAGTGTTCCTTCTGTCGTCGATCGAGCAATTGTGCCAATGTTTCCAGTTCGACCGCTTTATCGAAGTCGTCGTAAAGTCCGGCAGCCGTATGCAACGCCTTCGCTGCCCGAACTTCGTCGGCGTCCCAGACTCGCATGAGTCCAATGGTATGCCAAAGTTGAGGCGAAGCTGGATCGTCTTCCGCCATCGTGTCAAGAATGTCTGCAGCTTCCGAGAAGCAACCATGGATATAAAGTCGCTGCGCTTTTTTGAGTTTCGATTCCAACCCCTCAGCCGGTTCGTAAGTCGGGAGCGGATGTCCGCCTCGAAGTGGATAAGGGACACTCGTATCGGCATCGAGTTCAAGCATCGCCATTAAGGTTCGTTGTCGATCTTCTTCTGAACCGAGACGAAGCACAATCGCCATGTGCTGCCGCGCAGCCATGTCTTGCCCTTCTTCAAGATAGTTCGAAACGAGCTTACCCGCGAGGATCGCGACCAGTTGAGGTTCGGAAGCCATGCTTTTCAGAAAGGCGCGGTGAATCACCTTTTTGCTTTTCTCGATCGTGTCCGACTGAGAAACAGCGAGCGCCAGCATCGCATTCGCGAGAGGATGCTCTGGGTTGTTTCGCAAAAAAGGAACGAGACCATCACGTGCTTCGACAAAGGCTTCGTCATTGAACAGCGCCATTGCTCGCTGTGTGACCAACCAGCCATTGTCAGGGTGTTCTTTCAGAAGTTTGTCGATCACCTGCAATGCCATGTGCGGCTGATTATTTTCTTGCAGACGTTCAATTTTTGCCATCTCTGGCAGAATTGCCTGACAGCAAAACTTGACCTTCTTCCCACTGCCGCAGGGGCATGGTGCATAAGGATCCATCGTGTCTCTCCGTATTGATTTCTATTGATTCCTGCTTCGATGCAGGGCAAATATCAAATGACCATTCGATATTTCATGAATTGTAAAATGCCTTTTCTCAAGGCAATTAATTAAAGACCTCAGCGATTGCAAAGGTTTGTGTTTTCAAATTCTGTCTGCTATTGCTTTATGTTTCGATTCAACGACACAGTTATCGGGAAACGAAAATTGAGTGTGCCACTGAACGTAATCTGTCTATTCTACACTTCAAACTTTAATCAAAGCGACCCTGAATTCACAGCGTGCACAGAATACCGCACATTGCCAGCCATCGCCAAATCACCGCACTCCTCGACAGCATGCCAAGTCTTTTCAGATACCACTTTTCCACAGAACAGTACGCCCTGATGAATCGACGGACCAGTCTGAGATATTTCGTCGATTGCACCTGTCGATGCAGGTCACTTCAAACAGCTATTGGACCAAGCATGTCCTGTGTGAATTAAGTCCTTACGAGAAGTCTGTCATCGTAACGAGCCTCTTTTGCTTGGAGCGTGACATTTCAAGCTCGACAGGGCACAAGTATGCTTTAAAGTTCAATCCCGTGCATGAACAAGCCCGTGCATGAACAAGAGTGTTAAGATTTTCAAGCAGCGAGAAGCAACGATGAGACAGAGTACCGGAATTGCAGAATTGGATGAGATGCTGGGTGGGGGGCTTCTGCCTGGAACTCTGACTGTGGTTCTTGGAGCGACCGGGATTGGTAAAACTCAATTGGGTTTGCAATATCTCAAGCAAGGCGACATCGACGAAGGGGAAAACGGAATCCTTTTCGACATGACTTCTCGGGGCGATACTCAGAACCATGCGGACTATGCGCAGCGACTCTTTGACTGGACGTTGCGCGAGCGTCCACCTGTCCTCACGGATACGCTCCCCAGCGATATCTGGCAGCGGGAAGTTGCCCGTTGGGACGCGTTACACTTATTTCAGCGAACAGGTCGTCGGGTCACGATGACCGATATGGACTTCGATCAGAAGAAAGAGTGGAAGTCTGACCTCAATCGGAAATTGATCGAGACCATCGCATTCTTTTATGGGAATTTCTGCCAGGGAGTTCGTCGCTGCGTTATTGATGGAATTGAGCCGACCGACCGCGCGAGTGATTCGTTTCAGTTTGAATTGTTTGAGTACATTTACAATCAAATTTTAAGAAAGGAAGCGGACTGGGTCGCTCGTGACTATTTTCGAGTTGAATTCCGCAAGAACGAAGAGCAGGTCAAACAACACTTCTATGAATGGAACACCGTCGGCTGCCTTATGCTCTGTACGACACATGAAGTCATGCTCGACGATCTGCTGACTCGGCAAATCGAAAGCGGTGACGTTTTGGCGAATGCAAACACAATCATCTTGATGGGCAAACAGCGAGAAGGCTCAAAAATCGGTCGTGCTATCCATGTCGCCAAACATCGCGGCAGTGCCTGTGACGACTCGATTCGATCCTTTCAAATCACTGAGAAAGGCCTCAAGATTGATTGATGCCTCGGAGTCTAATGCGGAAATCAAATTGTGTTAGTCCATTCGAGCTCTCTATTAAAACCGGGATTTGACATTTTCGAATTGGTTCGAATCGCGTTTTGAGGTAATGTTCACAAATCATCTCTATGATTTGGTTTTGAAAGATAGCTGAGGCATTGAGAATTGATGAATTCAAAACATTTCAAACGCAGATTGCGTCGGTTTTGGTTGCCACAATCATTCTAAGTTTTAACGTGTGGAAGTCAGTATAATGCGGATCATGATGGTGGCTTCTGAGGCGGTTCCGTTTGCGAAAACCGGTGGATTGGCGGACGTCGCGACGGGGCTTTCGAAGGCACTTGTTGAAGTGGGGCATGAAGTCGCTTTATTGATGCCGTACTATCGCAAGCATATTTCTGAAGACCTCGCTGGCGAGGTTGTTGGTGAAGTTCGAGTCGATTTCCCGGGAGCTTCAATCGACGCTAAGGTCTATGAAACGACCGTCCCAGATAGTCAGGTGAAAGTCTTTTTAATTGATCGCCCCAGCTTCTTTGATCGCTCGGGGTTGTATGTAGAAGACGGAGGAGATTATGGAGACAACGCAGAACGGTTTCTCTTCTTCAGCCGGGCAGTGATCGAAATTGCGAAGACGCTCTTCGTTCCGGATATTATCCATTCGAATGACTGGCAAACGGGATTGATTCCCGCTCTTGTCTTACAAGACCGCGAAGAGCAAGGGCGGCTCTCGAACGTGGCGACAGTTTTTACGATTCATAACATGGCGTTTCATGGTCAGTTCTCGAACTTCCAAATGACCAATACTGGTATGGATTCTCGCTATTATAACTGGCAGCAACTGGAATACTTCGGGAGCCTCAATCTCTTAAAGGGAGGTATCTCAATGTCGGATATGGTCACTACTGTCAGTCCGACATACGCTAAAGAAATCTGTTTACCGGAGTTCGGATACGGGCTTGATCCCGTTCTGGAAAACCGCGGCGATGACCTCGTTGGGATACTTAACGGTGTCGACATGAATGTCTGGAATCCGGCACTCGATCAGAAAATCGCTCAGCAATACGACTATAAAACTCACCAAGCCGGCAAGGCTGCCTGTAAAGCGGCTTTGCAGGAAGAGTTGGGATTGCCTAAGAACCCTGATGCGATGTTATTCGGGCTGATCTCTCGTTTGACTGATCAAAAAGGTCTCGACCTCATCACCCAGAAAGCGACCCAAATTCTCGGAGCAGATATCCAGTTTGCCTTTCTTGGAACGGGTGATTCGAACTATGAGACTCTCCTGAAAGAACTACAGCAAGAATTTCCGGACAAAGTTGCAGCTTACATCGGCTTTGACGATGGACTCGCTCATCGGATTGAGGCTGGCTCTGATGCTTTTCTGATGCCGAGTCGCTTTGAGCCGTGCGGACTGAATCAGATGTATAGCCTGATCTACGGAACTCCTCCTCTGGTGCATGCTGTCGGTGGATTAGCAGACTCAGTGATCGATGCCCAGCGACATACACTCGACAATGGCACAGGCACGGGTTTCAAGTTCGATAAATACGATTCCGATATTTTTCTGGAAACAGTCTGGCGAGCGGTCGGAATGTTTAAGCATCACAAAGAAGATTGGAAGAAACTCATCATCAACGGCATGACACTTGACTCCTCTTGGAACCGAAGTGCGCAGGAGTATGTTGATGTGTACCAATCTGCGATTGAGAAGCGTTAAGAAGTCTCTATGCTGGGACTCTTACGCGGCTTTGATAGCAGCAACCAATAAGGAGAGCTTCATTTGAGCCGCTTGGTCAAGGGACTAGGGATCGAGGGGCTAGTGTAAGAAAAACTGCACAGTACGCTCAATATGATATCGAGAGTTCTTTAATCCTGGCTTCGAATTCCATAAATAGAAACATGCGCGGCATCGTACTCGTATGTTGACCTGTAAGCCTACAATTATTTTTTTACCTTCACCTATCTCCTCTGGGTCAATTCCTTCGCTGAGTTTGAATAATGAAACCGGTTTCTCTTGCACTTTTCTGGCATCAGCATCAGCCGTATTACCCGGACGACATTGCCAATGAAACTTTAATGCCGTGGGTGCGATTACACTCCACAAAAGATTATGTCGGCATGGCTCTGCACATCAAAGAAGTGCCAGAGTTCCATTGCACGATCAACCTTGTCCCCAGCTTGCTGGTTCAGATTGAACGCTATGTCAACGGGGGCAGCGACCGTCATCTGGATGTCTCGCGGCTCAATGCGGATTCAATGTCAGTCGAAGAAGTAGACTACCTGCTAGACAACTTCTTCATGGCGAACGAACACAGCATGATTCGGCCATTCGACCGTTACTACGAATTGCAACAAAAGCGTGGCATTGGTCGAGACTCCGCTGAAGATGCACGCCCACGTTTTACAAATCAGGAACTGAGAGACCTACAAGTTTGGCACAACTTGACCTGGTTCCACGAACTCCTTTTCGAAGATGACACGGAATTAAGAGAGTTTCGCAAGAAAGGTAAAAACTGGAGCGAAGACGAAAAAGAGTGGTTACTCGACAAGCAACGCGAAGTTGTCGGACAAGTCATTCCGCTGCATCGTGAGCTGATGGAAGGTGGTCAAGTTGAACTGACGACGACGCCGTTCTATCACCCGATCCTGCCGTTACTCTGGGATAAAAAATCTGCCAGAGAAGCGATGCCCGGTTGCACGATGCCGAAGTACACCGAGAGTTATCAAGACGATGCCCGCAAGCATTTAGACCGCGCCGTTGAGTACCACGAAGAATTGTTCGGTGCGAAGCCAAATGGGCTATGGCCATCCGAAGGATCAGTCTCCCAAGATGTTTTGGGAGCCATCGCAGACACTGGCATTAAGTGGATCGCGACCGATGAAGAGATCCTCGGGCACTCTATGAATCATTTCGTTCATCGTGATGACCACGGCAACGTGAACCGTCCAGAGATGCTGTACCGTCCGTGGAAAGTCGGCTCTGACCACCAACCATTAGATATCATCTTCCGCGACCATGGTCTGAGCGATCTCATCGGTTTCCATTATCAAAGAAACGAACCAAAGTGGGCAGCAGAAGATTTATTGGCGAAGGTCAAAGGCATTGGTCGTGCTGTCGCTGAGCATGATCCCGAACAGAATGCGTTCGTTCCAATCGTCCTAGACGGCGAGAACTGTTGGGAATACTACACCGATGGCGGGATTGGTTTCTTAAGAAATCTCTACCAACAAGCCGCAGCCGATCCGATGATCGCTCCTTTAACAGTCAGCGAACATCTCAAGAAGTATCCGACGACAAACAAAATCCCGCGACTCTTCGCTGGCAGTTGGATTAACCACGATTTCTACATTTGGATTGGACATCAAGAAGATCGCGATGGTTGGGATCTAGTTCACATCACTCGGGAATTCCTTGTCAAAGCGGAAGAGAAGGGCAATGCTTCGAAAGAGGTCTTGG
>ERZ887942.2310-NODE-2310-length-11945-cov-7.144071_pt1 | contig 11945 bp, 9 predicted proteins | sample MGYA00521099_ERZ887942 | MGnify/ENA primary metagenome ERZ887942 (study PRJEB32303, sample SAMEA104408605) | aquatic metagenome | biome: Brackish water; feature: Pelagic; material: water | place: Baltic Sea | collected 2014-06-07T06:48:00 | depth 16,251 m ... | reverse complement strand
GTTGATCAGAACGGGAAGCTCTTTTCTTTCTCGATGATCGCCGTCGTCAACATGCTCGTCATTTCCGGGCTGCTGATCGTCGCGTCTCCAAACGTTGCTCTCAGTGATTTCGCCGCCGTTTGGTGTGCCAATTTACTGACATTCGGCCGGCGCTTCATCGAATCCATCCAAGAAATGTGGTCCATTTTTCCGTGGGCGAAATAAGGGGTGATTTCACGAAATGTAGAAGCGAGCGTGAGCAAGCATTCACGGAGCATTCGGCCTAAACCGGCGATGTAACTCGCTCACGCTCATACCTACGTTTCGTCGGCCTTTTCGAACGAATAGGGTTGATTCATCGAACAGACCCTGTTGGTTTGTAGAATGCGATTTTTTACGTTTCTCTTTTGTCTGGGGCTTTCAATAGCGCGCGCTGATGAGCCGTTCAAATTCCCAGTTGGTTTGGATTCTGAATTCAAAGCCTTTTCGGCGACACTGGCCTCAAGAGAAGCACTTGATCCCAATCGATGGAAACCATCAATCTTGGTTATTTCGGAAACTCAGCCCGAATCATTGCAGAACAATAAATTTCTCCTGTCGTTTGTTGAATTCTCGAACGTGGCAACGTTTCCACCGGAGGGAAATGCCTATGTTTCCAAAGAGCAATATTTGTGGCGCTGGATTCAAGCCCTCGGTCCGGATGCGGTCGTGACAGATAATGAATCGCTTCGAACTGCGTTGAAATCATTGATCCCGACATATTCTTCGCTTGCTGATTTGCCGGTAAAAATCGAGCCATCGCCGGTGCAGTTGGAGTTGAAAAGTCGATCTGCGCGAACGCCAACTGAAGTCGCGGAAGCACTTTCCAAACACTACGGGAATCACCTGAAGAGCGCGACTTATCAACCCGCGCTGGCGATGATAGGCCGAAGTCGTTTGGCAAAACTGACCGGAAAAAACATCGATGCTGAATTGATCGAGATCGCAAAAGCCGCGCCTGAATCAACAAAGATGTCGGCGAGCCATTACTCGGGGCATCTGATTTTTGCTGAGTTGGGAATGACAGATCAAACGGTTTCGGCTGCGCGGCTGGCGATCAAAAATCCGTCCGATAATCAGATGAGCGATTCAGTTTTCATGGTGTGTCCGCTTCTGGCTGCCGCAGGCCGTCTGGCTGATGACGAAGCGTTTTATCAAGCCTGCGTGATTTATCTCGATCAGATGCAGAAACTCTGCCTCCGCCCTGACGGGCTTTATCGGCATTCGCCGTTGGATGAAGCGGCGTGGGGCAGGGGAAATGGATTTCCTGTTTTGGGGCTCGCTTGGGTGCTGTCAGAGATGCCCGAGTCACTTGCGATGCGAGAGCGGGTGGAGCTCGATTTTGTGAAGCATATCGAAGTGCTGGTAAAGCATCAGGATGCTTCGGGAATGTGGCATCAAGTCATCGATAAGCCGGGGAGCTATCGTGAATTCACTAGCACTTGTATGATCACATTTGCGATCACGCGAGGAATGGAAATGGGCGTGCTTGATTCAAAGATCTACGAGCCGATCGCGAATCGCGGTTGGGAGGCGATCAAACTGCGGATCAGCCTTGATGGGAAATCATTCACCGACGGATGCACTGGAACGGGGAAACAGAAAACCGAACAAGATTATTTTTTGCGAACGGCGATTCTTGGACCCGATGAACGCTGTGGTGCGATGGCACTGATGGTTTCCACCGAGCGAGCGGCTTGGGAGGAAACTCTAAGGTTAAGAAACCAAAAATGACGTTCCTTCCGCAATCGGATTTCCCCGTAGAAAATCTCCAACCATCAATCGCTTGCGGCCTTCGGCTTGAAATGCGGCGGCGTCTTTTTTAAATACAAGCGTGCTGCCGTTTCTGCACGCAACGGCGAAATCTCCGGATTCGGTGTAAAATACTTCGCCAGCAGGACGATGGGTTTCAGGGCCGAGTTCTGCTTTGGGGTAGATCTTTAATTTGGCGCCGTCGAGTGTAGCGTAGGTTCCCGGCCAGGGATCGTAAGCACGGATGAGAAGCTCGATTTCATGCGCCTGTTTGTTCCAATCTATCGCGCCGTCTTCGCGCATGAGTTTTCCAGAATAGGTCACGAGTGACTCGTCTTGCGGCGTCCGCTCGACGCCAATTTTATCCATGCCGTCACGAAGCAGTTCCGGCCCGAGGTCAGCGAGTTTGTCGTGAAGAACGCCTCCGGTGTCCGAATCCAGAATGGGAATCGTCTTTTTAAAAATCTTATCGCCCGCATCGAGTTTCGGAACGATGTGCATCAGCGTGATCCCAGTTTCGGTATCTCCGTCGCGAATCGCAGCTTGAATCGGCGATGCTCCGCGATGTCGCGGAAGCAGCGACGCGTGCAAATTCACACAAGCCAGTTTCGGAGCTTCGATCACTGACTTCGGAAGGATTTGGCCATACGCCATCACCACGAAGAGGTCGGCATCCAAGTCGCGCAGACTTTGGAGCGTTTCTTCATTTTTGCGCAGTGTCTCCGGCTGAAAGACGGGAATTCCCGCAGACTTAGCAATTACTTTGATCTCGGGCGGAGTCAGTAGTTGCTTTCGCCCGACTTTCTTATCGGGCTGAGTGAACACGCCAACGACCTCATGGCCGGATTTTTCAATCAGCCATTTGAGGGATGAATTGCCGATCTCGCCGGCGCCCATGTAAACGATACGCATGCCGGGACGATTGCCGAAAATCAGCAAAAGTGGTCAAAAAAAACGGGAAAACGGAATTTTTCGCAAATTCGGCTACCCCCGATTTAGACAGGCTGGATTTCCCAACCCTTGCGGTATTCGCGGGTCAGCCACGGATTGGCTTCATCGATGTTGGTAACTTTCATATTCTTGGAATCCCATTCGAGAGTCTTGCCCCTGAAGCGGAACGCGACGTTTCCGAGTTGAACTGTTTCAGTCAGCAACGCGCCGTAGTCGAATCCATCGCTTGGCTGCTCTTTGCCGAGGCAGCCGTCAACCCAACCGTGATAGTGATTTTTTCCTTCTGCCATTTCGAATTCAGTCGAAGCGGCGGCGTCTTTAAAATACAGTTGGGGTTTTCCAACGTGAGGAATGATCAGGGTTCCCATTTCACCAATCAACATCGAGCCGCTCGAAGGCAAGACGCGATCGCCGGGAATGTGAGATCCTTTTTTATTCGGAGTCCGCCCGCCGTCATACCACGTGAGTTTGAATGAGCTGTCCGCTGTTAACTCCGTGCCGGGCATTGTGTAATTCACCGTGCATTGGGCCGGCCAAACTTCGTCGTTGATACCGGTGTGGTCGGCTTGAATATTGGTGGGCGCTTCGGTAATTTTCAGCGCGGTGAAAACGGGATCAAAAATGTGACAGCCGAAATCTCCGAGGGCACCGCCTCCGAATTCCTGCCAATCCCGCCACGTGAAGGGATGATAAACTCGGGCCCCACCGTAAGGACGCATTGGCGCGACACCGATCCATGAATCCCAATCGAGTGTGTCAGGAATAGGCTCTTCGACTGCGGGTCTGTCGAGCAATCCGCTTCGACCGTGACCGGTTGTGCCGACCCAGCTGTGAACGCGGGTGACTTTTCCGATTCGGCCGGATTGAATCAGTTCAACCGCAGTCCGGTAATACTGGTGTGAGTGAATTTGGTTTCCGAGGCGAGTGATCACTCCCGCTTTCTTTGCCATTTTTGAAACTTGGCGCGACTCCCAAACGTTATGGGTCAGTGGTTTCTGGCAGTATACGTGTTTGCCAGCGCGCATCGCGGCGATCGAGCAGAAAGCGTGCATGTGGTCCGGCGTCGAAACAGTGACCGCGTCGATTTTGTCGCCTTCCGCCGCGAGCATTTCCTGAAAGTTTTGATAAATCGGCGCATCCGGCTGAAGTCGCTTCACTTTCAGCGTGCGGTTCAAATCGACGTCGCAAAACGAGACGTGCTCGACGGTGTCATGCATCGCCATGGCTTCGGTATCACTCCAGCCTTTGCCGTCGGAACCGATCGATGCGAGTTGAATTTTCGAGTTCAGGTTTTGACCCCGAACAAAGGCCGGAGCGGCGACAATCGCAGCGGCGACCGACGATTTTTTAAGAATCTCACGTCTTGTAGGCATGGACGAAACATGCGGCAAATTGAAAGGCAGCGCGATCCTCGAATCGCACGCATTTGCGCAATTACGAACCAACAGGGTTGCTTCATCGAACGTGCCCTATTTTTTCGTGAAAACCTACTTTCCTCAGAGCGAGCGATACACGTGCTCGAGCGTGATCAACGCGTAAGCAGTCACCAAAATTGGATCGTCTTCCATCCAGCGATTGGAGTCGTCATTCAACCATGAGCCGTCGGCTTTCTGCTTAGACATCATTTTCAGAGCCAAATCATTCTTCCAATTGATCGTCTTTCCCTCGGGAGTTTTCAGCTCCTTGATCTGCGCGATTGAGAGTGCCTTCGACATCGTGTGGTAGTAGTAAAACAAACCCTGCGCGTCCATTCCCGGGTTTTCTTCGAGCGTGTAATTGGCTTGCAGCCATTTCAGCGTTGCTTGAACTCGTGGATCTTCGATGTCCATTTCTGCGTAGATGAATGCCAGCATTCCAGCGTAGCCCATGCTGCCATAGCTTCTCAACGCGGTCCGCTTTACGCCGTCACCCGTTTCGATTTCAAATACGTCTGATTTTGTAGAGCGTGGGAAATAAACAAAACCGCCCTTGTCCTCTTCGCGAACGGTGATGTCATCGCCGAGTTTTTTGGCGCTTTCTTCGCTATTTTGGCAGAGCGAAACAAAATCGATCGCGGCATTCCAATCGAGATCAAACTCGCGGGATTCGTCGTGTTCGGTATCGGCGAGGACTTTTTTGGAATAATAAAGCGCTTCCATGGCAAGGTGCGTGTTCGACAAATCCGAGTGCGCGTAGCTTCCGCCGTATCCGATTCCGCCATCAAAGACATTGTCAGCCGTGCCGCGTTTATCAAAATCCTGCTGCTGATTGATGAGTAGGCGACGCGCGCGTTTGATCACCGGCAAGTGCTCTGGAATTCCTGACTGCGAAAGCGCCGTGACGCTGAGCGCAGTGTTGTATGTCGCGAGCCCTTTTCCGTAAATTCCACCGTCCTCTTTTTGCTTAGAGATGATGAAATCGTAGCCTTTTTTCGCTGATTCAGGCAGCTCAGCTGCGGCGTCTAACGCTGGGTTTCCCACAATTGCTGAAACCGATAACGCAGAGAACGCAGGGAGATCTGCGTCGCCCCAGGCACCCGTTCCTTTGTCCTGCTGAGCTTCGAGCCACTTCAGTCCTTTTTCGATCGAGCGTTGAACTTCAAGACGAAGCGAAACATCGCCATCGGCTCCCGGTTGAACGGCACCTGTTTTTTCCTGCGCCTGACAAAGTCCGACTGCGAGAGGGAGGGTTAACAAAAGAGAGGAATTTTTGATCATGACGTTGTCAAAAGGTTGCGTCTTATAAGACGTTTTGTGACGTAAAAACTTAGTTGTGACGTAAAAACTTAGGATTGAGGCTTGAGAACAACCGTAACTTTTTGGCCGATCTCAGGAATCACTTTGTCGTTGGCACCCCAGCGCTCATCCATATGCGCACCCTTGCGGGTCATATTTAAAAGTGCCACCGGATCGAGATAAACGGCGATGAAGGAACCCTCGACTTCGGCCGAGAACGAGCCTCGGAAAACGGAAGAACCGGTCAGCGTCCAAGGTGCCGGTTCGAGGCCTTCGAGTGTTTCGCCATCGGAGATCCATTCCGATAAATCCTGTTCCATCTGTTTTTTGCCAGTCGGAGTCCAGCGAATCAGAAGAGTGAAATCGTCTCCATTTTCGACATCGGTGCCAGCTTGTTCTTCAACTGCCAACATCGGATCGAAAACATTTCCAAAACCGCTTTTATGCTTCAGCAGTTTTGTAACGATTTGAAGATGAAGCGGCGATGCGGTTGTTGTGAGAATGGACTCGTGAACTTTTCCTTTTTCGTGAACCAGCACGTATTCGATGGGGCCACCTTCGCGCTTGTTCACCACTGCCGGAATAAAGATTTCCTTGGCTTTTGCATCAAACTCGATCTGGCCCATTCGGAAGCGAGTCTCTCCAATTTTCTCAACTCGCGGCATGTCTTCAGGCTTTATGGCCGGGGCGTCGCCCTCGGGGTTTTTCGGGATTTTGCGCTCAGGCTCCTGCGCGAACGAAAAATTCAGTGAGAAAAGAACTCCGATGAGCAAAAAAATCGGAAATGAGTGAAATGTGGCCTTCATGATTTATGACTGTAACTGCGAAGCTACTTGATGAGAAATGCGAATTTTGTGAGTAAATTCTTCAAAATCGTATGGAAAATCCTGCTTACCAAAAACTCGTTGCCCTTTCTGAAGAACTTCAACTCCTCTCCGACGTGGCTGGATTGCTTTCGTGGGATCAGGAAGTCAACATGGCGAAAAAGGGCGTCGCCTATCGTGCCAAGCAAATGGCGTGGTTCAGTGGGGAGACTCACAAGAAATTCACCGATCCTCAAGTCGGTGATTGGATTTCCGAATGCGAAGCGGATTCTGCGATTATCGAGCCGGGTTCCGACGCAGCGGCCAACCTTCGCGAATGGCGTCATAGCTATGATTCTGAGACGAAGCTGCCTTCTGAACTCGTTACTGAATTTGCCGCGACGTGTGCGCTTGCTCACGAATCCTGGGCTGAGGCTCGTGGAAAATCAGATTTTTCGCACTTTGCGCCGCATCTCGAAAAACTGATCGGGCTTTGCAAACAGCGTGTCGAATGCTGTGGCTACGATGACAAGCCTTACGATGCGTTGTTGGACAAATACGAGCGCGGTTCGACCACGGCGGAAATCACCAGTGTTTTTGCAGATCTTAAACGTGATCTGATTCCAATCGTAGACGAGGCGTGTGCTCAGGAGCCTTTTGATCCGGTAAAAAATGGCGCGGAATATTCCATTGCATCCCAAGTGGCTTTTAATCGTGAAATCGCTGAGGCAATTGGTTTTGATTTTGATGCAGGCCGAATCGACACGGCAGTTCACCCATTTTGCACTGGGCTCGGGCCGATGGACACTCGACTCACCACCCGTTACATGACATCCGATTTCCGAAGCTCGCTGTTTGGTGTGCTTCATGAAACGGGTCATGGGTTATATGACCAAGGCCTCCGCGAAGCGGTTTACGGGCAGCCGGTGGGAGATTCCGTTTCACTGGGCGTTCATGAATCGCAATCCCGCTTGTGGGAAAATCAGGTTGGCCGAAGCGCTGAATTCTGGGAGCAGTGGTTGCCTCGCGCTGCCCATTATTTTCCAAATCTGAGCTCTCTTTCAGTCGAAGAAATGACGCGTGCGTGCAATCAGGCGGAGCGAAGTTTCATTCGCGTGGAAGCCGATGAAGTCACTTATGACCTTCACATCATGGTTCGGTTTGAGATGGAAAGCGCCATCTTCAATGACGACTTGGCGGTTGCCGATATTCCTGCAGAATGGAATCGTCGGATGAAGGAAATGTTTGGTCTCGATGTCGATAAAGACGCAAATGGTTGCCTCCAGGATATTCACTGGAGCATGGGCGGATTCGGATATTTCCCGACCTACAGTCTTGGAAATCTCAATGCGAGCCATCTTTTTAAAGCGGCGAAAGAGCAGGATTCATCCATCGAGGCGGGTTTCAAAAATGGCGATTATTCCGGGTTGTTGAATTGGATGCGTGAGAAAATTCATCAGCCAGGCAGCTTCTATTTACCAAAAGACCTCGTCGAAAGAGCGGCTGGGTCCCCCGTGAATGCAGAAGCACATTTGGCCCATCTTCGGTCGCGATATATCTTCGGTTAATCGTTTTTTGATCGGGCGCGGATCCGGTTGAAGCGCAAAAACGACGCCTGACCGTTTTGAAAACCTGATGTAGATTGGTATGGTCGCGAGTTTTCGCGTTTCTTTCATGGGTGGATTTTTCAAATTTCTGGGGCGGGGAACGCTCAGTTTTCTCTCTTACCTGGGTCAGCTCGCTGATTTGGTTCGAGAGATGGTTGTGGCGGCCTGTTGTGGAATGCCGCGCCTTAATTTGACGGGGCGTCAAATCGTCGCGGTCGGATTTGGTTCGCAAACAGTCGTGATCGTGACGGGCGCTTTCACCGGAGCTGTATTTGCCGCGCAATCGTATTTCAAATTTTCCGATCTTGGTTTGGCAACGGGAGTGGGCCCCGTGGTTTCGATTGCGATGTGCCGCGAACTCGGGCCGGTGTTGACAGGGCTAATGGTGGCCGGACGTGTCGGTGCCTCAATGGCGGCGGAAATCGGAACGATGAAAGTGACTGAACAAATCGATGCGCTGCGTTCGATGGGAGTTCATCCGGTGGATTATTTAGTCATGCCACGAGCAATCGGAACGATGATTTCGATGCCGTTGCTGGTTGCGGAGTCGATTGGCTTTGGGCTGCTCGCCTCCCACGTGATTGTTGTTTATTTCTTTGGTGTTCCTTCGGCGTGGTATGATGATCAAGTGGTCGCCAACACTGAGTTGGAAGACATATCCATCGGCATGATCAAAGGATTCGCCTTCGGCTGGCTGATCGTTTTGATCTCCTGTAATCAGGGATTGAGAGCGAAAAACGGGGCAGTGGGTGTTGGTCAAGCAACGACGAATGCGGTCGTCCAATCCTCCTTGGCCATTTTGATTACCAATTTATTTCTTAGTTTTATTCTGAACTATTTTTTCCCACTCGGATCTGGCAATTACTGAGTTTACCAACGCATGTCAGCAAACGTACATTCCGAATTTTTCATCGAAGTTTCCGGCCTGCAAAAACGGTTCGGAGAACAACAGGTGTTGCGAGGTGTTGACCTGAAAATTCGTCGGGGCGAAACGATGGTTATTCTTGGTCAAAGTGGAGAAGGGAAAAGCGTCATACTCAAACACCTGATCGGTTTGATGACGCCGGATTCAGGAAGTATTCTGGTCGATGGCGTGGAAACGGTTGGATTAAGCGAGCGGCAGTTGAGGCCAATCCGGAAAAAAGTCGGTATTCTATTTCAAGACGGTGCGCTTTTTGATTCGATGACCGTGGCTGAAAACGTCGCTTTTCCGCTAATGGAAGAAGGCATCCGCGATCTAAAAGTTCTGCTGGAACGAGTCCGTGAAGTGCTCAGCGTAGTTGGTTTGGAAGAGCACATGGCGAAAATGCCGATCAATATTTCCGGTGGAATGCGGAAGCGGGTTGCCCTTGCGCGGGCCGTCGTCAGTCATCCTCAATGCATTCTGTATGATGAGCCGACTGCGGGGCTGGATCCGATCGTGGCGGATTCGATCGACCATTTGATCAATCGGCTTGAGGAGCAGTTTCAAATAACATCGATCGTCGTCACCCATGATATGAAATCCATGAACACGATTGCTGATCGCGTGGCGATTCTCCGCGACGGAAAGATCTATTTTCTCGGAACCCCGGATGAATTGAACGCGCTTGAAGACGAGTCGATTCAAAATTTCATTCACGGTCGATCCCATGAGAGTCTGAAAGCGAATGTGTGAGGTATCCCCGATTGTGCCAGAAATCGGCTTTTAAACCTCTGGAAAATCCAGCTATGGTTCCGGATAGATGAAGAAATTTTTGATACTCATTGCCGCGTCGGGATTCGCTTTTGGCGAAGATAAAAAAGGGGGGGAGGAGGAAAATAAAGATCCAGCCGAAGGGCATTCCATTCACGGCGAAGTTTTCAACAAAGGGCCGCGTCAGGCTGCCGTCCTGATTCCGGGGACGGGCGACGTTCAATTCAAGATCACAACGAAATCGGCTGAGGCCCAGAAATTCTTCGATCAAGGCATCGGTCAGCTTCATGGCTATTGGGATTTCGAAGCGGAGCGAAGCTTCCGTCAGGCGTCGATGCTCGATCCCAAGTGCGCGATGAACTATTGGGGCATGGCGCAGGCGAATTTCAAAAATAATGAGCGGGGCAAAGGGTTTTCCGACGAGGCGGTTAAGCGAAAGGAAGGCGCGAGCGAGCGCGAGAAAATGTGGATTGATGGTCTGGCTGGGTATTTCAAAGACATCAAAGCCGATAAGAAAAAACGGCTTCGCGATTACATTCGGACCGTAGAAAAAATTGCCGCGAAATATCCCGATGATATCGAAGCGCGCGCTTTTTTACTAAAACAGATTTATTACAATCATCGGAACGGACATCCCATTCCGAGCCATTTCACGATCGATTTGTTGGCGAAACAGATTTTGGAAAAAAATCCTGATCACCCTGTTCATCACTACCGAATTCATTTGTGGGACCGCGAGCTGACCGAAAATGCGCTCGATTCTGCAGCCGCGGGCGGACCTGCCGCTCCGGGAATTGCTCACATGTGGCACATGCCGGGTCATATTTATTCATATGCCAAGCGCTATACGGACGGCGCATGGCAACAGGAGGCGTCGGCTCGGGTTGATCACGCTCACATGATTCGCTATCGGCTGATTCCAGATGAAATCAGCAATTTTGCTCACAACAACGAGTGGTGTATCCGCAATCTGAATCATATCGGCCGGTTTAAAGACGCGATCGATTTGTCGAAAAATATGATCGAGCTGCCACGGATCGCAAAGATGAAAGGTGAGGGCGACAAGGCAAAATATGATCCTAGCGGAAGCAGTTGGCAATACGGTCGCCAACGGCTGCGCGACACGCTGTTTCGTTTTGAGTCGTGGGACACTTTGATTGCAATTTCTGAAACGAACTACCTTCGTCCAGATGACAAATCGTTGACCCAAAACGATCACGACAAATTTATTGGCATCGCAAAATTTGAGAACGGCAATCATGCAGGCGGCTTGAAACATCTCGCGGCGATTGAAAAGCGTCTTCGCGAAGAAGAGAAAAAACGCGACGCCGGCGTTGCCAAAGCGGAGAAAAAAGCCAAGGACGACAAGAAAGAGGAAAAACAAATCGAGTCCGCAAAAAAAGCGGCTGAAAAGACATTCGCGAAAAAAATTGCTGAATTGGAAACACGCTTCAATGAGATGACGGTCTATGCGTCGTTGACTTCCAAACCGCAGGATTTGAAGAAAGCTGAAGAACTGTTGCCTAAGCTGAAGAATCTCGCGAAAGCTCGTCACGCCCGTTTGTGGATGCGTGCTGGAAAGATGGACGAAGCTATCAAGTTGGCGGGCGAAGCCGTCAGCGGGGGTAAAAATGAACTTCAGCCACTCGCTGCGCAGGTGGAGATTTTTTACAAAGCCGAAAAGAAAGACGAAGCCAAAAAGGCGTTTGAGTTGCTTCGTGATGTTGCAGCTAATGCGGATGCCGGACTTCCGATGCTGACTCGATTGAACCCAATTGCAGAATCACTCGGCTTCCCCAAAACCGATTGGCAAAACAAATTTGTTGTCGCCAAAGATTTGGGTGAGCGCCCGCCGCTCGACGAGTTGGGGCCATTTCGCTGGAGTCCACCCGAGGCACCTCAGTTCTCGATCACCAGTATGGAAGGCAAGCCAGTGACAAGCGCGGATCGCGCCGGAAAGACCACGCTGATGATCTTTTTCCTCGGAAAAGGCTGCACTCATTGCATGGAGCAGCTCAATAAATTTGCCCCGATGCAGAAGAAATTTGCCGATGTGGGGATCGACATCGTGGCCGTGAGCACCGACTCCGCCAGCGGCTTGAAAGAGACGCTTCAAACCAGCGACAAGCCATTTCCATTCCCACTGTTTTCCGATAAAAAGTTGACTGCGTTTAAAGATTTTCGAGCTTATGACGACTTCGAGAAGATGGCGCTTCACGGCACGTTTTTGATCGATGGCGACGGTCAGATCCGTTGGCAAAACATCAGCTTCGAACCGTTCATGCATTCTGATTGGTTGCTTGAAGAGTGCCAGCGCCTGCTCAGTTTTGGAAAATCGGGAACTGTGCTGTCTGCGAATCAATAGGGTACGTTCACCCGTATATTCAAACAGCAAATGCATAAAATCGTGGCGAGTTGATGGGGC
>ERZ887942.2303-NODE-2303-length-11963-cov-7.937689_pt1 | contig 11963 bp, 8 predicted proteins | sample MGYA00521099_ERZ887942 | MGnify/ENA primary metagenome ERZ887942 (study PRJEB32303, sample SAMEA104408605) | aquatic metagenome | biome: Brackish water; feature: Pelagic; material: water | place: Baltic Sea | collected 2014-06-07T06:48:00 | depth 16,251 m ... | reverse complement strand
TTATCAGTATCAGTTTGAATTGTTGGGGGTTGCTGTTGCTCAACGGCATCTTCTAGATTTATAACGAATATAGGTATTTTTCTAATGTCAATTTTCATAAATATTTTAATTATTGCAATTTTGTAGTTGCCTACTTGAAAATCATCGGTTTCGAAATTTAAGTCTAAGCAGTTTATACTTCATTAGCTGGTAATTGCACGATGCTCCGAAATCTAAACCATTTAGGATAAAGCCGGGGTCTCCATTTATTTTCTAAATCGTCGTAGCGCTTAAATTATGGCATCTCTTAAAGACCAACTATTAAAAACCGGATTAACTGATAAACATTCAGTTAAGAGTACACGCAAGAAAAAGTCGCCTAAACTCGCTAAAAAAGCTCGGGGTACCGAATATTCTGAGGGTGTGAAATTGGTGGGGCAAGCGCAGCGCGAAAAAGCAGTTCGCGATACTGAGCTGAATAGAGTGCGCCAATCTAAAGTGGAAAAGAAAGCGCAAAATGCGCAAATTAAGCAGCTAATTGATACCAGTAAAATTGATAGGGCCGATGGGGAATTGACTTATAATTTTGTATTCGAAGGGAAAGTTTCAACTATTCACGTGACCAGTGATCAGCAAAAGCAGCTCACTCGCGATCAAATTTGTATAGTTAATAACGGAGGTGATGAAACCAGTCGACGCTTTGAGTTGGTGCCAAAAGTGGTGGCTGACAAAATCGCACAACGTGATGAGCGTTACGTTCTTATTAATCAAACCAGCAATGAATCAAGTCAGGACAACTCCGGAATTGACGATGATCCTTATGCGGACTATCAAATACCCGACGACTTGATCTGGTAATTTGGGTTCCTATTCGAGTTCCTATAGTTACAAATTGACAGCTAAGCGGGTACCTTGATCAATCGCTCGCTTTGCATCCAATTCAGTCGCAAGGCTTGCACCCCCGATAATGTCGATGTGATTGGTTGTGCTTTTTAGCTCTTCGTACAAACTGTTATTTGATACCTGTCCTGCGCAAATAATAATATTGTTCACTTCCAGCAATTGAGTCTTCCCGCCAATTTCAATATGAACTCCTTTGTCATCTATCTTTTGGTAGCTAACGCCTGACATAAAGTTAACACCTTCGCGTTTTAAGGTGGCTCGATGAATCCAGCCAGTTGTTTTACCTAAGCTACCGCCAGGCTTGCTCAATTTTCGTTGTAGCAGGTAAATCTGGTTTCCAGTGGGTTCAAAGCGTGGTTTTATAAGTCCCCCAGAATGCTCAAGTTTAGGGTCAATTCCCCAACACTCTAACCACTTGTTACGATCAAGAGTATAGGAATGATCTTTGTGGCAAAGGAACTCAGCTACGTCAAAGCCAATCCCACCAGCCCCTATAATCGCGACGCGTGGACCTATAGTCTGCGGGAGATTTAAAGCTTGCTGATACGACAATACCATTGGGTGCTCAATTCCCGGAATTTGTGGTGTTCGGCCAACAACACCCGTAGCTATAACTACGTGGTCGTAATTCTGCTTATCTAGTTCAGTGCACGTGGCGGTCGTATTAAGTTTAACCTCGACGCCTTCTTTTTTGAGCATGGTGGTGTAGTAACGCAAACTTTCAAGGAACTCTTCCTTACCAGGTATTTTACTGGCGAGTTTGAACTGCCCACCTATATCCGGGCTGGATTCGTAGAGCGTCACCGAGTGACCGCGTTGCGCGGCCGTAACAGCGCATGAAAGGCCCGCTGGGCCCGCCCCAATGATTGCTAGGTTTTTAGGTGCTCTTGACTTACGGATTGTGAGTTGCGTTTCGTGACAAGCTCTTGGGTTGAGCAAGCAGCTGGCGATTTGGTTTTTAAACGTGTGATCCAGGCAAGCTTGATTGCAAGCGATGCAAGTATTTATTTCCAGGCTTTTCTGTTGCTCGGCTTTAAGCATAAATTCTGGGTCTGCCAATAGCGGGCGAGCCATTGAAACCATGTCGGCACAGCCATCGGCTAATATACTTTCAGCAGTCTCTGGGGTATTTATGCGGTTGCTGGTGACCAGCGGGATGTTTACTTCACCCATCATGCGTTGAGTAACCCAGGAAAAGGCGGCGCGCGGCACCGAAGTGGCGATCGTGGGTATTCGAGCCTCATGCCAACCAATACCAGTGTTAATAATGTCAGCGCCCGCGTGTTCGATTGCCTTAGCAAGATGAACAATCGTAGGCCAATCACTACCCATTTCAACTAGGTCTAGCATTGAAAGCCGGTACATAATAATAAATTCGTCAGCGACGGCGGCACGACTCCGTTTTACAATTTCTGTGGCAAAGCGCTCAGCTTCACCCAAAGCCCATTGGTCTGTGCGGACGTTGGTTCTAGCAACTAGAAATTGATTTATTAAATACCCCTCCGAGCCCATAATTTCGACACCGTCGTAGCCGGCTTTAGACGCGAGAACTGAGGCATTTACAAATTGTTCAATTGTCCGTTCAACACCGTTTGCGGATAGGGCTGAGGGTTTGAAGGGGCTTATTGGTGATTTGATTTTGGATGGGGCGACAACAAAAGGTTGATAGCCGTAACGACCAGCGTGCAAAATTTGTAATAGTATTTTTCCGTCATTTTGATGCACAGCATCCGTTATTAAACGGTGTTTCTTTGCGTGTCGGGATTTGCTCATAGTAGCCGCAAAGGGTTTGAGCTGTCCCCGAAAGTTAGGTGAAAAACCACCTGTTACCATTAAACCTATACCACCTGCTGCTCGTTCTGAGTAGAAAGCCGCCAGCCTTTCGAATCCACCCCGTTTTTCTTCGAGCCCGGTGTGCATAGAGCCCATTATCGCCCGGTTCTTAAGCACGGTATTCCCAAATTTTAAGGGTGAAAACAAATTTGGGTATAGTGGGTGCATATTTTCACCAGTTGTTATTTTAAGGGCGATGGGTGTCCCAAAAATACTCAAACAAACCTTCAAATGCAGGTTCTTTTCTGGCTTGTATAAGGACGGATGCCACCCATGAGGCGCCAGTTCTAGATATTAACGGTTTTGACGTTGTCTAGTTGCGCGAGTATAGTTTAGCGCAATGATAAAGAAAGAGACATATCATCATGGAAACTTGCGTCAAACTCTTATCGAAGAGGCGCATGATCTAATAGGTGAAGTTGGGTTGACCAATCTATCTATGCGTAAACTTGCGGAACAGGCTGGTGTTTCTCGAACCGCTGCATATCATCATTTTAAGGATAAGCGTGCGCTGTTGATTGCGATAGCACGAGATGGTTTTAACCAGCTTAAGGAGAAAACTGATCAGATAGCCGATGATCTATCTGCCAAGGAAAAAATGGTCCAACGATGTGAGTTATATTTAAACTTGGCGTTCAGTGATCCTGCTTTATATGAATTGATGTACGGCAGAGTTATTTGGGGTGAGGGGGTATCCGATACGAATTTGGAAGGCCAGGCTTCACAAATGTTTAAGAATTATTGCGAGTTTTATGCGAAGTTGTTGGCGACAAATCAAATCCATTTGGTCAAGAAGCCAGCGGTTGTTGTACGAATCCATTGGGCTACATTACACGGATTAGCTCGTTTATACGTTGATGGGGTTACTCGAGTAAAACCCAATACGCATAAATTGGCGGTGGACATTGTTGATATGCAAATGGCGGGTACTGCAGTTAGGTAATTTGAGCAATTAAAATCGAAGGTTATTCCCGTTTGATTGGTGTCGAGTCCCTGCTTATTTTTATGGCTAGTTGACCGTTTTAAATTGAATAGAAAGTAAAGGTTTGATGTTGGCATGATTGAAAGTTTAATGATGGGCGAGAGCCTTATGATAAGCGGAATATTGCGCTATGCCGAAACCGTTTATCCTAACCAAGAAGTCGTTACGCGTGCGGTGGACGGCGATATTCACCGCTGCACTTATCAGCAATTGGGTGAGCGGTCTAGACAACTTGCGAATGCATTGCTAGCAGCAGGCATCGTTGCTGGGGATACTGTAACGACTATCGCTTGGAATACGCACCGACACCTTGAAGCATATTACGCTGTATCGGGTATTGGAGCGGTGTTGCACACACTAAATCCACGCTTACACCCTGACCAAGTGGCTTTTATCTTCAACGAAGTTAACCCAAAAATAGTTTTAATAGATACTACGTTTTTACCATTAGTCGCGGCTAACCCGGAAGCCTTCAAGTCTGCTGAGAAAATAGTAGTTTTGGAGGCGCAACAGCGGCTCTTGGAACAACAAGCTGCAACTGATTTGGAGCTCGTTGCTTACGAAGAATGGATAGCCGGTTGCTCATCTGACTATGAATGGCCAGTGTTTGATGAGCTTACTGCTGCTGTAATGTGTTATACCTCAGGCACGACAGGAAATCCCAAAGGCGTAGTCTATAGTCACCGCTCAACCGTACTGCACGCGATGGTTATCGGCTCGGCTAATGGACCAGGAGTTGGAGATAAGAGCTGTATTTTGCCAATCGTGCCAATGTTTCACGTATGTGCGTGGGGGGTTCCATACGCTGCCTTGATGGCTGGAAGCAAGCTGGTTTTGCCGGGCGCGGGTATGGATGGGAAATCTCTTACGGAATTATTGGTGGCAGAGGGTGTAACTTTAACCCTTGGGGTTCCAACGGTATTGCAGGGAGTAATTGATTATTGTCGCCAGGAAAGTATAGAGACCCCTCAATTAGAAACGCTAGTTAATGGCGGCTCTGCAGCTTCTAGAAAACTTATCTGCGATACCGATGAGGTGCTTGGAGCGTTTTTGATGCATGCCTGGGGAATGACAGAAACTTCTCCGGTTGGGCTGGTAAACAATCTAACAAGTACAGAGCTAGGGCTTAGTAAAGAAGCTCAATATTCGATTCAGTTGAAGCAGGGCTTGCCGCCATTCGGGATCGAATTACAGATATGGGATGAAGAGAATAGAGAACTGTTAGGCAATCCAGCTGAACGCGGAAAGCTAATGGTTCGAGGGCCTTGGGTCGCCAAACAGTATTTCGGCCTGTCGGATAGCCCAAGTTGGATAGGCGGATGGTTTGATACTGGTGATATTGCGATTAGAGACGACGATGGCAGATATCATCTGGTTGACCGCGCTAAAGATATTATAAAATCTGGTGGAGAATGGATTTCGTCAATCGATATAGAAAATATTGCGTTATCCAGCCCACTAATAGCAACGTGCGCAGTGGTCGGGGTACCTCACCCAAAATGGGAAGAGCGGCCACTATTGGTTGTTGTACCCTCTGATGATCAGTGCACTGAAAAGAAGATTAAAGAATATTTGAAAGATAAGATCGCCAAATGGTGCATACCTGACAAAATTGTGTTTGTTGAAAAATTACCGTTAACGGCTACAGCGAAAATTTCGAAATTAACACTCAGAAACCAATATAATGACGTTTATCAATCCTAATCATTTGTACCAAATATGTCGTACTTTGATTGTTTACATTTATTCATCGCTCGATAGTCCGATCTTTTTATATACGAGCTGCTGTTTAATATCCAAGCGCTATACATCTATACATAGCGATAATAAAATATGAAAGCAATGATACTTGCCGCGGGTAAGGGAACTCGCGTACGCCCGTTAACTTATGAAATGCCGAAGCCGATGATCCCGATTATGGGTAAACCGGTAATGGAGTACTTGATTGAAGATTTGGCTCGGCATGGGTTTGACGACATCATGATCAATGTGAGTCACCTACCAGAAAAAATTGAAAATTATTTTGGGAATGGTCAACGCTTGGGGGTGAATATAGGGTATTCCTTCGAGGGGTATATTAAGGATGGCGAAACCCACTCCGCGGCGTTTGGTTCTGGCGGTGGATTGAAACGTATTCAGGATTTTTCTGGATTTTTTGATGATACTTTTCTTGTGGTTTGTGGTGACGCCCTAATAGATTTGGATCTTACATCGGCATTACGTAAACACTGGCAGTCCGGTGCGGTTGCGAGCGTATGTACGCTTGAGGTGCCACTTGAACAAGTGCCTAGCTACGGTGTTGTGGTGTGCGATAAAGAGTCACGCATCACTTCATTTCAGGAAAAGCCATCTGTTAAAGATGCAAAATCTAATTTAGTGAATACCGGTATTTATATATTCGAACCGGAAGTACTTGATTTAATTCCATCCAATGAAAATTACGATATTGGCAGTGAATTATTTCCGAAGCTGGTCGAGTTAGGGTTACCGTTCTATGCCATCAATATTCCCTTTACCTGGATTGATATTGGTCAGATTCGGGACTATTGGGATGCAAATCAACAATTGATGAATGGGGCGCTTCGAGATGTTCCGATGCCAGGCAAGGAAGTAAGACCAGGAGTTTGGACAGGTATTAACGTAAGCGTTGATTGGGATGAGGTGGATATTCAGGGTCCCGTCTATATAGGAAGTAGCTCGCGTATTGAAGCCGGGGCAACCATCGTTGGGCCAACCTGGATAGGCAATGGCTGCCATGTTCGGGCAGGAGCCTATTTACTGCGCAGTATCATTTTTGAATACACGCGAATTGGAAAAGACTCAATAATTAAGGACTCGGTAGCGTTTGGTCGTTATTGCGTCGACCGGCAGGGCAATACTACGCAGGCAGACGATCTAAATATTGATTGGGTTTCCGACGCGAGAGTGAAGGACTAGCAATCTTGGGTATGATTGCTAGTCCGAGTATCGGAGCTAGTATATTGGCTAAAGCTTAAGTGGGTTGACACTAACCGATAGCCGTTGGTCTAAATTCTTTTGTTTATTTAGATAGCAGGCTATTAACTCGCTTAACATATCCGGCCGGGTCGGCTATGGGTGCACCTTCACTCAGCGCTGCTTGATCAAACAAAACTTGCGCCCAGTCTTCGAAGTCTTTCTTGCGCGGGTTTAGATTTTTGATCAAAGTATGAGCTGGATTGATTTCCAGGATTGGTTTGCTGGTAGGGGCGTCCTGGCCAGCTGCTTTAAGAATTCGCTCTAGGTTCGCGCCCATGTCATTTTCATCTGCGACCAGACAAGCAGGTGAGTCCGTGAGTCGGTTTGTGAATCGAACTTCTTTGATCTTATCTTCGAGAACTTTACCGAGTTTCTTCAATATCGGTTTAAGTTCTTTTTCTTGATCTTTAGATTTGTCATCGTCTTCATCCTTAAGGTCATCCAGATCGCCTTTGGCAACAGACTGAAGAGATTTTTCTTTGTACTCGGTTAAATTAATGACGACCCATTCGTCAATCGGGTGACCCATTAATAAAACTTCAATTCCTTTCTTCTTGAAAATTTCGAGATGTGGAGAACCAGCCGCTGCGGCCGCTGTATCGGCAGTTACATAGTAAATGGTTGTTTGATCCTCTGGCATGCGAGAAATATATTCGTCTAGAGAGCTAGATTCTCCATCAACGTCATCACTTGTTGTGGCATAACGCAGGATCTCAGCAATGGCTTCACGGTTAGCATGATCTTCTACCACACCTTCTTTTAGGACCGTGCCAAACTCGTTCCAGAAAGCAGTGAAAGTGTCAGGCTCATCCTTTGCCAGGCGTTTAATTTCGGTCAGCACACGCTTAATGATACCGGCCTTTATTTTTTCAATGTCGCGATTATGTTGAAGTACTTCTCTGGACACGTTTAGGGGTAGGTCGTTGCAGTCAACAATCCCTCGAACAAATCTTAAGTAAGAAGGCAGAAGTTGCTCGGCATCATCCAAGATAAAGACGCGGCGCACATATAATTTAAGACCGTGCCGTTGCTCTCGATTCCATAAATCAAAAGGGGCTTTTGATGGGATGAAGAGCAATGAAGTGTACTCAAGGTTACCCTCAACTTTATGATGCAAAGTCGAAAAAGGAGACTCCATATCGTAGCTTAAGCTTTGGTAGAAGTTTTCGTACTCCTCTTTGCTAATATCGTTTTTAGCACGGGCCCACAACGCGGTAGCGCTATTAACCGTTTCGTATTCGTCTTCAGCCTTCATTTTGATTGGAAGGTCAATGTGGTCTGAATACTTGCTGATGATGCTGCGTAAGCGATAATCTTCTAAAAACTCATCTTCATCTTTACGTAGATGTAGCGTGATAGATGTTCCAGTTTGCTCACGGGTAGCGTCTTCCAGCGTGTACTTTCCTTTACCTGATGATCTCCATTGAGTTCCTGCGGTGGCCTCATCACCCGCTTTTCGAGACACCAACGTGACTTCATCTGCAACCATGAATACTGAATAGAAACCAACTCCAAATTGACCGATTAAGTTCTGGTCAGTTTTCTGGTCGCCACTAAGTGCTTCAACAAATTTTTTGGTACCAGAACGTGCGATAGTGCCGATGTTCTCGACTACTTCTTCGCGGTTCATTCCAATTCCGTTATCGCTAAGCGTGATAGTGCGCGCTTCTTTATCTATATCAATAGTAATGGCTAATTCGTCTTCGCCGAGTAGAGACTCATCAGTAATCGCTTGAAATCGAAGTTTGTCTATTGCATCAGAGGAGTTTGAAACTAGCTCGCGCAAGAAAATTTCTTTTTGGCTATACAGAGAGTGAACCATAAGGTCCATCAGTTGATCTATTTCTGTCTCAAAATTATGTGTTTCGATATTGCTCATGGTGTTTTTGTTCTCGATGAGATGTTGAGTTTTAAAGCCTGTTTGGTATGCATGATTATGTGAGGATGAAAGACGCAGTTTTCAAGTATTTTTGGTATGTTCTTTAGCTCTTAGCTTGGTGTCAAAAATGCGTGTAAGTATCGTTGACCTCTTATTGGTGTATGCGTATAGTCGCGTTCCCGAAACTTGCTGCTGCACGATTATGTTTGCAGTTTTGGGTGAAGCTGGATATCCGGTATCGGGGTGTAGCGCAGTCTGGTAGCGCACCTGGTTTGGGACCAGGGTGTCGGGAGTTCGAATCTCTCCACCCCGACCACTTTCTTTGCCTCAATTATTGTTTGGCTGATGGTAAGATTTAGCTGATAGGGTCATAAGTTGGTTGAGCGCCCGTAGCTCAACCGGATAGAGCAACGGCCTTCTAAGCCGTAGGTTACAGGTTCGAGTCCTGTCGGGCGCGCCAGTTAAATACGTTTTGTCAGGTTATGGTGATCGTAGCTCAGTTGGTAGAGCCCCGGATTGTGATTCCGGTCGTCGTGGGTTCGAGTCCCATCGGTCACCCCACCTGTTAACCTTGTTTAGGTAGGATTGGGTAGGTAGATTTATGTGGGTCGTTAGCTCAGTTGGTAGAGCAGCTGACTCTTAATCAGCGGGTCGCTGGTTCGAACCCAGCACGACCCACCATGCTTACTAATGGGTGAGCATGGTGTAAGTAGATGCGGTATAAATAGTTGATAAGTAGCTAGGAATCGCGGTAAGCACACAAGATTTAATGCGAGAGTGGCGGAATTGGTAGACGCGCTGGTTTTAGGTACCAGTAGGGCAACCTGTGAGAGTTCGAGTCTCTCCTTTCGCACCAATTTTGTGTGTTTTACAAGCGACTCGCTTGTATCAATGTTTAGCAGTGCCGCATGTAATATCTAGCGTCGGTTATACGAGTTCATTTTTTTGATAGCCCCAAATAGAAAAATAAGCGAATTAAAATGCAAGTAAAATTAGAAAAAAATGGTGCCATTGGCCGGGTGCTTAACATAACTGTTCCTGCCGAGCGTCTCGAGGACGAAATAAAAACGCGCCTTCAGGGTATGGTTAAAAACGTTAAGATTCCTGGCTTTCGCCCTGGAAAGGCGCCCTTAGCTGTAGTGGAATCAAAATATCGTGCGGATATCGTAGAAGAAGTTTCTGGCAATATTGTTGAGTCAAGCTTGCGGGAGGCCCTTGAGTCGAAAGATTTACGTATGGCGGTTCAGCCCGACCTAGATATCCAGCCGTATAGTAAAGAGACAGGATTGACTTATAAAGCGTCTTTTGACGTCCATCCCGAAATCAAGAAACTGGACCTGTCCGGCGTTAAGCTTAAAGTGCCGGTAACGGATGTTGGTGAAGCCGATATCGATAAGACTGTTGAAACTATGCGCAAGCAGCATATAGAGTGGCAAGAGGTTAGTAAAGAATTGGCGGTTGGTGACCGGTTGATAATGGACTTTGTTGGTTCACTGGATGGGGAGGAGTTCGAAGGAGGCTCCGCAGAGGATTTTACTCTTGTGGCCGGTGAGGGACAGTTGCTAGAGGACTTTGAGAAGGGGGTTATTGGGATGAAGCCTGGTGACCAAAAGACGATAAAAGTGAAGTTCCCAAAGGATTATGGCGCTGAAAATCTTGCAGGGAAGAAGGCAGATTTTGCTATTGTTGCGAAATCAGTCAGTAAAAGTAAGTTACCAAAGGTTGACGACGAATTTGCAAAATTATTTGGGATTACTGATGGGGGTATCGCAGCCCTAAGGAATGAAGTAAAAAATAATCTTGATCGCGAGTTAAATACCAAACTAAGAGCGATGACCAAGGAAAAGGTTTTTGAAGCAATACTTTCGCAAAATAAAATCGAACTACCCGGCAAAATGGTCGAGCAGGAGATTGATAGCTTGGTTCAACGACAAGCTGAGTATGCTAAAAATATGTCTGGTGGCTTAGATTTACCTCCACCAGATCGTGATTCTCAACGTGAAGAGGCTGAGCGCAGGGTGGCTTTGGGCCTTATCATGATGGAATTAGTTCATGAGAAAAATATTAAGGTTGATGCTGAGCGAGTGCGTGCCCGCGTAGAAGAAATGAGTTCTGGATACGAAAAACCAGACGAGTTTATCAACTGGTACTATGCGGACAAACAACGATTATCTCAGGTTGAGTCAGTTGTTCTAGAGGAGCAAGTGGTGGAGAATTTGGTTGAGGGCGCTAAGATTACCGAAGAAAAGATCGCATTTGACAAAGTAATGCATGAGCAATAGTTATTGTCCTTATTGTTTGCCTTTCTTTATAGTTGTAGTTAATATTTAGTTGTTGCTTAATATTGCAAAAAGCCCTGCTTCGGCAGGGCTTTTTTCGTTTATGATTACGCTTCCCATTTGCAAAGATATACTTTAATCCTCACGTTATATTTTGTGCGGTTTGATTCTGGCAATTGAAGCCGTATAAAAATGACAAGAAGTATCTAAAGACTACAAATATCACAGTACTGTTCGGAGAAAGAATGTCCACTAATGATCCATACTTGCCATATCCTGGTGTAGAAGCCAGCTCGAAAGCGTCGATAACCAATACCGGGTTAGTGCCCATGGTGGTCGAAACTACTGGTAGAGGTGAACGTGCCTTCGATATTTATTCTCGCCTTTTAAAGGAGCGAGTGATCTTTTTGGTTGGGCCGGTCGAAGACCATATGGCCAATATTGTTGTTGCGCAGTTGTTATATCTTGAATCTGAAAATCCGGATAAAGACATTCATCTATATATTAATAGTCCAGGTGGTGCTGTGACCGCTGGCATGGCGATTTACGATACTATGCAATTTATAAAGCCTGATGTCAGTACTGTGTGTATTGGCCAAGCCGCGAGTATGGGTGCTTTGTTGTTGTGCGGTGGCGCGACAGATAAACGGCACGCATTACCGCATGCACGTATAATGATTCATCAACCTTTGGGCGGCTTTCAAGGTCAGGCCAGCGATATAGATATTCATGCTCGTGAAATCCTACGGGTGCGAGAAGAATTAAATACAATCCTATCTCGGCATTCCGGAAAAGATATGAAGCAAGTTCAAAAAGATACTGAGCGTGATAATTTCATGACCTCCGACGAGGCAAAAACTTATGGGATAATCGATTCTGTAATAGAACATCGGGAGTAGTATTGTTGTAATCATTGTGAGAATCCATTCTATTAAGGTGATTCATAATCCACCATAAGTTTCAATAGATTAGCGTAAAAACCTTAGAATATATTTAATAAAAGTGCTATAACATCATGCTTATAAAGCGCATTTTTTTATTTATTTGTAAATTATGAATTCAATTCCGATTGGGTGCCCTGATTTTAATTTCAACCTTGAAGAAAATCGTG
>ERZ887942.2301-NODE-2301-length-11966-cov-5.954496_pt1 | contig 11966 bp, 7 predicted proteins | sample MGYA00521099_ERZ887942 | MGnify/ENA primary metagenome ERZ887942 (study PRJEB32303, sample SAMEA104408605) | aquatic metagenome | biome: Brackish water; feature: Pelagic; material: water | place: Baltic Sea | collected 2014-06-07T06:48:00 | depth 16,251 m ... | reverse complement strand
CTTACATACCAGAATCAAGAGGGCTATTGTTAGAGGGCGACGGAATCTTGAAAAATCTCTCTTACCATTTTCAACGAACGAATTTCGTAAGCCTGATAGGTATCATCACCCTGAGTAGTTGGTTTAGTTGGCAAATTTTCACTGGAAGCACGATTATGGAAGCTACAGCTGCCTGCTTTCACCCATTTGCGCTTTTGCTTGTTTCCCACAGTCTGGTCAGTTTACTGGCCGACTTTAATCCCAAGAAACTGGAAGGTTAGGCGAGTCGGCCGCTATGACGGTTACGCCGCAGATACCCAGCGACAAGGCACGATACATGCTATCTAGCGGAGACCGATCCTATGGATATTTAAAACACGCCCATGATACGAACCACCATCACATTCTTCCTATGCAGCTTGTTGGGCTGTATGTTTGGTACTTTCCTAACCGCTGAGGACAAGATCCCGATTAAGGTTGTGGTTGTCTCCATGTTTGAGAACGGAGAACACACAGGTGATCGTCCCGGCGAAATGCAACTTTGGGTCGAAAATGGTAATTTCGATGAGAAGCTTGAGTTCCCCCTAGGCCTACATGACCTCTACTACCGAAAAGATGGAGTACTGCTGACATGCACGGGCGGCGGTGTCACCAATGCCACTACCAGCATCATGGCACTAGGTATGGACTCGCGGTTCGATTTCTCAAAAGCCTACTGGTTGGTCGCTGGTATCGGCGGCGCTGACCCCGCGGACTCAGCTCTTGGAGACGCGGTATGGGCGAACTGGGTCATAGACGGTGATCTAGCTTACGAAATCGATGGCCGGGAAATTCCCGATGATTGGGCTTACGGATTCATCGCCCTCGGTGCTAAAAAGCCCGATACCCTTGAAGATGGTTGGACAGTCGACACTATCGCTTATCGATTGAATCCAGATCTCGTTGAATGGGCCTACTCGATCACCAAAGAGATTGACCTTGGCGACCATCCAGAGCTCGCTGCATTCCGAAAAAAATTTAAAGGAATGCCCGAAGCAAATCGTCCCCCTAAAGTCATTAAAGGAGACACCCTCGGCTCTAGCACCTATTGGCACGGAGACCTTCTTAACGAGTGGGCTAACAACTGGATGAAGCTTCACTCAGGTGGCGAAGCTAAATTTACAACGACGAACATGGAAGACAACGGAACCTTGACTGCTCTTCACAGAATGGCTCGCACAGGTCTTGTCGATACCGAGCGGGTACTTGTCCTCCGAACTGCGAGTAACTTCTCTACACCTCCACCGGGCGAAGAAGCCGTGTGGTCAACCACCGCTCCGTACCCAGGTGGCAGTATCCCTGCGTACGAAGCCGCTTACAGAGTCGGAAATACGGTTGTAGAATCCCTTTTAGCAGGCTGGAGCCATTACGAGAAAAAAACACCGACACAGTGAATTCACTGAAGTCTTCTAGGATTTTCCACTAAGAAACAATCAGGGAATTATGTAATCTTGGGAAATACCGTGAATTCGAAAGAGGATTAGCAAAATTAGCGTGACCAAGGGCCTTTAAACAGGCCAGATTTTCGTAGTACCTTATGCGAAATTCGCCCCGATTCCCGCTCTATATTTTTCTACTCCTTTTCTCACTAGGCTTCCTCAGCCGACTGGGTCCATTTGGCGAATCCATATTCAACCTTGAGTTTGATTTTTCTGCCATTTTCTCTCCGATCAACAAGGAACCAGACCCTGAGTTCATGGATAAAGCAACGCTCATATACTTGGACGAAGCGTCGCATCAGGAGCTCAACCAACCCGACAATGTAACTTGGGATCGTTCACTCCATGCAAAGCTGATCGACAAACTAACAGAAGCTGGGGCTGCATTGGTATACTTCGATATCCTCTTCGCTCAAGACAGCGACGACCCGATTGCTGACCAAGCGCTGGAGGATGCCATCCGAAGGAATGGAAACGTTATACTTATTGCTCAATTAACCAATGCCTGGTCAGGAGGCGTTTTCAGCGAACAAGCGATCTTACCCCTCAGTCGCTTCAGACAAGCTGCAGCAGGATAGGGACTAGCTGCACTGAGAGAAAGTTCAGATGGCGCGATTAGACGGATGCCGGTCGACCTAAGTGAAACCACCCTATCCGGGCCCAAGGTCGCCGCGCAGTTTGTCATGGGAGTCGACAAGATCAAGCAAAGCACAACTCATAGCTCGGAATATCTGAGATTCTACTCCGATGATCCAGCAAAAGCTGAGAACGTCTGGAGCTATAAGGAATTACTCAAAGACAGTTTTCCCACTCAACGCCTGAAAGATAAGTGGGTCTTTATTGGCGTCGATCAGACCATTGGATTCACTGGGACGAAAAAAGATACCTTCAAAACGGTCTACAGTCGCCTGAGCGGTAATCGCTGGAACGGTGTAGACTTTCACGTCACCGCATTTGAAAACTTCCTTTCAGATCAGTACGTGCGTCGCGTTTCGTTTCTACAAGAAATATTCTGGCTAATCGGAGGAAGTCTCTTGCTCGTCCTTTCACTCTTACTTCCCTTCGTCCGGCAGCGAATCTTTTATATGATCTTCCTAGCTGTCGCACTGCCCAGCATCGCAGTAATCTGGTCGAGTCTCGCATCGGTTACGACACCGTTCTTAACTATCCTTGCAATTCAAACACCCGTCATGGCGCTCATACTCATGCGCGACCAACCAATCGTATACGATGTGTTTATAAGCTATAGCTTTTCGGATGCTCTTGAGTACCGATTCCTTGAGCCGCTTACCACGGCATTTAACGACCAGGGTATACGTTGGTGGCTCGATGAATGAAAATTTCAGTTACAGAATGGAACTGTTTTTTTTAAAGTCTACCGATTCGCTCGATACGCCCCAATCGCTGGTCGGCTATATCTCATCCGCATACACCACCGTCTCAGTCGGCTCATCCAGCGATATAGTCAATATCCCTGACAACGCTGTGCTTGCAGCCGCGAAGCTAGAGTTGGATTTGTTCCCAGAGGACGATATCACCTTCGCAGACCTCAGCGACCTATCTTCACTGACTGTCACGTCAAACGCACCCGTCAACCTTACCGGTCTTCAATTTGCCTCAAGCCTTTCTCAGCTAACAATAAACACAGAGCAGCTACAAAATATCTTTCCCGTCTCCAATCTCGATCAGCTAGAGAGAGTCAAACTCGTTGCGCCGCAAAAAGAGGGATTGTTTTTCACGCACTGGAGTGACGGTAGCCAGGAAAACCCCAGGATTATCGAAATAACAGGAAGCCAGAATCTCGCACTCACCGCCCAGTATTCCGCTACACCTCTCTCTCCCTATGCTGGTGGCTATTCACTGATTGCGAATGGCACGGTAAGATCAACCAACTCCATGCCGGCTGGCTTGGACGTGCAAGTGGGCGACCCTTATGAACTCAGGATCCATTACTTAATTTTGGAAGATGCCGCTACGGGAGGCGGGGATCGTTCCGTTGGCATGAATTATAACAATCAGGGTCCAGCAATGGAAATTGATGTCAGGATAAATGAGTATAGATGGGTCCTTCGTAATACCGATGACGGAGTCAGAAACTCTTCGATTCTTTCCACCTCACTCCCCAGCATAAAGATTCTCGAATTCTCCATACGAGACTCAGACGACGATACGACCCTCGACTTTCCATTTTCCCGCGGAACGGATAGCGTTAGCTTCACGGCAAGGGCGGATTTAAGCAAAGGAGAACTCTTTAATGGCCCTTTAAAGGTTCCCAACGACCCAGGTTACGTTAATTGGGATGCCGTTACTGGAGGCACGATCAATATATTAAGCGCGTCTCCTGCTTGGCTGATCAGCTTGAATGTGATACCCGGCCCCGATTACTCTATACGATTTGAGCGGCACCCTTCTTATCTCAACCTTACCCAAAGGATAACCGGCTATGCAACGGAGCAGCCAACTGCAGGGCCCGACTTCTCTTCCGAAAATATAATCATAAACTGTACGGATCCCTATGCCGATAGTTTCGAAACTACCTACGAATTATGGCGTGGAACAACCAGCAACCCTGAGTCAGCTGGCTTGATCTCCACTGATCCTGCCGACCTGTTTCACAGAGACCGTAATACCCAACCAGGGATCGAGTATTTCTATTTCATTCGAGCCATCCGTGACGGGCGGATAGCCGATTTCTCGCAGTCCAGTTCCGCCGTTCGATCTGTAAACGCCCCCGAGGATGTACAGGCGACACAAGGGGACTTTTCAGACCGTATTCGTGTATCTTGGACACGGGTCAGTGGAGCAACGAGCTACTCCATTTATAGATCCACCTCTGACGATACAGCTACCGCTGAATTAATCGCAGAAGGAATTGGAGACAATGAGTACGAGGACCTAACGCCAGATGCCGATACCACTTACTACTATTGGGTCACCAGTCGCGCGTTCGACGAAACAAGTGGCTTCAGTGTTTCCGCTAGCGGCTACCGAGTCGCGAATGGAATCACCACAGTCCGAGCCTCAGATGGATTATATACCAACAGAATCCAGATTACGTGGGAAGCCTTTCCCGAAGCCACATCCTACAACGTCTACCGCAATTCTGAAAACAACAGTGAGTCTGCGATCACACTGGCTACTAATATAGCAGTCAATCAATACGATGACCTTGTCGGATCCGATAACGAGGGAGTATTGTTTTTTTATTGGGTGAGACCCAACATCGAAAACGTATTGGGAACGCTATCCAATACCGACTCAGGCTATATTCCCGTTCAACGAACCAACAAGATTCTCGCCTGGGGTGACAATGACTTTGATCAAACGGACATCCCGGACATCGACCTTTCAGATATCGTGGAAATCGCGGCTGGAGCGAATCACTCCCTCGCCCTTCGGTCTGATGGAACCGTTGTCGGTTGGGGGAGAAACGAATTCGAGCAATCGACGCCACCGGACGATCTCGAAGATGTTATCGATATCGCGGTTGGTTATGACCACTCCCTCGCACTGAAGCGTGACGGGACCGTAGAAGCTTGGGGTAGAAACACCTTTGGAAAAGCAAGCGTTCCGTTTGGCTTGGCAAACGTTATTGACGTTGAGGCTGGCGCGGAACATTCACTGGCGCTCTTAGCGGACGGACGGGTCGTAGCCTGGGGTGGCAACGACAACCAACAAATTGAAATACCTGATACCCTGGACCGAGTCGTTCAAATATCCGCAGGCGGCTATCACAATCTCGCAAGACAAGTCGGTGGCGCCGTAGTCACCTGGGGGGACAATAGTTTTGGCCAACTAGACATTCCAACTCGTATAACTCAAGTAATTGATATCGCTGCGGGGTGGAACCATTCATTAGTTATATTACCCAACGGAACCGTTGACGGATGGGGAGACAATGGTCGTGGCCAATTGGACTTTCCGACAGATACCCAAGAACCACTCCAAGCAAAAGGGTTGGTCATTCGCGATCCCGTGACCGCTAGAATTGTCGATATTTCAGGGGGCCTTTTCCATAGCTTGGCTCTCAGCGCAAAAGGTGAACTTTCCGCTTGGGGCGAAACCAAAAACAGTCAAACGGAATCCCCCGAAAGCTTGGGAAGAGTCAGCCAGATTGACGCAGGGGATGAGTTTAACTTGATCGTTGAAGAAAGCGCATTTCCGAAGATTGAGAGCATTATTCCGGGCAATACGACTCTACTTTCTGGAGAAGACATCGTATTAAGAGTTCGTGCTACCGGTGGTCCTGATATAGCCTTCCAGTGGCTCTTTAACAGTACACCCATCGCAGGGGCGATTGACGAAGCTCTGTTCCTCAGTGATATTAAAGCGGCTGGGATTGGTAGCTATTCAGTAAAAGTAACAAGTGGAGACAACGAAATATCAAGCTCTCCAATACAAATAGATGTGACAACGAATCAAGCGACAATTACCACGCAAACGGTTCGTGCGATTCGGACCTACGATGGAACCTACCTCTTCTCACCGATAGAAACTAACCCACCTGGTTTAAGTTTTGCCGTTCGCGCGCCAGACAACCGTAAGCTGCCGTCAACCGCAGGGACACACATGATATCTGTAGATGTCGAACAGGATGGTTACGAAGCCATTCCCATGGAGAACATAACCCTCGAGCTAGATACCTTGACGGGCGAATCACTCCAGCTCATGGAAACCGAATCTGGAATGACCATCCGCTATCTGGCACCGGAAGGATTCAGAATCATGCTGCAAACATCAACGAATATGCGAGATTGGACTACGTTAGCTGAAGTCCCCAACGGAGACGGAAGTTTACACGATTTCTCGCTTTTCACACCTAAGGATGACTTCTATCGTGTGGTCTTTGAAACGCCCGCACCGAACTAGGTTGTTTTAACTCCGATCACTCCTAAAGATTCCAGACTCGTACCACCCACGCATGCGGATTAACCTAAAAATCGTTTCGAAGTTATTAATAGGCTACCAACCTTACATCTTTTCCTTCTTGGCGCTCGTCGCACTGGTTTTGGGCTTTTACGGATTTTCAACTCCTCCGCCTCCTGATGGGCCTTACGGATTCTGGGATGCACTTTATAACACATTGGCCCTTGCTGTCGTTGTCTGGGAACCCGGCATCTATGACCCAACGCCCTGGAGCCTCAATATCGCGCGCTTCCTCGCCCCCACGTTAACCGGCTACGCTCTCTTCCGTGGAACTATGTTCCTGCTGGCGGGAGCCCACGAAACCATGCGTAGGAGGCGAATAAAGAAACATATCATCGTGTGCGGAATAGGGAAACGAGGTCGTTTTCTGGCGATTAGCCGAAGCAAGGAAACCGCAGTCGTGGCGATCGATTCCGATCCCAGCCCAGAAGTGGTCACCGCTTGCGCGAACAACGAAATAAGCCTCGTCGAAGGAAATGCGTCCGATCCAACAGTGCTCTTGGAAGCTGGAATCGGTAGAGCGTCTGAAGTGTTTGTTTTCACAGGAAACGACAACAAAAACCTGGAGATCATACATGCCATCCGTAAGATCCGAACAGATTCGGAGAATGGCGAACATCTGTATCCATTAGAGTGCTACTTAAGTATCAAGGACCTCTACTTGAGAGACTTAATTCCAGTACATGAGAAATTTATCGACGATGCGGGTAATATGCAGATCACCCCTTTCAATGATCATAAGAACGTCGCACGGAACCTCTGGAACCTCATGCTCGAGAAGGCCAAGAGCAGCGGCCTGTGCCTTCCACTACTTCCGGACCATTCGAAACGGGCTCACTTACTCCTCATCGGCTACAATCCGGAGGGACAGGCGATTGCTATGGAATTTGGGCAACAGGGTCATTTCGCCAATGGGAGAACATCAAAAATGACGATCATTGATGAAAACCTGGGAGATCCCGAAAACCCGAAGGCAGAAAACATTTTTTCCACTCCGCTAAGACGTCTAGCAAAGACGTTGGATCTGGAACTGATTCGCTCGGTGCCTGATTCCGAAATCGTAAGAAACATCATCATGGCCGCGGCTTCAGATCCTGAAAGCCTTACCAGTATCGTATCTTGCGGAAAAGACGATACCGAGAGCCTCACACTAGCTCTTCACATTAACGATCTCCTTAGACAAACGGGACATAAGAACATCCCAGTTTTTGTTAGGCTGACGGATTCCATCGGGCTGTCAGAGTTTCTTGACCATGAAAACAACCATGATGAAGTATTGGTTAACGTATTCGGATTCGGACTCTTCGAACAGACCTTTTCGGTGGAAAGTATTCATTCTTTAACTTTAAACCGCATCGCGATGGCTATCCACGCTCACTACCAGAATGATGGTCATTCACATTCGGACCAAGAAGCCCTGCAGAGTTGGAACCAATTGCCTGAGTATTTAAAGGAAGCCAATCGAGTGGCGGCTGAGCACCTTCGATTAAAGCTCGCAACCGTATTGAAAGCGGAAGGAGAAACCGAAGAAAACCTGGAACTACTATTCGAGAAGCACATCGATTCCCTCTCAAAGATGGAGCACAATCGCTGGATGGCTGAAAAAATCCTGCAGGGCTGGATATACGGTGAAACGACAAACAAGCAAACCTTCACCCATAAGAACATTGTAGGCTGGGACGATCTTTCGGAGGAAGACAAAGAGAAGGACCGAACACAGGTCCGAGCCACAACGAAGCTTCTTAAAGCCGCGGATCTAGATTCATAGGATTTTTAGAAACAAGTCCATCTGTGTTCAGCAAGTATTCATCCAAAACAGCTACCGGTATATATACGACCATGGTCGTATTATTACTCGCTCCGGCGTGCAACAAAAAGGAACAGGCAGCAGAGCCCGCCAACACGACCGCTCTACACAGTGAATCGAATCATACGATTGAGATCCAGGACTCAAACGGGGAGAGCCATACATTCCGCCATTCGCCAATAAAGATCGTTTCAATTCTACCGAGTGTAACCGAATACCTCTATCAACTGGATAAAGGCCATTTACTCGTCGGTCGCTCTGACTCCTGCAAATATCCACCGGAAACATCAGGCATCCAAATCGTTGGAAGTCAGGACCGCATCGATAGAACCAAACTTCTAGCACTCGCAGCCGATGTTGTCTTTGCAGGCCCTCAACTTCCGAGTGAAGAAATCGAGTCTCTTAAGTTACAGGGACTTCAGGTGGTAACTTTCGAACTGGAAACCCGCGAAACCATTCGAAGCAGCCTAAGAATTCTAGGAAAAGTCCTAAAAAACGCTGGTGACGTAGAAACTCTACTGGGCTGGATGGATCGTCACTACAGAGACATTGAGAGGGAAATAGATGCATCAACCAACGCTCCTGATAGACCGAGAGTTCTCATACTCTACGACTTGGACTCACTCTTCTCTGCAGGGAAACGTACGTTTGTGGATGAAATGGTTACGCTAGCCGGTGGTATCAATATCGCAGCTCAGATTGAAGGACCATGGCCAAGTCTATCCAAAGAGTTCCTGCAGAGTCACCAACCACAAGTGCTCATTATTGCTACCAAGGAAGAGGACTTTTCCACCATGCCAGAAGCGGTCCGTATCTGGAGTAAAATGGACGGTTTCCGCGATTTGGATGCCATCAAAGATAATCGGGTGTTTTTGATCGATTATGACCTACTAAGAATCCCCGGGCCGCGCCAAGTTCAAGCAGCGCGGCAAATCGCTCATACGATTTATCCCGAGCGAGTCGAATTCCCCCCTGAGCTGATACAAGTTGAGTTAGCTCATTGAGTTGCCCCTTCAAGATCCAGAGTCCAGCAGCGCCGATCGTGGCTACTGGGCCATCCATCTGTCAAAAGCGTGTAAATTCGGAGTGAAGAGCCAAAAATCAATTTTCACTTTGATCTGAAAACCACAGATAAATGGGTCTATTAAGTCTTATCTATCAAGTTCACTAATTGTCTCATTCCCTATCAAAAACTCATTTCGAACTAGGATCACTGGCTGAACCCATTCCTATCTCTCAAATACTGTACTTGAGCAAACACTGACATTTGCCAAGTGCCACAACGGATCAGCTCCACCCAATATCTCATGAAAACACGCTCATATAGCTTACGTTTGGCAACTCTCGGAAGTATTGCTTCCCTGATAGTGTTCCTAATCCAACCCATCCAAGGCATCGTCTTCCAAATCGGCGAATTGGATGCCCAACTGGACTCAACCATTTCGATCGGTGGAGCCTACCGGACCTCCAACCCTAGCGCTGATCTGATAGGATTAGCGAACGGTGGAAATCAATTCTCAGTCAATGCCGACAACGGTAACCTGAACTACGAAAAGGGATGGTTCTCAAAGGCGATCAAAATGACCAATGACTTTGAGATTTCCGGGGAGAACGCGGGAGCGTTTGTCCGAGTATCCAGCTTTTATGATTACGAAAACGAAGAGGGGAACCGCCCATTCAGAGCCCTCACTGATGAAGCCTTGGAACGGGTGGGTAGCGATATAGAGCTCCTCGACGCCTTTGTGTATTTCAATATGAACGCAGGAGATATCCCAATCGATCTCCGATTCGGCAGCCAGGTTTTAAGCTGGGGCGAAAGTCTCTTCATCCAAAACGGAATCAATGCAATCAATCCGGTCGACGTAGGTAAACTACGGATACCAGGTGCAGAGCTCAAAGAAGCATTGAGACCCGTTCCCATGGTAAGCTTCAATGTCGGGCTCACTGAAAACATTACTATCGAGGGTTTCTACCAAGCCAAGTGGGAAGAGACTATTATCGATCCCGACGGGACCTACTTCAGTACCAACGACGTCATTAGCCGCGGCGCAGACCGGCTCTGGCTTGGGTTCGGCGCGATTGGTGAAGACTCACCGTTTGGCGCTGTTCCGAGGGCGCAAGATCGTGATCCTTCAGATAGTGGTCAATATGGGCTAGCTATGCGTGTTATCGCTCCCGCTTTAAATGAGACAGAGTTCGGGTTCTATTTCATCAATTATCACAGTCGCACCCCTATCGCTAGCGCGGTCACTCCGACTCAGGCCATCAACCCGGATCTCACGGGGCCATTGACTCAAGTTCTGGCGTTCTCTGGCCTGCCACCTGCCGTCGCAGCCGAGCAAGCTGCCGGAATCTGGGGATTGGCGACTGCATTCGAAATGTTCGGACCCATGGCTTTGACTCCTGAACAGATCGGGATCCTAACCGCACCCGACACGCAGTTCGCCCTAGAAAACGCCGGGCAGCTCGCATTCTTCGAAGCTGCGGCAACGTCCCGTTACTTTGTCGAATACCCAGAAGACATCAGTCTGTTTGGAGCGAGTTTCAACACAGCCATTGGTAATTCCGGTTGGACACTCCAAGGTGAAGTCTCTTACCGCCAAGACCAACCGCTACAACTAGACGACGTTGAACTCAACTTTGCTGCTCTATCGGCGATCAACCCGGACTTTGGCCTTGTTAACCAGTTCGGAAACTACTTTGGCCGCCTCGGAGAAGAAATTTCAGGCTATCGAGAAAAGGATGTCTATCAGTTCCAGATGTCCACCTCCCGTGTGTTTGGACCCTCTCTCGGCGCTGATCAAATGATCTTTGTAGCGGAAGTCGGTCTTACCGACGTTCCAGGATTGTATGATACGACCATCCGCTTTGATGGTCCTGCTACCTTCACTTCTGGAGATCCAAATGCTACCGCTGCAGGAATCCAACCGGTAACCGCCGATCCTTCTTTGTTCGCTACCCCGTCATCTTGGGGTTATCGAGCCATTTTCATTCTACAATACAATGATGTTTGGAATGGTATCAACATGGCGCCGGTTGTGCAATTTGCCCACGACGTAAACGGAATAACACCCCTTCCAATCGGAAACTTCATTGAAGGTAGAAAGTCTATGACTCTCGGACTTAACTTTGATTATCAAAGCTCTTGGTCAACAGAGTTTCTATTTACTAATTTTTGGGGAGCAGGCGAAGCGAATCTCTTACAGGATCGTGACTTTATCTCCGCCACTGTTAAATACTCCTTTTAATCTCATCACCCTGTATTCTCATGAAGCACGTATTAAAATCTCTGGTACTCGCGTCCGTTGCATTTTCAACTATTACGCTGATCTCCCATGGAAAGGTTTCGCAATCTGAAGCCGATCGCCTCGGAAACGACCTCACTCCTCTGGGCGCAGAAAAAGCAGGGAATGCGGAAGGCACGATACCCGCATGGGACGGTGGAATTACCGAGCTACCAACCGGTTACTCACCCAGCAGCCATCATATCGACCCCTATGCAGATGATCGCCCGCTCTACACGATCACCGCACAAAACATGGGCAACTACAGTGACCAGCTCACGGAAGGCCACAAAGCTCTGCTTAGGACTTACCCTGACACCTACAAGATTCCCGTCTACCCTTCACGCAGGTCTGCATCGAACCCTCAATTCGTGTATGATTATACGAAACAAAATGCCACCGGTGCTACCCTGGTAGAGGGAGGTAATGGAATCCAAGGAGCTGTTGTCGGGATACCCTTCCCTATTCCTCAAAATGGATTAGAGGTAGTCT
>ERZ887942.2299-NODE-2299-length-11972-cov-5.612570_pt1 | contig 11972 bp, 13 predicted proteins | sample MGYA00521099_ERZ887942 | MGnify/ENA primary metagenome ERZ887942 (study PRJEB32303, sample SAMEA104408605) | aquatic metagenome | biome: Brackish water; feature: Pelagic; material: water | place: Baltic Sea | collected 2014-06-07T06:48:00 | depth 16,251 m ... | reverse complement strand
TATAGATCCTCTTTCTAAGAGAATCTCATGTCCAGTTTTCTCAGGACACATCAGGTGCTGAAGAGTTTGCCTACAAGCATGGATTTGAGAAAATGCCTCTCTTAACTGAGGCCTCCAAGGAACGCTGGGAGAAATGGCGGGAAGAAAATTCCGAAGGCACGAAGGCAGAAATCAATGTGGAAAACCACGACACCATCGGCATGTTAGCGCTCGACGCCAATGGCAATCTGTCCGGGGCGTGTACCACGAGCGGCGTCGGCTACAAGATCCACGGTCGCGTGGGTGATTCACCCATCATCGGAGCCGGACTTTACGTAGATAATGATGTGGGCGCAGCGACCGCAACCGGCTGGGGTGAAGCGGTGATTAGGATCTGTGGATCCCATCTGGTAGTTGAATACATGCGCCAAGGCCACTCACCGACGGAAGCATGCCGTTTGGCAGTCGAACGATTGATCGAAAAGAATCCGGATTGGAAAGACATACAAATTGGCTTTCTCGCCTTGAATAAGAAAGGTGAATACGGAGCTTACTGTATACAGCCAGGATTTCAGTATGCGGCCCACGACCCCGACAACGGACCACGTCTTATCGACGGCAAAAGCAAACGTTAGAAAACACCAACCTAACCCACTCAACGATCCTCTAAACGATGAACCGTGTAATCAAATTTCTCATTTTGACGGGGACCCTCTCACTCGGCAGCGTGAGCCTGCTCGAGGCGTCTTTGCGTATTCACCGTACGGATAAACTGGGAGCGGATCCACCCACCTCACCCCGATTCGATCATACGGAAGCACGGGCAGAAGCTAAGATCGTATTTCCTGAACTGGCCAAGAAACACGGGTGGGATTTCAGTCAGTCCGACGACAGTGAGCTATTTACCGATGAAGGGTTGAAAGACATAGATGTGATCATTTTGGATAACAATTCGGGGATGCTTTTCTACGAAGAAGAAAGACACGCGTTTGAAAAATGGGTTCGACAAGGCGGCGGAGTCATCGGCATTCACGGAGCGACTCACGCCCACAAGGGGATCAACGAAGACAACGTTGCCGAGTGGCCCTTCTGGTACGGTCTATGGGGCGTACTGCATAAAACAGGGCCCCGAGAAGGCCCCTTGGGTAGACGGGGTTATCCCGATCGAATCATGATGGTAAATGCGGCGGAGCCTTGGATTCAGGATCTTCCCAATGAATGGATATTCGATAAGGTGGAATGGTATTTCTGGAATTATCATTCCAATTTCAGCAACAAGGAGATCATCGCCGTTGCAGATGTGAAGACTAACCAACCGGAGTTACCCGAATACTACCCGGTCACCTGGTGTCAGACGTACGAAGGCGGACGCGTCTGGTATACGAATATGGGTCACTATGCAGAAAACTTTCGCCAGGAAGCATTCATTCAGCACCTGCTCGATGGCATTCGCTGGGTAGCCGATCAGGAAACTTTAGTTGAAGACTGATCAGAGCTCGCTTGCACTCTGGCTGACAGCCCCTTGAATGATGACATGAATCCTTGCAAAGGCACGCTTCACCATTTCGCTATCCAGGCACGGGACTATGAAAAGTCCGTCCATTTTTATAAAGAAACCCTTGGACTCAAGGAAGTGGCATCCGTCAAGTTCCCCAGCCGGGATGGGATGTTCCTCGACCTCGGCAACGGCAGCCTCGTTGAGCTGTTCTCACCCAACCATGATGGTAGCACCACACTGATCGACCACACTCCCAGCGAGCTGGTGCTTTGGCATTTTGCAATCGCGGTAGACGACATCACAGCTGCTACCGAACGCTGCCGGGTAGCCGGATACGCCATCAAAGTTGAACCCAAAACCATTCAGTTTGAAGACGGGTTCCACGCGACTCTTTCTTTCGTGCAAGGACCCAATGGCGAAGAAATTGAATTCTTCCAGCAGCATCACATGTGGGAGGACATCGGACAATGATACTCGAAGTCTGTATAGAATCAGCCGAGTCCGCCATCGCTGCCGAAGCAGGTGGAGCTAACCGTGTCGAATTGTGTGATAATCTCATGGAAGGCGGCACGACCCCCAGCCTCGGAGCCGTTGAGCTGACTCTCAAAAACGTTTCGATCGACGTCATGATGATGATCCGTCCTCGCGGAGGTGACTTCCTTTACACGGATCTTGAATACGATATTATGATGCGAGATATCCAGCTCGCAAAAGAGCTCGATGTTTATGGAGTCGTGTTCGGCCTGCTCACACCTGAGGGTCGTATTGATAAACCCAGAACCGCCAAGCTCATAGAGGCAGCGCGCCCGCTCAGTGTAACTGTCCACCGCGCCTTCGATATGACCATAGATCCTTTTGAGGCCTTGGAAGATCTGATCGAGCTGGGTGTTGACCGCATCCTTACCTCGGGGCAGGAACCATCGACCGAACAAGGCATTGAATTATTGGCTGAGCTAGTTGAACGCGCAGGAGATCGGATCATTATCTTACCCGGCTGCGGCATAGAGGAATCTAATATTTCTGACCTCGTTTCGAGAACGGGCGTCAAAGAGTGCCACGTCACTGGCAAACACCAGATACCGAGCCTCATGAAATACACGAACCCCCGGGTTTTCATGGGCGTGCCAGACGCACCCGAATACGAGAAAACCGTTGTCGACCCACAAAGAATCAAAGCATTAAGAGCCGCCGCTGAGGCTTAGAGCGATGAGTAATTGAACTTCTGTCCTCCCAAGGAAGCCTCATACATGAGACCCCCTTTTGCCACGGTAAAAACCGCCATGCCGGATGTGTAATCTGACTTGGACTGTTTGCTCCCTGCACCAGCAGTAGTGCCCGCTCCGGTAGATGCAGACGCGTTTGCGCCTTCAGTGAGCGCCACAGCGGATGCTTGGGCCCCAAACTCAAACGAACCCGAGATGAACCGCTCGTAGGCGTTCTCATTTTCAAGGAATATGATTTGGCTAAATGCCTGACCACCCCACTGAAAACCGATCGTCAATTGAGTCATGGTTGACTCGCCTTCCAGGTCGCCTTTTCGAAATACCCATCCTTTCCCATGAGCCCCCCCCTATTCCGATGCCTCCCTTTCCGATAACCGGAAATATGACACAGCCATAGGAACTTTCCCAAAATGAATCCAGAGCCTTCGACCGTTCGAATTCTAAAATGGTTTCGGTGACTTTAAGCTGATCTTTCTCCAGTTTAATGTTTTTCGCTGAGGATTTAAGCTCATCAATAACTGAGGATTTGCTGGCGCAACCGCTCAGTGCTAGCAATAGACCCAACGCTGCGAGGGTAAATACGAATTTACGAAATCTAGACTCCATAGAGAAACGTCTAGGACTAACTCCCTAAACCTACAATCAGAAAACATACATCTTAGGTTTTCAAATTGTCCGTAAACAAGTATTACCGCTTCCAGAACTGAAGGATTTTTGCATAGTCTCATCCATGCGTTTCCCCACGTTCATGCTCTTATTCAGTTTTTCCGTCAGCTCTCCTATTTCCGGAGCGGAGCTCTCAGAGATGGTTGGGGCCGATTCGGGACTCATCAATCCCTTCGGAGTAGCCTTCGACGATCAGGGCGACATGCTCATCGCTGAGTATCTGGGTGGACGGTTATGGCGGTATTCAGGCGGTCAGCCCCTAAAACAAATAGCCGCCGATACTCCTTTTAATGGGATGCACAACTTGGCACGTACTCGGGACGGACGCATCTACATCTCTGATACCCGAGCCAACTTGATACGCATGCTCGATGAAAAAACTGGAGCGGTAACCATCGTGGCTGGAACAGGAGAATTGGGATACAACGGCGATGAAATCCCTGCGATTGGAGCCATGTTGGCGGATCCGATCTCTGTAAGCTTAAGTCCGGACGATAAGCGCTTATACATTGCCGACATCAAAAACGTCCGCGTCAGGTTTATCGATCTGGAAAGCGGTCTCATCCACACCGCAGCTGGCAACGGCCATTCCGGAGTTCCTGAAGATGGAACAATCGCAAGCGAAAGCCCACTACTTGATCCTCGCGGAATGGCTGCAGATAGACACGGCAACCTCTATATTCTATCCCGCAAAGGTCACGCACTACGGGTTGTCCGACCGGATGGGAACATCTATACCATAGCCGGAACCGGTAGACCCCACGCAAGCGATGGACCTGCCCTCCAAGCAGGGTTAAGGGGCCCAAAGCACCTATGTATCGATACCGATGATTCCGTCATCATAGCTGACGCGGAAAACCATCTAATCAAACGCTACGATCCCAAACGGGCTATGCTTACCACCATCCTCAGTAAAGGCCCGAATGGCAACCCACTGAACCGTCCACACGGAGTTTGGGTCAGAGCTGATGGCACTCTCTACGTCTGTGACAGCTGGAACGACCGTATTCTCAAATTAACCCAACGACCACAATGAAACTATCCTGCTGCCTGTGGGGTCTGAACGAACGACCCGGAGCAACCGAATCCGATAATTTGGAGCTGCTCGCACAGCTCGGTTTCGAGGCGATTGACATCTGCCCATCGATGCAAAAATCTACTCAGTCTAAAACCAAGCTCAAAGAACTCGAGCTACAGGTAGGCTGTATATCGATTTCTCACGAAGCACCTCCAGGCAGTACATTCGATACCGACGACGAAAAACAACGGTATCCACTCATTCGCCACACGACAGAAGCAGTTAACCATGCCTCAGAAATGGGAGCTGATTATACCTATGTCGTTCCTGGACCTTTTATAAACGATCGAACTTATACTCACTACGCAGAGCAGTATGCCCAGTTAGCCGAACACGCTCAGGTGCAGGGGGTAAAGTTGGGCATTGAGCATTTTCCTGGCACAGCCTTTCCCTCAGTACTATCGACGCTCGATTTCATCAAAGACGTAGATCACCCGAACCTGTATCTACTTTTTGATATCGGCCATGCCCAAATCAGTAAGGAAGATCCAGCTGAGGTCCTACCACTCGCAGCCGACCGGTTACTCTATGTGCATCTCGACGATAACGACGGAGAATACGACCTCCACCTTGCGCTGACAAATGGGTTACAAACCCGAGAGAGCCTTACAGAGCTATTTTCAGTCTTAAAGGACATTGCTTACGACGGCTTCGTGAGTTTGGAAATGCACCCACAGTTACCCGATCCATTCGCTGCCATCCGGCAAAGTAAGGAACTCATTGATCCGTTACTTTACTAGCAAGTCAGAGAAACTGCTTATTCACAGATTAAAGTTTGAAGGACTGAATACACTAGGCTTCAGTTTCAGGACATTTCACAACCCACGCACATGATCCCTAAATCCCCATTTTTACTAGCGGTTTCACTGCTTGCCAGTCTCGGTTTTCAGTCGCTCTTTGCTGCTACCACAGAAAAGCCTAATGTGTTGCTCATCCTCGTCGACGATCTGAAACCTACTTTGGGGTCATTCGGAGACCCGGTAGCGATCAGTCCGAATATCGACAAGCTTGCTGGAGAGGGCATGCGCTTCGAAATGGCCTACTGCAACCAGTCTGTCTGTATGGCTTCCCGCTACAATCTACTTCTGGGCAGCCGGTCATCTTCAACCGGTTTCTACAGTTTTGGCACCCAATTTCGCGAGGTGTATCCTGACGCAATCACGCTTCCCCAGCATTTTGTAAATAATGGCTATGTTAGCCACTCGATTGGTAAGGTGTTTCATATCGGACACGGAAACACCAACGACGACGCGTCCTGGTCAGTCCCACACCACGCTGACAAAGTCATCGAATACGTATTACCCGAAAGTAATTACCGCGAACTTTCTCGCGAAGAAGGACTGTTCACCAATCAAGGAGCCCGCGACAAAAACGGCAATCTGCGCCCCCGCGGCGCGGCCTGGGAATCTCCAGATGTGTTAGATGATGTTTACGCTGATGGACGAGTCGCACAAACTGCAATCGACCGTTTGCGCTGGCTCAAAGACAACGAGGAAAAGCCCTTCTTCCTTGCGGTGGGGTTTGTCCGTCCCCACCTCCCATTCTCCGCTCCCAAGAAGTATTGGGATATGTATGACAGAGATAAGCTACCCATGCCTGAGTTCGTCGATGCTCCTAAAGGTGCTCCTGCATACGCCGTCAAGAGACGGGGCGAAATCATGGCATTCAAACCGATCCCTACGACAGAACCCTTTCCCGACGACCTCACTCGCCAACTGATCCACGGCTACTATGCGAGCGTTTCCTATATGGATGCCCAAGTAGGTAGATTACTTGAAGGACTGAAAGATTACGGATTTGCCGATAACACCATCATCGTTCTATGGGGTGACCATGGCTGGCACTTGGGCGATCACGGCTCGTGGACCAAACACAGCAACTATGAACAATCGAATCGTATTCCGATTATCATTTCTGCGCCAGGAGTTACAAAACCCGGGTCTGTGACCCACCAGCTAACTGAAACCGTCGATATATATCCCACGCTGGCGGCCTTAGCTGGCCTACCCGCGCCTCAGACGTCCCAACCCATAGACGGCCTTGATCTTACTCCCATCTTGAAAAGCGGTAAGAAACGGATTCGCGACTACGCTTACCACACCTACCCCAAACAAGGCAAAACAGGCCGCTCAATACGAGACAAACGTTATAGACTCGTTGAATGGGCCAACTATGATGGTTCCAACGCCGAGTATGAACTCTACGATTACGAGGAAGACCCTTTGGAAACGGTCAATGTCGCCAGCTCAGATAAAAAAGCCCTGAGCCACATGCTGGCATTACTGGCCCAAGAACCGGCGGCAGTTCCGCAGGTCAAAAGACGGCAATAGATTTCGCTTAGTTAAACGGATTCGCCCGCTGGCAGAGTTGCAGAGCGATTCCGAAAGGATCTCGCATCATGATAAGGCGGGAACCCTCCTGCGGATTGAGTTCTTCGACAAAACTGCAACCTGCTGCCATCAATCGCTCCTTCTCAGCGCCCGCATCGGCGACCTCGAAGGCCAAATGATACAATAGGTCGCTCATCTCAGCGTAATCAGGAAATGGCGCTGACGGATTCGAATAGAGTTCGATAAACACCCGGCCCGTATCGTCCGCCAGGAAACGTGTAAACGGCGCATTCGCCATAGCGACTCGGGCGGTTAGGCCACAGTTTTCGATATACCAGTCCGCTACCTTGGCAGCATCATCCACATTGATAGCGTAGTGCTCAAATTTCATAAAGTGCTGAGATCAACAGACTCCAGGAAATCGGTCAATTGAGATTCATCCGATTCCCGTCAATTCCAGCGATTCATCGCTACTTTTTTGGTCAACGGTTGATCTGCTCGTATACCCACTCAACAAAGCGATTGCGGTGCTCAAAATGCGGATTGTGCCCGGAGTCCTCCCACGTTTCGATGGTCGCTTTTGGAAAATGAAAGCGGATATCGGTAAAGTCTTCCTCCTCGATGTAATTCGACTTACCGCCCTTCAGGAACGAAGTCTTTCCATCAAACACGTCATCTAAGGTTAGAGGATTTTTCGCAATATCCAACAGGGCAGCTTCTATGACAGGCAAATTAGCCAGCCACTTGAAAGAACCGTCCTCGGCCCTTACAACATTTGAAATCAAGAACTGCCGAAAGGCCCAATCATCGAAGTACTTCGCCATGTGATCATCAGCGGCACCGCGGGTTTCCAAAGAAGACAGATCCAGCGTATTCATAGCTTCGAATTCGCGATCGTGCATGGCCGGATAGTCCTTCGGCGCGGAATCCACGACGAATAGTTGATCCACTCTTTCAGGATACCGACAAGCCAGTGCCATAGCTACCTTCCCCCCCATACTGTGTCCAATAATCGTAGCCGTATCCAAACCAAGGTGATCCAACAATTCCAACAAGTCCCCAACCATATCGTCGAAAGTATGGGTTTGGGTGTGCACTGAACCCCCATGGTTTCGCGCGTCGATCAGTATCACTCGATAGCGCTCCGCCAATAGGCGCCCCGCACTGGTCCAGTTTCTCATGGACCCAAGAAGCCCATGAAGTGCCAGGATAGGACGAGCCTCAGAGTCACCCAACTCTTTGAAGTTTAATAGCATTCGGGCAATCCTGCCAACGCATCCGAAAAGATGCAGTACCAAAACACTCCATCAATAGTTGTCAGCGCACAAAGGACTATCAGAAACAAGATACCCAAAGAAATGTTCGATTTTACGCACAGCACCAGAGTTCTCACTCTGGTGCTCATAGAATCTAAACCGATAGCCTACGCCTGACTACGAGCAGCCCCAGCAACAAGACACCGAGAACTCCATAGGAAGCAGGTTCGGGCACTGCAGTCCCAGCGGTTCCAAATATGCGATAGCCGTTCGGATTAGGTGTTTCTAACGGCGGCGCAATCAGATCCCAATCACTCAACAACGGTTGCGGATCTTTTATATCTGTTTGCGCCGCGAGCGTATAACCAGGCCCGTTACCAAACCACCAATACATGTAGCCGATCTCATCAGAGGCAGCGGCCAGCGCCAGATAATAGCTTTTATCCTGCTCCAAGAGGGTCGTATTCGAAAATGATACCTCAGTAAACGGCAGACGATCAAAATCACGATCTCTCCAGACCTCATACCAACGCCAGGTACTGAAAACCTCCACTTGAGTTTTTTCTAATAGCGTTCCCACCTTGCCGCCATCGTCGGTATAAATACCAACGTCGTAGATATTCGCATTTAAATGCTGAGATTTATAAGGACTAAACGGCCAGAGTGGGTCCGGGTTGTCAGGGTTCGGTTTATTGGTGTACAAAACCTGCATCAACGACAGATCGGCGCTGCTTAGATAGGCAGTCGTATTAGGCACAAATGAAGTCGCTATCTTATGACCAGTATCTGCAAGCTTCGTTCTTCCATTGGTCAGCAATTTGTTTCCTACTAAGTAATACTGTTTGTAGTCCTGATTAGAACTTAGATCTTCACTAGGGTTCAGGTTACTCGCGATCAGTAGCTGGCCATAGGATGAAGTCGCGAATAACGTACAGACGCACGCAATATTAATGAAAAAAATACTCCTTTTCATCATTTGAATGGGGTTGAGTTTAGGGGATTAATTTCCTTTTCAGGAATAGATAATTATAATCTCGGTTCAAACGACTGTCAATGAAGCCACCCAGTGCCATAAAAAGAATAATAAACCGTAACTCATCGAGATAGCTCATCTTATTTTTGAAAGGCGGCGATTTTTAGTGCGCGAAAACTACGAGATTCAAAGCAATACAAAGCGCTAGTTTCAAACTCTCACAGTCATCGAAAACATTCATGACCAAAACACCCTTGCAATTTGTATTTCGGGTCTTGGGATGAGACGTTTCCTTCGAATGGCCAAGAAAGCAGCACTCACCCCAATGATGCAGCAGTATTGGGAAGTGCGTAACCAGCTTCCCAAGAATACCCTGCTGCTATTCCGCTTAGGCGACTTCTACGAGCTATTCAACCAGGACGCAGAAATGGGCGCCAAGCTCCTCGGTATCACGCTTACCAAGCGACACGACTACCCCATGGCAGGAATTCCATTTCATGCCGCTGACGCCTATATCGGCAAGGTGCTCAAAGCCGGGATGAAAGTCGCCATTTGCGATCAAGTAGAAACACCCCAAACAGGGAAACTGGTGAAGCGGGCGCTGACGCGAATCATTACGCCCGGAACCACGCTGAACGAGAACCAACTCACCGAAAATCAGAATCACTTTATCTTGGCCGCATCCTGGGACAAGCAAGGCGTGCATGCTTCCTGGATGGATCTGACGACGGGTGAATTCCGCGTTGCGACTGAAACCAGTTTTGATCGCTTGATGCCGATACTCACTTCCATCAATCCCCGAGAGATTGTGTTGCCAGAGGATGGACTGGATGACCTCAAGGCTAAAGCCGACCCCCACTCTGCCACCGAACAGTTTATATTATTCTGCAAAGAGAATGCCTGGTCCGAGATCCCCGGCTACCATTACGACGCCGTGTCAGGAGCGAAGTCTGTGATGGATACACTGGGCGTGTTGAATCTGGATGGGTTCGGTTTATCCATTGATCATTCTGCCATTGGTACTGCCGGCGCATTGGTCTACTACGTTTCTGAAAGTCTCTGCGCTGAACCGAAGAACTTGCGCTCGATACGGCCTTACCGGTCTGACCAGGCTCTTTTACTGGATCCCTCGACCCTGAGGAATCTGGAGATCTTTTCCTCTGCACGGGGAAACCGTGACGGGTCGCTTATACAGGCCATGGACCGAACCTCGACTGCAGCCGGCGCCCGTATGCTGGAAGACTTTTTGGCAGCACCCCCACTCGACCTGGAAGAGCTCAAACGCAGGCAAAATTGTGTCGGTGAATTTCTAGAGGCACCGGGACTCATGGCTGAGTTCTCCGAGACCCTTCGCCTCACTCGCGATATCAAGCGTATCCTGTCGCGCTTGCAAAACCGGATAAGAAATCCACGCGAAATCGGCGGCATACGTGACACCCTGAATGCGATGCCTGCGCTCAAGGCCATTCTTCTTCAGTTTGACGGGCCCAATATCCAGGACCTCGTTGATCGTCTCGGTGACTTTACTAATCTTCAGGAGCTACTCGATCGGGCCGTGAATGACGAACTGCCCAACAAGATGGAAGATGGCGGATACATCAAAGATGGTTACGACGAAGAGCTTGATCGGATGCGCGATCTCATGCGTAACAACAAGACCTGGATCTCCGACCTTGAGGCTCGCGAAAAGGAAGCGACGGGTATCAAGAACATGCGAATCAAGTTCAACAACGCGTTCGGCTATTTCATCGAAGTCTCAAAGTCCAACCTCTCACTAGTACCCGATCACTACATACGCAAATCGACACTGGTTAATGCTGAGCGCTACGTAACGGAAGAGCTCAAAGGAAAAGAGAAAGAGATACTCCATGCTGAAGAAACCAGCAGTACTCACGAAGAAGGACTGTTCAGGACTCTCGTTCAAAAAGTATTGGATGAAGCGGACCGGCTCAATCGATCCGCGGAAACACTCGCAGAAACCGACCTTTTCGTAGGTTGGGCTAAACTCGCTCGAGATTGGGATTATTCTAAGCCTGAGCTCAGTGAATCTGATGAGTTGGAAATCATTGAAGGCCGGCACCCCGTCGTCGAGCAAACGATGCGTGAGGAAGCATTGGGCCTGGCCGGCACTTATTCATTTGTCCCCAACGACACCCGTCTGAGTTCCTCCGACAACCAGATCATGCTCATAACAGGCCCCAATATGGCGGGTAAGTCGACCTATATCCGCCAAGTAGCACTTATCACCTTAATGGCTCAAATCGGATGTTGGGTCCCCGCAAAGAGCTGTAAACTGGGTCTTGTTGATCGAATATTTTCGCGCGTCGGAGCCAGTGATGAACTTGCTCGGGGTAATTCGACCTTCATGGTCGAAATGAACGAGACCGCCAATATCCTTAACAACGCAACGGACCGTAGCCTGATCATTCTTGATGAGATCGGCAGAGGCACCAGCACCTACGATGGTCTCAGTATCGCCTGGTCAGTAGTGGAACATCTCCATGAAGATGAGACAAAAGGCTCTAAGACGCTTTTCGCTACCCATTATCACGAACTTACCAAGCTCGAAGAAAGCTTGTCACGACTTCGCAACTACAGTGTCGCGGTGAAGGAATGGAACGATGATATCATCTTTGTAAGACAGGTAGTTCGAGGCGCTGCGGACCGTAGCTACGGAATCCACGTAGCTCGTCTTGCAGGTCTTCCAGCTTCGGTGATCGAACGCGCAAAGACGATTCTGGAACACCTTGAAAACGATCAAACGGTTCAGGACGAGGTCACTGAATCTGCTCAACAAGTGAGTAAAAAATCGAAACCAAAATCGAATCTACCGGATTCCAAAAAGCCTAACACCGACCAACTAGAATTTTTCTAGGGTTGGTCAGCCTGTGAGCAATGCCCCGTCTTCACAACGACCCCTAAAATAGTCGCGAACTGCGGCGTGCAGTGCGGGCTTATGCGAATTCCAG
>ERZ887942.2297-NODE-2297-length-11978-cov-5.839889_pt1 | contig 11978 bp, 6 predicted proteins | sample MGYA00521099_ERZ887942 | MGnify/ENA primary metagenome ERZ887942 (study PRJEB32303, sample SAMEA104408605) | aquatic metagenome | biome: Brackish water; feature: Pelagic; material: water | place: Baltic Sea | collected 2014-06-07T06:48:00 | depth 16,251 m ... | reverse complement strand
CCAGGGAGAAGGCTCATCGCGTAGAGACCCGCCGCCTTGAGATCACCCATGCGAACGGCCTTCAAGAAGATGCGTCGGCCTTCCGACGGAGACCCGAATCCCAACCTTCTGCCACATTTTCGAAGCCAGTCGCGGACGTAGACCTGAATTGCGTGCCGGGCGGCGGTGGTAATCTGGAGCTCTGCACGCCCCTTGAGGTCACGATTCAGATCTTCCAGCGCCGGAATCATCGTCCGAGCGGCATCCACTTCGTCGCCGGTGACCGCCGCCGCATGCATTCGATAGCGGCCCAATGGCGCGATGTGTTCAACCAACGGTCCCATGGCGACCAGCATCGCCGGGAGGTAGCACGCCTCCCCGCCACCCAGCTGACCTTCGATGTACGGCCGGGCACCGAGCCGGGCCAGCGCCTCTCGACGAGCGCAGTAGAAACTCGGAAGGATCGGCAGCCCACGATTTGCGACTCGGCTGAAACTGGACGCATCATGGACAGCGGAGGCGTCATCGACGCTGCCCTCGTAAGGCGCTGGACGTTCCGACGGAGAGCAGAAGCACCGATATCTCGTGAACCCAGCATTGGCCTCTGGGTGCTTCTCCATCATGGCGATCATTCGTTGCAGATAGATCGGATGCCAGAGGTCGTCAGCGTCGAGGAGGAATACGAGGTCAGAATCTGATGCTTCGATCCCGTCATTTCGGGCCGCACAGATTCCGCCATTGGGCCGCACGATGACCTTCGTCACCACCGAGTGTCGTTCCGCCAATGCCGCGGTTCCGTCGATTGACCCATCATCGATCACGATGACCTCATCCGGCTTCCGAACCTGATTCGCGAGCGAGTCGAGGGTCTCCGGAAGCAAGGAGGTGGCGTTAAACGCTGGGATGACGACGCTGACCCGCATAAATACCTTCCATCTTGGACTCCCTGCTCCAATAAGAAGATACACCGCGATGCAAACGAAGCCTCAGAAAGATCAAGATTGCCGTGCGAGTTGTCCGAATCAATGTCCTTCTCGGACGACCAGTAAGCGGCTCAGAGGATCGGATCGTGGCTGGGCAGGTTATGGGCCGGCGCCGTATTCAACTGAACCAGCGTCTCACTCTGGATCCGCTTCGCCTCGTCGGGGTCCACGTAATCCGAATGGCACGAGGCCTTTCCGCCTTCGTTGGGGAGTTCACCCTTCGCCTTACTCGCGAGTTTGTGGATCTCCTCCGGGCTGAGCACCCCGCGCTTCTCGAGAATTTCTTGCTGCTCAGCGGTCAGTGCGTCAGATCGGACCGCCTTACCCCGGTCGAACCCTTCGGCCTTGCCGCTGGCGAACTCCTGAATCTCCTTGGAGATGCGAACGCTGCACCAATCATGACCGCACATGGCACAGAAATCGGTATCCACGTCGAGATCCTCGTCGTGGTACGCCCGAGCAGTGTCTGGATCAAAGGAGAGATCAAAGTGCTTCTGCCAATTCAAGGCGGCGCGGGCCTTGGTCAGCTCATCGTCGTTGTCGCGACTACCGGGAATCCCGAGTGCGACGTCGGCCGCGTGGGCGGCGATGCGATACGCGATACATCCTTGCTTCACGTCCTCCCGCTTCGGAAGACCGAGATGCTCCTTAGGGGTGACGTAACAGAGCATCGAGGCACCGTGATAGGCGGCCGCGGTTGCGCCGATGCACGACGTGATGTGGTCGTAGCCTGGGAACATGTCGGTGACCAGCGGGCCAAGCACGTAGAACGGCGCCCCATGACAGAGGCGACGCTGCAGTTTCATGTTGAACTCAATCTGATCGAACGGGACGTGGCCAGGGCCTTCGACCATGACCTGTACGCCGCAACGCCAGGCTCGCTCGGTCAGTTCACCAAGGCATTCCAACTCGCCGAGCTGGGCGGCATCGGTCGCGTCGGCAAGACCGCCGGGCCGCAGGCCATCACCGATCGAGAACGTGACGTCATGCTGACGCATCACGCCACAGATCTTCTCCCATGCGGTGTACATCGGGTTTTCCGCATTGTGCGTGAGCATCCACTTCGCCAGCAGTGCTCCGCCACGACTCACGATTCCGATCAGACGATCGCGGACCAATGGGATGTGCGCCTTCCGGACACCCGCGTGGATCGTGAAGTAATCGACGCCCTGTTTCGCTTGGTGCTCAAGAGTCTCGAGGATCATCGCCTCGTTGAGATCCTCGATCTTTCGACCGATGATCATCGAGTAGATGGGCACGGTGCCGATCGGGACCGTCGAGTTTCGAAGGATCGCCACCCGGGTGGCATCGAGATCGCCTCCGGTGGAAAGGTCCATCACGGTGTCTGCGGCCCAACGTTCGGCCCACTTGAGTTTCTCAACTTCTTCATCGGTAGAGCTGCTGACCGGAGAGGCGCCCATGTTGGCGTTGACCTTGGTCTTCGAGGCTCGGCCGATGGCCATGGGGTCCAGATCAAACGCCAGGTGATTGCGATTCGCCGGAATCACCAGACGACCGGAAGCGACTTCGTCTCGAACCTGGAATGCCGTGAGGTGGGCTTCGCGCTCTGCGACTCGGGCCATCTCGGGGGTGACGATTCCCAACCGAGCACTCTCGAGCTGGGTGATGGGCTCGAAGCCGGGCGTCGGAACCGCACGAATGCACTCGCCGATGTCCGCCTGGTTGTGGCCACCGCATCCGGCCTCGGGACCGTCGACGGCTTCGATCGTCCAACCCTCCGGCAGAAAGTCCCAGGCCGTCGACGTACTCGCCGGCGGCATGCCCGGGGTATCGGGGGAGCTAAAGCTCAATGGACCGCCGATATCTGCACGCTGGGCGAAGGAGCCGGGGGTGGTCCCCTGTCCGGTCGAGGATGGATCGCTGGCGCCGTGAATCGGGAAGCGCCAGGTGGGATTTTCGGTAGAAGGCGTGATCATCTCGGACTCCGCTCGGGCCGTTTGGCCGATGGGGCTGGTCACCAGCGCGGAGGGTCCGGGACGCATTGACGCGTCTTCGGGCCACATTCCCTCCGCCGGTACCAACCGGATCAGGTTCAACGGGTGCATCTCAGTCCACGGCCTTCTTGGCCGCGACGCCCCGAGTGGCGAGGGGAGTCTAGCAGGCCCGCACCCGTGGTTCCCCATCTGGACTTCCACCGTCCGTCCCTCCCCTAGAATTCCTGAATGCCCGGAACCAGATCTGAACATCCGACCCTCGATGACATCCGAGCCGCCGCGCGGAGAATCGAACCACACGTCCATCGAACCCCAGTCCTCACCTGCCAAGCAATTGACGATGCGGCCGGCTGCGAAGTCTTCCTCAAGTGTGAAAATCTTCAAAAAGTCGGCGCGTTCAAGGCCAGAGGAGCGAGTAATGCCGTCTTCTCCTTGACGAACGCGGAAGCCGATCATGGCGTGGTGACTCATTCCTCCGGCAATCACGCGCAAGCCTTGGCTTGGGCCGCGGCAAGACGCGGAATTCCAGCTCACATCGTGATGCCCACCAACGCCCCCATGGTCAAGAAAAAGGGCGTGATCGAGTATGGCGGCATCGTGCACGACTGCGAACCCACGCTTCAGAGTCGAATGGAAACCTGCCAACGGGTCGCTGAAGAAACCGGCGGAACCGTGATTCCCCCCTATGACGACGATCGGGTCATCGCTGGCCAGGGGACGATCGCACTCGAGCTCCTTGGGCAAGTACCGGACCTCGATGCCATCGTGGTTCCGGTCGGAGGTGGGGGCATGATCGCCGGCATCGCGATCTGCGCGAAAGCGCTCTCGCCGCGGATAGAGATTCTCGGGGCTGAACCCGAGCTCGTCGACGACGCCGCCCGATCAAGGTCGAGTGGTCGGATCGAACCCCATGTGGGTGATCCCACTCAGACCATTGCCGATGGCCTCCGCACCACGCTCGGGAAACGTACTTTTCCAGTTATTCAAGAACTCGTCGACGACATCATCACGGTTCCAGAGTCGGCGATCCGAGCCGGACTCCGGTTGGTCATGGAACGGGCCAAACTCGTCATTGAGCCCAGCGCCGCCGTGGGCATCGCGGCCGCCCTGAGTGACTCCCTGCAGGCGAGGGGTCACCGACGAATCGGAGTCGTCTTGTGTGGTGGCAATCTTGATCTGGATGCGCTGCCGACCCTGCTCTGAGCGCTGATCGCCGCAACTCGCCGCAACTCGCCGCAACTCGCCACAACTCGGCGCAACTCGGCGAAAGGTTCAGTTCGTCCAATCGCCGAAGAGCAGCCCGAGATCCGCGCCATTGACCAGACCATCTTCGTTGATGTCTTCCGGACACCCTTCGCACAAACCCCAGGCTCCGATCAACAGCCCAAGGTCGGCGCCATTCACGACTCCGTCCTGATTGAAGTCCGCGGGGCTCACCGCCACCTCCGCGAAGGCGACCACCGACATCGAAATCTCCAGATCCGAAGTGAAGGACGCGATCGTTCCATCGAACAACAGGTTCGCCAGTGCATCTCCGGGCGGAATGGTTGGGAGCGACAGCGGGATCTGCTCAAACGGCGGAAAATCGACCGGCTGTTCGCCAGTCACTGCGATCGAACTGGTGATTTCGAGGCGGGATTGTTCGGCGCCTTGAATCACGATGCCCTCCACGGGCAGCAAGATTGGCAATTCGAATAGCTGCGGGCCCGTTCCGAAATCGGCTTCCCAGGTCAGGGTGCCGGGAAGAATACCGCTGAACACCGCGCCGTCTCGGGTCTCCTTCACATCGACGGCGGTTGGGGCCACCGAAGAGAGCATCATCTGAGTGACCGCGCCCTCCTGAAGAGGAATCGGAATCTCGAATCCGCCCGGGTAGAGCGAGAACGGACTGTAAGTTCTGAACGTGTTGAAGATCATCACCAGATCAACGGCGACCGTCGTGCTTGCCCCAGCGAACGCATCAATCTGAAACGAGTTAATCGTGAGCAACCCGTTCGGAATCCCCGACAAGTCCGCGTCGATCGAACCGGACGGTTGAAATTCCTGCCCAGCCGAAGCCAATTGGAATGTGGCCGAATAGTCGATCGGGTTGTTACCACTCCCGCCAAAGAGACCCGGCCGCGTCTGTGTGCCTTCTGGGTTTCCCTCTTCGTCGTAGTCACCGATCAGCGTTCCCGCGAAGGGAATCGCCACCGAGAACGCCTGGTCGAAGGTGCTCTTCTTGGGCTCGACCAAGAAATCATCCGCCACTGCGAATCCCGTGACCGGGATCGACAACGTCAGAAGCAAAAGGGTACGGCAAGCGGAAGTCATGGTCAGCATCAAGTTCTCCGAGATCATTGTGGACGATTTCGCCATGATTTCAACTGAATACCGAAATGCCGGATCAGTCGTTGCGGTCAGACGACCATTCCACCAATAATCTCGCCAGATCCCCGCTCCCCACACGGCCGTTCCGATCCAGATCGGCGGCATTCGGCCCTTCCTGTTCCCACTGGAGCAAAATGAGACCGAGATCGATGGCGTCCACACGGCCATCGCCGTTGAGATCCGGATCGGGCAATCGGCCTGCCACCGACGCGATGCCCAAGTCAAGGAAGAGATCGAATTCGGGCGCTCGGCCCGTACCTGCGAAGACGACGCCTGCTTGACCCCGGCCCTCCGAGGTGGCGATGCTCATCGACAAATTGGAAACCGGGAACGACTCCGAATCCGCCCCCTCGCCGAACGACGAGAAAAAGCCAAGTTCGAGCCGAGGGCCCTGGTCGAGGAAGAGCGCCCCGTTGGTGAAGTAGGAAGCGGAGGCTGTTCTGATGACGATCCCGCCTTCGGTCTCGACCCTGATCTCCAACGTTCCCTCAATATTGGCGAAGACCGCCCAGATGTCTTCCGCCACGAAGAGGAGATCCGCGGGAATCGATTCATCTGAGTAGAACTTCATCGAGATGAGGCTGGCCGCATCAAGGGTGATCGGCTCGGAGAGACCGTCAGGAAACTGTCCGTTTGGCCGAACGGTGACAAAAGGCGAAGAGTTCCCTTCGACCGACTGGCTGATCAAGACCGGTTGCCCTGCACGCACGCCGAGATCAAAGTCGAAGGCGTGAATCTCCATTGAAGCGGAAGTGAGATCCCAGCTGGCATCGATCATTCCGGATGGATGCAAGCCATCGAACGAACCCGCCAACACGATTGAACCGAACATCGGGATCGGGGTATTGCCTCGTTCGAAATCCGGAGGACGGGTCTCGGTACCGAATGGATTGGACCGTGGATCGAAATCTCCGACGAAGGCGCCTTGAATCGGAACGTCGGCCTGAAGCTCGCCGCGCAGGAAACTCGACCCCGGAAGCAGAAGAAATTCTTCGCCGCACACCCCACTCGACGCCATCGCGACCGCGGGGCATACCACCGCAAGGCGGAGATTGAATCGAAGGAGTGAGAACACGAAGGTGCTTCCGGTCAGAGTTGAGCGAACGTGAAGGAGAGACTCATCACGAGAAAATAGGTTTGGCCTGCGTGGGGCAAGATCTCTGAGCGTGCTTTCGCCGTGATCCGGAGGCTCGGTTCAACAAACTGACCTTCAGACGCCGTGCCCAAGCGACCAACCCCCGGAGCCACTCAGGGACAAGCACCCCACGCCGCGAAAAGTAAGCCGAGATCCTGCCCGTCGACCACCGAATCTCCATCGAGATCTGCCGTGCATGGATCAGAACAAGCACCCCAGGCCACGAAGAGTAGACCAAGATCCTGGCCATCGACGGCGCCGTCTCCATCCAAATCCGCCCCGCACTCAACCGGATGACAATCGAGCTGCAAGAGATAGTGGAGCCCGTAGGTGCGAGGAAGCGGCTCTTCGTCATCATCGGGTGGATTCTTTGGATCAATCTCATCACAGGGGAGGCCCGAGCGAAGTGCTCGACCTGACACGCCCGCTTCGACCACGAGATACCACTGGCCTTCGGGCAAGACGAAGGACCAATCGCCCGAGGTGCAGGGATCGACGTGATATTGATCGACGGTGCGGATCGGCCCTTCGCAATTACCGGTCACCAGAAGCAGCCTCGCCGGAAACTCCGAGGAAAGCGTCGCCGTCCACATGCCATCGGTGGTCGCTGGAAGTCGGAACCAATCGACGTCGCGCGGCACCGTGGTCGTGGTCTTGCCGTAGATCTGATCGCCGCAATGGATGAGCGAAGCCACCGCTTCCAAGGCATCCTGCGAGCATCCGTCGTTGATTCGCTCAAGGCAGGGTTCGCCCTCCGCGATGGCATCGAGGGGTGGTTCGATCTGGCACTCGGCCGGCACGCCGCACCACCCTTCGGCCTCCGCGACGCAGATCGAATCCCAGGTTCCGTATCCGCAGAATGGATCGTGCAATCGAACCAGTTCGCAGCAAGACTCATCAAGGCATCCGGGAGTCTCGTGAATCTCCAGGCATCCGCCGAGGTTCGGGCAGGCGATGTCTCCGCAAAGTTCGGCGGCCTGTTCGACGCACGTTTCATCCCATGAAACCTCGCAGCAAAAGAGGTCGGTCTCGCAGACCAGTTCACAGCACCCGGTCTGAAGGCATCCCGGCGCACCGTGTGGCTCGTCGCAGGGAGGAAGTTCAATCCCGCATTGCTGCTGGCCCGCGGCATTCAGCGTGAACGCCGCAGACATCGTGACCGCGAGTAAGAGGTCGAACCGGATCATCGAGGTGCGGCCCCTTCCGGCCGGCGGACTGGCTGAACCGCATCCGCCTGATCGCCACGCATCCCCGCGAGCAGAAGGGCGAGGTCGGAACCGCCGACCACACCATCGCCGTCAAGATCCACCAGACGATCGACTTCGATCTTCGACCGAGCCGGCGTCTCCCTCGTGGTTGGCGGCAAGACCACGCGGCCGACGAAACCATCACCACAACCGTTGGCTTGCGGGGTGAGATTGGGAAGAATCCAAAGGCTGTTCGAGATAAGCTCGACCGCAAGGACATCCAGATCACAGTCGCCATCCAGATCGACGACCGCGAGCCCTCGGAAGAAACTGTCGTTGGCGATCTGCTGTGGCGGCTCGAGCCGAATGACGCCATCTCCGCCCGCCGCAATTGGCACCGTCCGGTTATCGAGCACCATCACCGGACCAGGCAGGGCATGCCCGATCACCACGTCGAGATCGGCATCACCATCGAGATCACCCATCGCAGAGGCGTAGGCATACCCGAGGTTCGTCGAAGGGAATGCAAGATCGCGATTGAATTCAACCGTCGAAACCGACCCCCGATTCTCAAAGATGCCCACGTGTGAGGATTCGCCGATCAAGATCAGCGGCACGACGAGATCATCGTCGCCGTCAAGATCGAGATCCCCAACCGAGAGATTAGTCATGCCCCCGATCTGTCCGTTGACTCTCGACGGTCGCCAGCCTTCGGAAGCCTCGAAGGTCGCGTCGCCTTGATTTCGGCAGATGAAGATCCGACTCGCACCCGTCGCGACCACCACCAGATCACGATCACCGTCCGCGTCAAGATCGACGGAACGAATGCCTTGCGGGAAGGGAATCCCTACCGTCGAACGGCCCACCACAACCTGCGGCGCCCGAACAAAGGACCCGGCGCCATCGTTCAGGAGAATTTCGATGATCGGAAGTCTGTGATTCATCGCCGCGATATCTGGGTCGCCGTCTCCATCGAGATCGTCGACGACCACCGACCGCGGCTCGCGACCGAGCGAGATCTCCTCGAAATCTAAAAAGGTGCCGTCGCCGTTTCCGCGAAGAATGGAAAGCCTGCCTCGGAGCGATCGAACGGCAAAGCAGAGATCGAGCTGGCCATCGCCGTCGAGATCAACGATTTCTACCCAGTCGGTCTGGCCGCCGGTGACCAATTCAACCGGCGCCCCAAGGACCCCGCCCTCATTGAGCATCAGATAGGCAAACCCCTCGACGTTCCGGCCCGGCACCACAACATCGAAGTCGCCATCGCCATCCAGGTCACCGGTGGCGACCATCGTCGGCGAGTGCGGGGTCGGCATGGTGATGATCTGTGGCGGACCGAATAGAAACGGGCCGTCGGCGAAGGCGGTGGGTTCGCCGATGGCCAGCGTGCTCACGAGAAGTATCGACGAACAAACAAGGCTGGTATCTGATCGGATAGTCCGCAAACTTAGACCCACGAAAGTCTCCATCACCAGGATCGAACACGAGGTCAAAGACAAGAATCTCGGCCGTGACCCGCGACCACCGAGTGTAGGTGCAGAAACGGCAGGAACATCATGCGATCTTCCGCTGAGCGGCGAAATCCGAGTTGCACGTCGTTCTCGGGACTTGCCAACGTCCCGGAACCACTCCCCGATCGATCGGCGAACAACCCTGATGCGTCATAGGAGGTACTTCGCTCGTACCGACCCTTCGGTTCTCGTAAATGCTGAATCACCCGTCGATCAACCAAAACGGGCTTCCGGCTCGGATCAGCCCTTCCGGGCGATCAGCCGTTCCACTGCTTCGAGCCTTTTCGAGTGCCGTGGCTGATCGGGTTCCAGAATCACCAGCGCCTCGATGTGCCGTCGCGCGGAATCCAGATCGCCCAACTCGACGGCGCAGGCGGCGGCGAGTTCGCGATTCGCCGCGTGGTAGGGGTTCATACGAACCGCCCGCTCTGCCGCGGTCTGAGCCTCTTCTTTCGATCCCACCTGCCGTGACAACCTCGCGATCTCCAGCGCAAAGCTGTTGTCCTTCTCACTCCGAAGGTCTAACTCCCGAAGGTGGGGAATCGCCATCGCTGGCTGGTCACTTTCGAGAAGATCCCGAGCAAGAACACGATGCGGATATGGATCGACGGGCCGAACCTCCGCATAACGCTCGAGCATCGACCGCACCTCATCGCTCACGTTCTCGTCGTTTCGAAGGGTGCGTCGGATGGCGAGTTCGAGCAGGTCCGGGTGATCAGGAAACTCCGCGATCAACTCTCGAAGGGCTTCGTCATCGATCTCGACCGGAGGTCGCTCAAGATCCGGCCACCCCGCGCCGGCGGTTCGAATCTCCTCGGGGGATTCACCCGGCCGCAACGGACGCCCGATTTCTCCGGCGACCAACGCGGCAATCCGTTCCAGACGAACCCGACGGGCGTCCTCGAGTCGTTCCAATTGCGCCGCATCCCGCATCCGCACCCGATCCGCCAAGACATCCAGCGAAGGCTCCGGGTCGAGACCCCATGCCTTGACCTGCTCGCCCGCCCATGCCACGAAATCACGATGAAAATCCGCCCTCGAGATACCCAGCGCTCGGGGAATGGCATCCTTCTCCTGCACGCCGTCGAAGTAGAGGCTGATCAGTTCGACCAGCGCGTCGTCTCCCCACCGCTCGTTCATGAATTCGACCATCCAGTCGCCCTGCGCGTACGCAAAGCTCCGATCACTCGGTCGCTTCGGTCGCACGAAGGCCCAATTGATTTCGTCGAGATCAAAGAGATCGTGGCGCCGCCATCGCTCCGCGAGTTGACGCGTCGTCTCATATTTCCGGGGCACCCCTTCGATACTTACCGCCGCCGCTTCGGTGAGCCAGTGGGGAATTCGATTTCGAGTCTGGCTCAGGGTGATGGTGTGGGCGTACTCGTGCCGTAAGACCTTCAACCAATCAAAGAGCCCGAGGTGTTTCGTGGGTGGGCCTTCCCGAGGAACCTCAATCGCAATCAGCGGTCCGGTGCACGCCGCAATGGTGTGGATCGCTGGCATGCCCGTGATGCGGACCGCAAAGAACTGATGATCGGGCATCAGTTCGATGACCGTTTTCTGATCAGGCGTGTGCTTGAAGCGTGCGACGAGATCGGCATGCATTTCTTCAAGCGGACCGAGCATCCCATTCGCGACCACCGCATCCTCGCCGTCCCGGTACTTCAAAATGAAGTGTTCGCTCTCCAAGACCTTGAACGCTTCGATTTCCTCAAGGAGAAACTCGCTGAACGCGGCCCGGGTGTTGTAAGGATCGAGCTCGGTCGCAATATTGAGTGCTGCTCTGGCCGCGCCATCGCGACCCGACTGCATCTCAAGGAGCCCGAGTTCGACGTGTGGTGCGGCCCAGGCGGGGCGACGCCGGATCGCTTCCGACAACGCCATCGCCGCTTCCCCGTATTGGCGATCGAAGGAGAGTGCCGAACCGACTTCGTACCAACCGAACGGTGAACCGGGTTCTACTTCATCGAGGCGAGCAAGCCAGTCCGCCCCATCAGATTGGTCATAGCGCACCGCCGCCGTCGCCGCCCGCAATGCGATCGCATCGGGCATCCGAGGTTGTTCCGCGAGGAGTTCGTCGAGCAGTTCAACCGCGAGATCGGGGTCATTTCGCGTGAGCGCGCTGCGAGCCCTGATCAGGGTCGCGAGTGGGTGTGCGGCTTGGAGGCCCTGGTCATCCGGTGAAAGCAAGCCGGAAAGTCGGTCCAGCGTGCCCGCCGCTCTTTCCGCCGAGTCGAAGTCGAATCCGCGAACCGCGAGCAGACCAAGTTCGAACCAAGCCTCGGCCCGACGAGGATCCAACGCAAGGGCCTCATGCAGTGCCGGGACGCCCTCGGCGGCGCTGGCCCGTTCGATCAACAGGCGGCCTTCCAAGAGACGCGGGGCCGCATCCAGTCGATCAACCGACGTTCGAACGTCGCCGAGATCATCGAGCATGGTTTGAAAATCGTCGGGGCGTCCCCCACCAGCCTGCAGCCGGATCCGCATGGCGTCGATCCCCGCAAGCCGCCCAGCCAGGCTCGGGGGCGACTCTATTTTCGCGGCTCCGATGGCGGCCGTCGCGGCCTGCAAGGCTTCCTCCGACCGGCCGAGTGAGAGCAACAGCGCGGCGCGAAGTTCGAGGGAGACGGCGGTCATGCCATCTCCCGGATCAAGTGTGTCCAGTAGCGTGAGCGCTTCGACGGATCGACCGAGCCGACGCATCGCCTCAGCCCGATCTGCGATGGCCGCCGTCGGGTCATCCGCCACAAGATCCCAACGACCAATGATCATCGCGGCGGCGGATTTACTCGTCGGCATCGATTCCAGGTCTTCGGGACCCCACGTTCCATGCCGCAGCCGCATCTCGGCGCGTTCTT
>ERZ887942.2296-NODE-2296-length-11979-cov-6.374036_pt1 | contig 11979 bp, 9 predicted proteins | sample MGYA00521099_ERZ887942 | MGnify/ENA primary metagenome ERZ887942 (study PRJEB32303, sample SAMEA104408605) | aquatic metagenome | biome: Brackish water; feature: Pelagic; material: water | place: Baltic Sea | collected 2014-06-07T06:48:00 | depth 16,251 m ... | reverse complement strand
CGACCAATTCGCCTTGTTTCACGAGGCGGCAGAATTCCTTTTTCGTAACCTTTTCAACAGCTCCCGTGTGGGAGTTTTGGCTGTCGAGCCGCTTGAACTCGATTTCGAGACGTGCCCAGGTAACGATCCAAATAAATTCGTTATCGCTGACTTTCCAAACTTGTCCTTGTGCTAATTTCATCGTGGTCGTCGTGTTGCTTCGCCGCCGTTACGGGCGATGAGTGAAAAAAGCAATCGAAAGCACCTAAAACGTGATCAATCCTGAAATCTGGAAACTGCACAGCGAAGCCTGCGAAAGGGGCGAGACGTTTTATCTCGATCCCGATTCGGGCTTTCATGTCTTTACGGAAGTGGGGCTGAATGAACGCGTAAAATGTTGCGGAAGCGGCTGCCGTCATTGTCCGTTCGCGCATGAGAATGTTCCTGAATCGAAGCGAGCCAGGAAAATAAACCAGGCCTCGTGGTTGACTCCGTCGGGCGATTTTGCAAAGCCGGTCGACGCCCTGTTTTGGAGTGGCGGAAAGGACAGCTTTCTGACCCTGCTGGCGTTGCAGCGTGATGCCGCGAAGGATCATCAATTCGTTCTGGTGACGACATTTGATGCGGCGGAACGCCAAGTCGCGCATCAGGAACTCGGGATAGCGGACATCATTCGCCAGGCGCAGTATCTCAAATTACCGCTGCTTGGAATTCCGCTTCACCCGGGGCGGGACTACGCAGACGCCGTCGAGCCGGCGCTTCGTTTGATTCAAAATCCGGCGCGATTTGTGTTCGGCGATCTTCATTCAGAACACATCCGCAGTTGGCGGGAGGAAGCTTTTGCTGCGATCGCAAAAGAACTTGGTGCGACGTTGAAGTTCCCCTTGTGGCACGCCGACTACGAATTTCTGATGCAGGATTTGGAAAAGTCCGGCGTGGTGTGTGAAGTCAGCGCCATCACATCCGCAGCAGAAGGACAGGTGAAACTCGGCGATATTTTCAATCGCGAGTTGTTCGAGTCGCTATCAGGTTCGATTGATCGCTTCGGCGAAAACGGAGAATTTCACACGTTGGCGAAAGTGTGGGATGTGAGCGGATAAATCACGCGTCTGCAGCGCCTTCCCAATTGGCCCACCACGCTCGAAATTGCTCCCACTGCGATTTCAGAAATCCGAACTGACTTGCGCTGAGTTCATCTGATTCGTTGAAATGGAGCGTGTATTCAGGATTTCCCTCGAGAACCATCAGAGCTTTGTAGTAGAGAACGAGGTCAGCTCCTTCGTCATAAATCGAAAGCACTTCGAGAGCTTCGTCGAGCTCCTGGGCGTGACGTCTTGCTGTGGCATCTCCACCTGCAGCCCGCTGGCAAAGTTCCATGAAGCGCAGAATTTCTTTCGGCAACGCATTACCAACGCCGGTGATTGCACCTGCCGCGCCACAATGGACAAAGCCGTGAAACACTTGGGTATCGACTCCGACCATGAGAGTGAGATCAGACCTGCCGCTCGTGATGTGTTCCGCCGCATAGCTGAGCGACTGAGCGCCTCCAAATTCTTTGAAGCCAATAAGGTTGGAATGCTCTTTTCGGAGATCAAAAAACAGATCTGCTTTGGTTTCGAAACCATAATGCGGGCTGTTGTAAATCACGGCAGGCAGATCACCGCCGGCTTTCAAAATTCCTGAAAAATGAGCACGCTGCGCAGCCACGGATGATCCACGAGAAAGCACGCGAGGAATCACCATCAACCCGCCTGCACCAACTTCGTTGGCGTGGGCTGCATGAGCGGCTGCGATGGTCGGATTTTGCGCGCCGGTTCCAACGACGACGGGAATTCCGGCTTCCACCAGACGGCGAACCCCTTCTTGACGCTGAGCATCAGTCAGGAGCGGCCAATCGCCCATCGAACCGCAATATACGACCGCTCGCATTCCGGTCTCGATCAGCTCTTCAGCTTTGCGAACAAGGGCATCGAAATCAGGAAGGCGGTCGGGCGTGCAGGGTGTCATCAGGGCGGGAATGCAGCCTTCAAAAATGGTGGTGTTAGTAGAAATCGACATGACAGAGCGAGGTTATAAAGAGCGAGCGGGCATTTGTCGATAAGAAGTGGCGTTATGACAGGGTAATGAGAACTCCGCAAACAGGCGCGTTTTAATCCTGTCATCACTCGCAGAATTTTGATTTCCTGCATTTATGAATATGGAATCTAAAACCACTGTTTCTCGTCGCGACTTTGTTGGAACTGCGCTAGCCGGGGCGGCATTTTCCCGCATGGAACTATCGCTCCTAGCTGCGGGACATAGCACGGGTGAAAACGAGCATTTTTGGTATCGACTGGCGCATACCGATGGCCCGTTCATAGATACTCAACGAGACAGCCGAGCCTTTGGAATCGGGGATGGGAAGATTTTTCTATCCGAAGACAATGCCAAAACGTGGTCGCAAGAAGCCGATTTCGCCGACACCGAAAACATCCTGTTCAGTAGTTTTCAGGCGAATGGGAATCTTGTATTTGCAACGCGGGATCACCTTTTTGTAAGTAAGGATAATCTGAAAACACTTCAGGAAGTCACAGTGAAAGATCGAGATGGGAGCGACTACATTCCGCACACGCCAAGAGATCCTGAAAAGGCGGGCTGGTATTTTTATTCGCTCGATGGCGTGAACACTTTTGACGTGAAAGGCACTGAAATGCTGATCTGGGGGAATTATTGCAATGTCAGGACGGAGCCGGTTCCATCGAATGTTTATTATTCGACCGATGGCGGCGAGACTGTGAAAATCGCCTATTCGTTTGGGCAGAATCCTCATTTTCAATACAAGGATGCAGAAAAAGAGTCGTGGCTCGGCGATCCTGACAATTCGACGATTTGCCGACACATCCACTCTGTCTCATACAACTCGGCTGAAGATGCGTTCTATGCCTGCAGCGGCGATATTGAACGTGGCCATGGCCTCGAATGTAATTGGTTGCGAGGAAAATACGATGCGTCGGCCGACAGTTGGGAATGGAAAGTAGTGGCGTCTTCAGATGCGAATTCGCGCTACAAATCCGGCGGGATCAATTTTGTCGACGGCGAGGTCTACTGGGTGGCCGATGCGAATGGCCCTAAAACGATCCGAGAAGTCTACGATCGGGGGATTTTCAAATGCGATCCGGCAGACATTGCGAACAAGGAAAAGCAGACCAAGATTTACGATACGAAATTCGAGCAAGCCGTCATGACAATCGACGGCGACGTGATTTTGATTCCCGAATATGGCAATGCAAATCCGTGCGATTGCGGATTCATCATTTCGAACGATCTCGGAAAAACGTGGGGGCAATACGATCTCAAACAATTCGGAGATCGCTCGGGCGTACGTGTCAGTAAACGGAATAGCGAGGGCTGGTTCCGTGTTGATCTGCGCAAAAGTTGGCTCGACCGGGCGGAGGTCCTTTTTATCAAACCAAAGCCAGCCAAGTCGTAACGGAATATTCGATCAGTCATTCAGCTCCGCAGTCAGTGCACCGCGCTCATCACCGCCACCAGACTTGTCGACAAAGTAATCGAAATCGCCGTGGTAACGACGGACCTGACCACTGTTCACGTGAAGAACGTCAGTCGCCAGCTCGCGGATGAAGTGAACGTCGTGCGAGATGAAAACGAGCGTTCCGGCGTATTTTTTAAGCGCCAAAATCAAGGACTCAACCGTTAAAATATCGAGGTGGGTTGTCGGCTCGTCCATCAGGAGAATATTCGGCGGATCAACGAGGAATTTCACGAGGTTCAGTCGACTTTTCTCACCCCCTGAAAGCACTTTAGTCATTTTGTAGACCTCTTCCTTGCGGAACATGAACGATCCCAAAATGCCGCGTGCTTCGTCTTCGCGAAGGGTCGGGGCGGCTTCCATGATCTCGCTAACCACTGAATTATTCGGATTCAACGTCGCCGCACGGTGCTGGCTGAAGTAACCAATTTTCGCATTGTGGCCCTTTTTCATGGTGCCGCCTTGAGGAATCAATTCTTCGGCGAGAAGTTTGATCAGGGTCGACTTACCGGAACCGTTTGGCCCGACCAGAACGGTGCGCTCGCCGCGTTCGATCGTGAGATTCAGGTTTTCGTAAATCTTCCGTTCACCGTAACCGAAATCAACATCCTGAAGCTCCAATGCTTTTTGACCACCACGCGGCGGCTCAGGAATCTGGAACCGATAAGGTTTAGGTGGCGTGCGTGGTTTAGCCAGTTTTTCAATCCGATCGATCTCTTTCAGCTTAGACTGGGCCTGTGATGCCTTCGACGTCACGTTGCGGAAACGGTTCGCAAAGTCCTGCATTTCCTTGATCTGTTTCTGCTGATTTTTGTAGGCAGTATTCGCGTTTTCGTAATTCTTAAGCCGCTGATCTTCGAAATCAGAGTAATTGCCGGTGTAGTGAACCAGCTTTTTGTTGTCAATTTCGTGAACGGACTCCGTGAGAGCGTTCATGAAATGGCGATCGTGGGAAATCATCAAAATCGCTCCGCTGTAGTTTTTCAGGTAATCCTGAAACCAGAGCAACGACATCAGGTCCAAGTGGTTTGTCGGCTCATCGAGCATCAGTAAATCCGGCTCTATCACAAGCAAACGCGCCAGGTGCGCTCGCATAATCCAACCACCGGACATTTCTTTCGCAGGGCGTAAAAAATCTTCTTCCTGGTAACCGAGGCCCCGCAGCATCTTCTTCGCTTTTGCTTCGACCTGCGGATTGTTCAGCGCGTCGAATTTTCCTTGAGCTTCATAATACTCCGGCACATCAACCGTTCCGGCGACTTCGAGCGCCTTTAGCTGAACCTCAAGTTCTTGCAACATGCCGGCACGTCCCGTGGCGATTTCAATGACGGTGTGATCGCCGACGTCTTCACTTTCCTGCGGGAGAAATCCGATCAGCGTGTATTCGTCGCGATTTACCTCGCCGCGATCTGCTTCTTCCTCGCCCAGAATGATCCGGAAAATCGTGGTTTTACCCGCTCCGTTAGGCCCGACCAGCGCGACGCGCTCCCCATAATTGATCTGGAGATCGCAGTCCTCGAACAGAGTCTGGCCACCGTATGATTTTTTGAGCTTGGAAATTGAAAGCATGACGGTGAATTCGTAGCGCGAAGCAGGAAAATCGCAAGTTTGGATAAGGCGGAGAATTTTCGAACGAATAGGGTTGTTTCGATGAACTTACCCTATTGTTTCGAAAAGCCGTTTCGATCCAACAGTATCTGGTCGACGAACGCACCCTCTCGGATCGTGGAATCCCATTTTTTCCTAGCCTCACCGAAACACTCCTGATCAATTTCCGGTTTCGGCGCGGGAGGTCGGTCCGTTAGAATCCTATTTGAATTTTCAAAAACCATCCCTCTTTGGTTGGAAGGTTGAAGGAAACGTTTCCACCTGCGGGGCGGAAAAATCCTCGCGCTGATTACCTGAAAGTTTCACCTGAATCGGATGTCAATTTTAATACGCTTCCTCGTGAGTTCATCGACCAATTACCCGAGGAGGAGACTAGAGTTGAATCAGCAGAAGAAAGTGGAGGATTGAACCGATATGTTTCATCGCTTTCAAAATCGACAAACCCCGCAATTGGTTTTTCCAAATTGCGGGATGATAACGAATACCGGCACGTCTGGGTGTCAGGCGGGTATTTCCTCATCAAAGAATTGGCTTGTTCAATAATCTCTCTTCGGTACTTCTTACTTCGCAGTATTTGCACTGCGGTTGCGGCGAGATCTGTAGGACTGCGATGACCGGTTGATCGGCTGAGGATTTTGGCCTCGTTCTCTAATCCAAGTTGGTTGAGTGAAATTCAAGAAAAGAGGGGTGCGGGAAGGCGTGCGGCATTCGTTTTCAAGTCGAAAAGGGTATCCTGTTTTCCAAATTCGTTTGCAAGATCATTTCGGTTCAGCTTTTTTCCTAGCCTCACGCAAATTGCCCGACTAGGCTCGGCTGCGATGGACGGCGAGATTACAGAAAGCACACCCGAAACTGTTTTGCGGGTCGAAGGACTGCAGCGGTCTTTCGGGAAATTCATGGCCGTCGATGGGCTCGATTTGAGTGTGAATCAGGGCGAAATTTATGGGTTTCTCGGCGTGAACGGTGCGGGCAAGACCACCACAATTCGCATGCTGATGGGAATCATCGCGCCAAGCGGCGGCAGCATCGAATTGCTCGGGGAAAAGACGAGGCGCACGTCGCTGATGCAAAAACGGAAGATTGGTTACGTTTCTCAGGAACAAGTTTTTTACCCGTGGATGACAGCAACGATGCTCGGGAAATTTGTTGGAGGGCTTTATCCGACGTGGGATGCGGATGAATTTAACCGTCTTCTAAATGTGCTCGAAGTCCCCGCGCATCGCAAGGTGTCCGGTCTATCCGGCGGGATGAAAGTGAAGCTAGCGTTAGCCTTGGCCGTTGCTCCGCGACCTTCGATTTTGATTTTGGATGAACCGACCGCGGGGCTTGATCCCGTGGCGCGGCGTGAGTTCCTCGACATCATCACTTATCAGGCTCGGGAATACGGTCGGACGACATTTTTCTCGACTCACCTGCTGGATGAAGTGGAACGGGCAGCCGATCGCGTCGGAATTATCCACAAGGGCAAAATGCGATTTGAAGGTGAATTGACCGTGCTACAAGATCGAGTTCGGTTAGTCGAAATCGATCCCGATGGAGCCGTGCCGGAAGAATTTCAGATCTGGCGATTGTTGGATGAGCCGAAGACGCCGGGGAAAGTGGCGTTTGTCGTCGAGGCCGATTCGGAAGCTTGGCGGGTATCCGATTTGCCGAACGAACCGCTTTCGTTGGAAGACATTTTCATCGCCTGTGTGGGGATGGCTACGACCCGGATTTGATGTTGCGATGACGGGAATGCTTTTCAAAAAAGAGTGCCGCCAGCACGGGATCTGGTTCATTTTGCTGGCGGTGACCACGCCACTGCTGCTCCGATTTGTTTCGGCCGCAGTAAATGCGAGCGGCGGAGGTGGCGGAGTCATGGCGGGCCTCGGAACGGGATTCCGCGTTGTCCTGCCGATCATGATTTGGATCCTCGCGTTCCTTCTCATCGCGGTAGAATTTCGTCAGAAGACCCAGCTGTTTCTCGAAGGATTGCCGCTGCCACGCTGGCGAATGATTGCCGTGAAATGCGGGCTGGGGATTGTGCTTTCGATTATCTATGCCGCCGGAAGTGTTCTGTTTTGTTGGATTACCTCGGGCGGAACGGAGGCGGTGACGATGCAATTTTTACAGATCATGTTGGCGACGGCAGCAGCGTGGTCCGCATTTTTGTGCAGCTTTTTTATCGTGGCGGGATTTCTTGGTCGTTATCGCCTTGCGGTTTGTTTTGTGATTTTCATTGTCATGATCAGCCTCGCAAACAGAGGTGTTCCAATGGGGGAGTTTCCGCCGTTTGCCCTGCTCGAGCGTTTTGGATTGGAGCGTGAGATTTGGCCCAAAACTGATCTCGTGTGGACATGGGCCATCACAGCAGGATTGCTGGGGCTGAGTTTCACGATGGGCCTGACAAAAGAGGGATCGGTTGCTGCGATGATGGGTGAAAAGATGTCTTATCGAGAAAAAATCACGATTGGTGGCGCGTTGTTTTTGTTCATGACTTTCATGGGGAATTTCACCAGTCCCGCGCCCGAACCGTTTGAATTGCCGGGGGCTGTGGCCGAGGAAATTGATGGTGTTCAGCTGTTTTTGTCTCCTGAAAACGTGGCGCGGGCAGTGGATCAGGACGTTGCGTTTGCCTCAAAACTCGCCGCGAAAGTTGGTGGCATTCGCGATTGGTTGGCGATTTCAGATACGCATTTCCCTCCGATTTATATCGTGGAACGAACGGATTTAGAAGATGGTGAAGTGATCGGCGAAGATGTGGATGTCGAGGCGGGCCGAGTGGTTTTAGCATTCGCAAATTACCTCGATGACTCGGTCTCGTTGGATAGCGTTGCTTCCAAAATCATGCTCGAAGTGCTGCACGTCCGTTCGATCGACCGGATTAAAAAAGAAGATCGGTGGTGGATTGCGATGGGGCTTCAGCAGTGGTTGGAGTTTAAAAATGCGTCGTCTGAGGAGCTTGCTGAGCAGGAAAAACGAGTTGGGGAGATTGTTAGCGAACACGGCTTTTCCCCGGAAAACGTGACGGATTGGAAAGCCTTCGAGGAACTGGTTGGCGAGGATGAAGTGCCAGCTATTGCATGGACGGGCGTGCTGAAATTCGTCGATGAGTACGGCGAAGAGGCATTGCAAAACCTGGCCCAAAATACGGTGGCTCGATACGCTGCGGGGAAAGATAATCGCGCTTCGATTTACGATTTCTTTCATCCCATTTCGAAGGCATTTCGAAAAGCTACAGGCGGCGATACGGTGGCTGATTTTTCTGAAAAATGGGCCGCAAATATAGAAGGGAGTGCTCAAACCAAATGACGCCTGCATTTCGAGCCCTCATAGATAAAGAATGGCGGGGACTGCGACCGATCGCAGTTCTCATCGCCGTGTTGTTTATCTTTGGCCTGTTTTACGCGCAGGCTTCTGATTTTCTCGATCAATACACGTTGTGGGAGGACTATTTCGACAACTTGGAAACCTCAACGGTGATGAACTTCATCTTCTGCGCTATCATTTCGCTCGGGCTTCTCGTTCGCGAAAAAGATGAAGGTACCCTGATGTATCTCGATGGATTGCCAGTTCGCCGGAGTTCGATTTATCTCGCAAAATGGCTCGTGGCTGTATTCCTCGGGGGAATCATCGACGTGATGTTTTTTGTCGAATGTTTCATCTACGACGCGTTTTCGCGCGAGAGCGATATGCCCGGGCGACAGTGGCATTCCTATGGGGTTTATCTCGGCCTGCATATTTTTCAGACGATGTTTTTCGTATCGCTGATGTTCTGTTTGTCGTTTCTGAGGCGTTGGGCATTTCTTATTATTGGAGCGCTTTTCTGGGCGGTTTTTTGGATGAAATCAAGCCAGGTGCCGTTTGCGGAGTGGCTGGATCCATTCAGTCTCGTTCAAGTTCCGGAGAAAGAGGACGAACGCTGGATCATTCCCTGGGGGCACCTTGGTTTTCTGGGAGCTGTGGGTTTAGGGTTTTGGCTGGTTGGATTATTCACATTCACGGTTCGATTCGATTCCATTCGTCAGGCGAGGGGATCATGTCTCGCCAAGGGAGCTGGTGTGCTGGCCATTTTTCTTATCGTCATTGTGTGGATGGGATTCATGATCACCAGCGCCGTCATGCAGGAGGATGAATTAATCGAAGAAGCGGCAGCAGCAGCTGAGGAAACATATACTGAGAAATTCACGCCCCAGCTCAGTGGCGGCAATGCGATTGCGACAGAATCGAGCGAGAAATTTCAATTTATTTTCCGAGAGAAATCGCGCAAACAGGTCCAGCCGCTAGTGGATAAAAGCGATGCGACTTTTGCGACCGTTGCCGATTTTTTAAAGGTCGACCAAGACGCTCGTGACGGCCGAATCGTGGTCGATTTATCGAATCCGTTGGGTGATCACAATGCAGGGCGGGCGCATTGGCAGAAGATCCGAATGGTTCCACCGGGTCCCAAACAGCCCGTTGCGAAGGGCGTTGCGGTGCTCGGTCATGAAATCACTCACGTTCTTATCGATCAGATTACCGACAATCGTCTGACCGAGGATTTTGGTTCCGTGAGGTGGTTTCACGAGGGACTTGCCAGCTACGTTGAGTTCCGATTTTTTGAAAAACCCGAGGCGCGCGCCGATTACGAACATTGGATCGCGCTGGCTTCGACGTGGGATGAAATCGATTTTGCAGAGGTGGTGGACAACACGGAATTCACCGAGCTGCACGACAGCTTTCTGGTCTATCCGATCGGGCGGTTGTGGGTGAAGGCTGCCGTTAATGTCTACGGCGATGACGCGCCCACGAAGTTGCTAACTGCGTTTGCGAGACCGGACGCTCCGCGAAACCTTGATGGGTTGGCCCGTTGGCGCGATGTTTGTCTGGCTGCGGATTTTGATTTGGAACGGATTCGATCCCGATTTCGCACGCGATTGAAGGAGCTTCGCGACACTCACGCCGAGGTTTGCGAAAAGTATACTGAGATCACGGAGGCCTCAGCCATTCGCGACGATGGAAAAATTGTGATCTCACCTGAGCTACCTGAAAATTGGGACGAAGTCGTAAAAAACCTGCCCGAGAAATCAAAACTCATGTGTCGCGTTCGTCCTGAAACCGATTCAGAACCCGCTCAATGGCGTTATGCGAAGCTGAACAAAAAGAACGAGTTTCGACTGTCCGGATTCGATTTTCTGAAACCACAAATCGGCGTCCAGATCGGCTGGGAAACCGGCGGTTGGACAGAAATGCCGGTTCTCGGAGAGTGGATCACCGTAACGGTAGAGGCAGAGAAACAGTAAAAACGCTTTCTACTTTGCGTCTTTTTTCGGGAACGGCTGAAGCGTCTTTGGATTGAGCATTCCGCCATCGATCAGCTTTTGCTCGTGATCTTTCGGATAGGTTCCGCTGACATAACGACCGTGATCAAAAATTGCATCCCACAGTACTTCGCCGTTTTCATTGACGTCACGGACACGGCCATCCCATTGCAAATTTTCCGCGAAATTTCCATCAAATCGAAGTAAACCGTCTTCCGCCCAGGTGCGGTGGGAACCGAATGCCTCGCCGTTTTTCATCATCGCATCGATTTGGATGTGGCCGTTTTCATAGAAATGACGATGCCGCACTTTTTCGCCGTGCACCCAGTCATACCAGCGCATCAGCGTGATTCCGTCGGGGAAATACCGGATCTCAGGACCATTCAATTTTCCATCTTGGTACGACGCCAGGTAGCCGATTTGCCACTGCTTGTTTCGCATCACGATTTGGCCGGAATACGGCGTCGTCATGCTTTTTAACCGAGCCAAGCCGTCATCACCTACCTCAATGTCGCCGCGCTTGTTGAAGCCCGCTTTTGGAGTGGACGCGGTAGCTTCGGATTTCTTGTCGGATTCGTTGCAGCTGGTAAAAGCGGCAAGAACAACGGCTGCGCAGGCGACCGTTTTGGAGAGATAGAGGATCGATCGGGTCATCGCTTCAAATTTCGCGGATTGAGATTTCTCCGCAACGGAAAAGGGGAAGAACTTTTAGCAAGTTCGGCTACGTGAAAAATTGCAAAAAAAAACGATCCAACAGGTCGACAAGCTGGCTCGCCAGCGGTCTGAGGATTCTCGCGAAGCGGAACCGGAAGATAGCCCTGATAGGCATCGATAAGGTCTGTTCATCGAAATTACCCTATTGATTCGTGGAATTCGAAAATTGGTAAGCAGCTTAGCGTGCTTTGCCTTCGATCACTTTCTCGCCGGAATAGTGCATCAAAATGTCGATGACTGACTGACCGATTTTGGGCGGCTTGCGAGTGCTTTGGAAGAGAACTTCCTGAAGGCTGTTGCCGTAGTAAACTTCATTTCGCTTTTGCGCGGGGATGATGCCGTCGCTCTTGAAAGCTGCTCCGGCGAAGAGGCCGCCGGAATTTGTGTAAACCAAAATCGGAGCGTCGATGTTATCGACTGAAGCTCCTGCATTGGCGTCTGCAGGACCGGCGGTGGCTTGAAACTCGATACCTGCATCGATTTTGCCGCGTCGCAGAATATCGAGTGATTTCTCGTTCATTAGAAGCATGACGATGGTGCTTTCCTCAGCTCCGATTTGCAGACCGTAACTACCACCACCGGATGCCACAAAGCCTGGAGCGCTCCATTCGTTTGTCTTGCTATCGCGAATCAGAGCGACGCCTCCGCCAGCTTCGCCGCCAAGGCCGAGACCGACTTTCACCTTGTGAATGATGACGATTCCGTGGGCGCGCTTGATCAAATCACCGGGAACTTTTTTGCCGGCCTCAGATTGTAAATTGATGAATCGCTCCATCAAATTATACATTTTTTTGTCGAGCTTTTCGACGGAAGGTTTGAACGGGCCGGCGATCGATGTCGATGCGAGAAAAAGGGCTGTAGCGAGCGCAG
>ERZ887942.2291-NODE-2291-length-12005-cov-6.159414_pt1 | contig 12005 bp, 14 predicted proteins | sample MGYA00521099_ERZ887942 | MGnify/ENA primary metagenome ERZ887942 (study PRJEB32303, sample SAMEA104408605) | aquatic metagenome | biome: Brackish water; feature: Pelagic; material: water | place: Baltic Sea | collected 2014-06-07T06:48:00 | depth 16,251 m ... | reverse complement strand
AAAGACCTGAAGCGCCCATCCAGCGGAAGCAGTGGAAGCAGTGGAAGCAGTGGAACCAAGCCACTCTCATCCAGCCAACTTCTCGATGCAAAAAAGTCCGCCATCAATTACAAAGCAGGCACTTCATCAGACGGATTTGCCGATAAGCCACCGGCAGAGATCGTCCAAAAACTGTCACGGATGTCTGTTCAGGCCCGTGAAAACCTCAATCGCGAAATGCTACAACTTCGCAACAAAGGACTCGGTTCAGATGCGCGTAAAAAAATCTACGTCAAGAAAGTCGACGATGCTTCGCGACGCCGGTGATTGATTTTTGCGAATTCAACTACTCACCCCAATCAGTCAAAACCCACTGATTGGCAGCGACAAATTCTTTCAGCGTCTCATCGTATTCTTCCTTCAACTTTCTCCGCTCACCGGAAGGTTTGCGATTCTCAGAAGCACTCGCGTATTCCCGGCCGAGTCGAATGAAAGCAAACCAAAGCTGGGAGAGAGCCTTGTCACCCTTGAATTTTTCAAGTTTTGCCGGAACCGGATCCAGGTCCTTGTGATATAAAACCGGTTCTGCGCTAGTGACACGACCGTTGGCTCCAATTGGAACCAGTATCATCGGCGCAGCCGCTCCACCGTTGGCTTGTCCCACCGCTCCCTGATTTTTCCAGGCCGCTTCTTTGATCGTTTTTCCCTGACTCTCCCATTCAGCAATCTCCCGATCACCCAGGAAAACTTTGATCCGAATACCATCAACCTCCAAGTCTTCCTTCAACTTGGCAAGAATTTCCTCGGTGTACGAGTCACCCTCTGCATCTCGCTTATAAATAATACGCTGTTCCTCCCACTTGGTTTCTGTGCAATCGATCCAGACCGTTGAAATGGTCGCTACTCTTGAATTCTCGATTTGCTGAACTGTGGTCACTCCCTCTTTCACGATAAAGCTTTCCGTGGTGCGATCTTTTCCACTTTTTGCGCTGTCGGAAACAGTCGTTCGAACCGCCACCAGATACTTCACCGTCAGATTTTCCAAATTCTCGCCCGATCGATTTTGGATTCGGACGTTATACCCCTACTGCTCCCTTTCATATCCGACCCCACTCTTGCGCGAGTGCGCGGAGAATTCCGACCCGGCGCTGGGGATTTGCCTTCTGTCCGACCGTTGGGATCCTCAACATCATCCGCAGTGAAGGTCAGCTTGTAGGATTTATTCTCCTTCGCCTATTTCTTGATAAAGGTCTGATCCACTTCCACAAGCATCGCGATCGGGAAAATAAACCGCTTAGTTGCCACCTTCATTTCGACTCGGTCACCGGAGACACTCTGAATTTCTCCATTGATCTTCTTTCCCTGAAGATTTGTGAAAATCCGCGAAAATCCAACTTGCTGCACAGCGAGAAACACAACGAGTAATATGAACCACCTTCTCATAAGAAAAAGGTGATGTTTAGTCGTTCTTCCAGCAAGACTAAAAACTGGATTTACGGAAAATGCTCAACAGTCAATCAGCTGATTTATCAAACTGTTGCACCTTCAAAATTTTCGATCGAACAGGGTATGTTCATCGAACCAATAAGGTTGGATCGTAACGGCTTTGCTTAGAACGAATCCAAGAACCATTGATCGCCCTCTTTCACCAAATTCATGGTTTCTGATTTGGTTCCGCTGGGTCCGAATGTGAAATTGATTGCTGCTTTGTTTCCTTGAATCTTGGGAGCGCCGGAGATCTTGCCTTTCATGAAATAGCTTTTGAACTCGGCCTGTTTTTCGGCTGAGGCTTTTCCAACTGAGCAGACGTCTTTGACATCACCATCGGGATCAGATGATTTCAAGGAAATGAGCGGAGCGATATTTCCCGAATTGGCTGCGTCAAAAATAGCCTGAAGCACGTTTTCGGGTTTCGACTGATCAACTGCCGTCAACGATGCGGCTACCTTCTCCATCTTGCCTGGCTCAGTTTTAGCTTTGCCAGCGCCGATTTCGAAAGCAACGCGCGCGGTTTTCGACGCGGCCACAATATTCATCAAATACATTCCAGGCTCCAAGCTTGCCGGCTGCATGGTCTTGTCTTTCGTGTCGGCCAATTTAAACGCAGTCCCTTTGGTGACCATGATGATTTTGACCTGCTCCTGTGCGTCTGCTGTGGGTGTCCCGTTTTTGTCGACGGGAAAGACGTTCACGATGATCATGGTCGGCTCAATATCGAGCTTCACTTCGACATCGTTTTTCACGACTTTCCTGGTCCGCGCAAAAATTGCAGCGTCGCCCGAGCCCGGCAAGACAGCCACTTCGCCGGCAATCGTGACATCAAACGGATAAATCCGATGGTGATTTCCATCCTGACCAACAGCCACTGAAATAGCGGCCAAAAAACTGACTGCAACAATTTTGAAGTGCTTCCCCAAGTCTCGTTTCATGAAAAATAATCTGCGAGCTGGACCCGGGCCTGTCAAATTCCGCTACGCAGACCGGAAGAAATTTTTATGTGATTTTTCGCCAAATTTCACGACGGTATTTCCATGAAACGCTCTTTCGTCCCCCTTCTCGGCCTCGTCTCGATCTCCGCTTTTGCGGTCGCTGTTTTCGCTCAAGAGAAAAAACCGGCCACCACAGAATCGAGGCCGCGTTATACCGAAAAGAAGGCTTCACGCGATGGCACGGGCAAGGTTTACATGGGACGCGAGATCTCAGGCGTGGTTTCCGTTCATGCTATCAAATGGCTGGAACGTCCCGAGCGGACCAAGGAGGAGGCTCCTCAAGATGTGGTTGAAAACATGGGCTTGAAGGCAACTGATGTAGTTGCTGACATCGGTGCGGGTTCCGGGTATTTCAGTTTTTTGATGGCTCCAAAAGTGCCCGAAGGCAAAGTTCTCGCGGTCGATATCAATGCGCAGATGCTGGAATTCATTGCCGCGAAAGGACGTAAAGCGGGAGTGACGAACGTGGAAGGCCTGCTCGGAACGATCGAGGATACCAAATTGCCCGAAGGCGAAGTCGATGCAGTTTTGATGGTCGATGCGTATCACGAATTTTCCCATCCTCACGAAATGATGACCTCGATCGTGAAAGGCCTGCGTCCGGGCGGCCGCGTGATTTTGCTGGAATATCGCGGCGAAGATCCTTCGGTGCCGATCAAGCCGCTTCATAAAATGACGCAAAAACAAGCCATCGCGGAAATGGAAGCGGTTGGCTTGAAGCACAAAGAAACGAAGGATTTTCTCCCTCGTCAGCACTTCATGGTGTTTGTGAAGCCGGGTGGAGAATAAAAAGAGCCTCTGCTCTCCTGATTTTGGCCCTCCTGATAAGGGCTGAGCTCCCCCATGAAGCACCTCATTTCGAGGTGCTTTTTTTTATTTTTGTGAAAATTGATTCGCATATAGTTAAAATTTAATCTTCATTTTATGAAAGTTAGTTTTAACAATGTCAAAATCTGAACACGAAAAATGGCTCAATGGCCTCAATGATGAAGACCTCGCTTTCATTAAGCGATTCCTCCTGGCCTCTGGTTCATTGAAGGATTTGGCGAAGGCCTACGGCATTACTTACCCGACGATTCGGGTTCGGCTCGATCGACTCATCGAGAAAATCAAAGTCTACGACGCCGAAGACGAGCGATCGGCCTTCGAGCGCACGACGCGGGCTCTTTTTGCTGACGGGAAAATTGATGCTGAAACTCTGAAAACCATTCTTACCGCTCACGAAACCGAACTGAACCACGCCGTTGGCGGAGAAATTCGCTACTCCGATGTCGCTGGAACTGGATTTGTCGAAATGTGGACCCATTGCGAAAACGGAGCTCACTATTTTTCGCGAACGCGTGGAGAAGCAGGCCCCATGGCGAAACTCTCGGGAACTTCAGAGTGGCGTCCTTTTCTGCTCCCGTTTTTTGGTGAAGCCAACACCGTGCTTTCAAAGCTGCAGATCAATCTGATGCTTCCCGGCGGTGGAACGGTTGAATTCCGTAATGTGGCGCTGTATCAGCTTCCTCGGGACGGGGTCTGGCGCACCTCAAAGCGGCGGGTGGCGTGCCGAAACGGGAAATAAAATCGGAGCCATCGGCGGTTCGCTTTTCGGGGCGCTTGCGGCTATTGGCGGAATCCTCGCCTCGCTTGGAAAAGGGCGCCGGTTTTGCATGGCGCTTTGCCTCGTTTTCATGACCATCGGCGGGCTCTCACTAGTCTTAGGAATCGCGGCTCTTTTTGCCAGCCAACCCTATGCTGTCTGGTTTCCGTCACTCTTGATTGGTGGAATCCTGCTTCTGGTTGGAGGGATTCTGTATCCCGTTCTTCGCAAAGTCTATTTAGACCATGAGCTGCACACTATCGCTGCGGCGGGTTAAGACTTTCGAATGAACTGGGCTGGATGATTCAGGAAAAAGTAAAATATGTCCATTTCACAGCTCCTCGAATTGAAAATGCAGCGTCCGACGTTACTGAAAGATGAATTTCATACCCACTAAACTCACTCTTCGTTAAATTCTCAAAATTGCAAAAGCTCTGAGAAATGAGTCGCTAAATTTTAAAAAACATCTTTAACCAAAACTTAAATTGTGTAACCTTTCGCCCGATATGATGGACCGACGTTTGCTTTACACACTTTCCGGAATTGGCGCTGCTGCTTTGCTTTCCAGCTGTGGCTCCAAAGATCAGGTGCTTTCTCCACTTGCAAATGGGGCTGCTGGTTCCATTGCTGCAGTTGGAGATACTGCTAATAACATGGCTGGCGATACTGCATCAACGCTTGCGAATGAAGCTCGCACTGCTGCACCAGCCACCAAACCGACGCCTTCTTCGGAACCGTTTTCACTTCGCAATGGAGAGCAAATCGTCAATCACCGCATTTCTTCGGGTGATACGTTGAGCAGGCTTGCCAAAACATACGGCACTCGAATTTCTCGAATTCAGGCGGCCAACAACATGACTGGCACGAAAATCATTCTCGGAAAAACCCTGAAGATTCCTACAAGTCAGTCCGTTGCAAATGCGCCCCGGCCTACAGAATCAGCGCCAGTTCCTCCATCAGCAGCTGCGCCTTCATTTGCTCCAGCGCCTCCGGCAGCGGCTCCATCCGCCGCACCTGCAGCAGCCCCAAGCGGGTTTTCAGGATTTAGCAATCCTGCGCTTGCCGATCCTCGTGGACCGGCTCCTGCTCCGGCACCGGCGGCTCCTTCAGCAGAACCCATTGCCCCCGCTCCAGCGCCGGCACCTGCCGTTCCAGCCCCAAATGGCCTTCCAAGCTTTTCCACTGGTGGCCTTCAAATTCAGGATTGATTCTGGATTTGCAGTCAACCACTCAACAAAGAAAGCGAGCCTGGAACGGCTCGCTTTTTTTGTGTCCACGGGTCGGGGCAAAGTTTCCCCATTTCAGATTCAGAAGCGCAACGATGACTGAGGCTCACCCATTTGCGGCGTTATTTTTCTGAAACACTTTGCCAGCTCAGTTGTTATACTCGGAGTTAATTCGCTTGGTTTTTAATATGAAAAATATTTCCCTTTGGCTTTCCTCTGCCTTGGTTCTCGCAAGTTCCATTGGAGTTGCTGCAGAGCCTTCCAATCCGTCTCAAAAAATCGATGCCCTCGTCGCAGCCGGTCTGGAGAAAAACGGAATCAAACCGAATGCCGCGATTTCTGACGAAACCTTTCTACGGCGCGTCTATTTGAATATCGGCGGGCGGATTCCCACCATCGAAGAAGCGGAAAAATTTCACTCCAGCGCCTACGAAAATAAGCGGGAACGGCTCATTGATGATTTGGTCGGCTCTGAAGCCTATGCTTCCAATGCCTACCACTTCTGGGCGGATATTCTGCGGGTGAACGACGAGGTCGATGGCGCAGCCAAAAGCGCCTATCAGCTGTGGATCAATCAAGCCATTCGTGAAAACAAGCCGTATGACCAAATGGTCCGCGACTTGGTCACCGCTTCCGGAAAAATCTGGGAGAACGGAGCGACCGGCTACTACTTTCGCGATCGCGGAATGCCGCTCGATAACATGTCGAATACTGTCCGTGTCTTTCTCGGAACTCGCCTGGAATGCGCTCAATGCCACAACCACCCCTTCGATAAGTGGACCCAGATGGACTACTACGAAATGGCGGCCTTCAGCTTCGGAATGAACGCGAAGAACTACCGTTCCCCCAATCGGGACCTCGTCAGAACAGAACTCGAGAACCGCGCCACCGCCGCCTACGCAAAAGAAACATCGCGGCTTTCAGGAAACGAAAACTTTCCTGAAATGAAAAATGAACGCCAGCTTGAACAGGCCTTATCGATAGAGCTTCCAAAGGCTGGAAAAAACAAAAAGCGCAAAGACAAAGGACGTGGAAAAATTCCCGCTTTTCTCGAAGCCAACAACATGTCGAAAGAACGCTTCCGCGAAATTGCCGAGGCAGGATTTGAAGTGGCTAATGCCGAACGCGGCAAAACCAAAGTCTTTCAACAAGTCATCAAGGAACTCTACGATCCATTGCAGTATACCAATGTGACGGCGAACACTCAGTCGGCTCCCAAACTTCCCCACGATTATCAGTATTCAGACGGCAACCCGCATCAGGAAATTCAGCCAAAAGCCATGTTTGGTGCCGCCATCGATCCTGCCAATCTCGATGACGATAAAATCAACGCCTACGCCTCGTGGATGACATCACGGGACAATCCGACGTTTACCAAAGTCATCGTGAACCGGCTCTGGAAAGAAGTCTTCGGCCTTGGAATTTTTGAACCGGTCGATGATCTGACCGATCATGTAAAACCCGCAAATCCTGAACTGCTTGCCTATCTTGAAGTGTTGATGAAAGAGCTCGACTACGATGTTCAAGCTTTCCTCAGCACACTTTACAATACCGAAACTTACCAGCGCAAAGCCGATCAAGGCGAAATCGTCCTGGGAATGCCCTTTCATTTTCAGGGACCTGTTTTACGCCGGATGTCAGCCGAGCAAATGTGGGACTCACTCGTCGCCCTCGCGCTGCCCGAGTCCGACAACTATCGCCCAGATCTGAAACGACAGCTCGCTGCCGTCGAAAAGGTTCGCCAGATTTACATCAGCCTCGAGGACCGACCGACTGAAGACTTTATGGCGATGCTCGAAGAATTAGCCCCCGCGCTTAAGGGAAAAGGCGATTCAGACAAGAAAATCCGGGCCGCCATGGTCGAGGCGAAAAACGCCGGAGACGACGCCAAATTCAATGAGCTCCGCCGGAAACTAAAAAACACAGGCAACAATTTAAGGCAAAAAATATCCGAAATCGCCTACATTCACCTCAACAAGAAAATGGATGGAGCAGATTTGCTGCTTGCTCTGGGGATGAACGAAGTTGCCGCCGGAATGATGAATAGTGACAAAGCCACCATAGCTTCGCAGGAAAATGCGGTGGTGACCAGCTTGCCGAAAATCGATTTCAAAAAAAGCGATATGCCGGAAGGCCTCAGCAAATCCGAAAAGAAAAAATGGGCGATCAGTCAGAAAGCTGATTACAAGACCTACACCAGCCTTATTAGCGGGATGGCTCGCGCTTCTGAACTTCGGTCCCCTGCCCCGCGCGGACATTTCCTGCGCGACTTTGGTCAGTCCGATCGCGAAGTCATCGAAAATGCTGCCGATCACGCCTCTGTCCCACAAGCGTTGAATTTGCTAAACGGCCAAATGGTAGAAGCACTCACCAATAAATACTCAACCTTCGGGCAGCGCGTTCATGCTGCAGGTGATGTCGAAGAAAAGACGCGCATGATTTTTCAAGCCATGCTCACTCGCCAACCGTCTGAAAAGGAACTCGAGCTCGTCAAAAGCGAAGTCGAAAATTCCGGAGATAGCGCCTACGAAGGTATCGTTTGGGCGCTGCTGAACACGCAACAATTTATGTTCGTGCAGTAGCCAGAGTCGGCGGAAGAAGAAAAAACGAAGACAGCGCGGCCACCGGTTCCCCCTCAGAAACCGTGGCCGCAATGTGCTGTCTTCTGTGTATTCGATCGAGCCATTTGATTTTAATTTCGCCGTTGCCCCAAGCAGTGGCGACAGAAGGTCGGGGTGCTCAATCTTCTCTTCCTACTGAATAAAATTAATCGTGACGTCTCCGCCTGAAATCCCCTCTTCTTCACCGATGTCAATTTGCTTTGCGTCCATGACATCAAAGGGAGCACTCTCGAAATAGGTAATTGCGCCGTTCGGCTGCAACGTCGCCGTCGTTCCAAAAAGTGAGTCAAATATTCCCTCCACTTCGAGTTCCCCTTCAACTGCTGTCTCAATAGTATCAAACCCGCGATCGCCGGAAACGGTCACCTTCACTGCCTCCATCGCAAATCCACCTTCGCTATTCGAAATGGAATAGGAAAATACATCCTCTACCCTTCTTTCTTCTTCCTTCTTCCAGGCCGTCGAATGCACCATTGGGATCGTACAAAATTCTACCCGTGGCTTTCAACGCAATCGTTGCCCCGGACTCCAGTAGCCAGGGCTGATCGATTCGTAATTTTTCCCCACCGATTCGCACAGCAGACATCATGTCCTTGGGATCAAAATCCTTTACCATCAGCGCAATTGAAACGGGCGATGCAAAATCAGTTGATGCCCTGTCTGATCGCTCATTTAGCATTCCGACTACCGAAAACCAATTGCTGTCAGCCAATTCAATAATCGCTTCCTCTCCTACCCAGCGGGTTAAAAACGGCACCTCCTCTACATTTTGATCAACCACTGCAAACGTTTCTGTTTCGAAAACAAATAATGTGTCGCCAATTTCCGCCGATACGGCTTCGAAAGAAGCTTCGTCAGGATCAGTGGAAGAGACGTGAATATTCATTGACGGATGAGGGTTAAATGAAAAACGGGAAGAAGATTTGGAACGTTGCACTAATTTATGAAAATTATGATATTTACATCAAAAATGCCATTCTGCAGCTTATATCAAGACTTTTTTGATCTGAATTCGTATTATTTTCTGATTTTTGAACACACCACTCCTGATTTGATGTTGAAGACAGCCCCAAAATTGCGCCATCACATTCAGCCACGCGTTTTTGCGATTCCAGGAGGTTGACTCATCGAACAAATCCTGTTGATTCGTCAGCGTTTTACGGTCCAATAGGAGCAGATCGCCAGATCAACCTTGGTAGCTCGCGCTCTGTCCAGCTTGCTGGACGAAGGGCCGAAGTTGTGCGACCACTTTGAAACGACCCAATAGGGTCTGTTCATCGAACCAACCCTATTGGTTCGAAAAGTCTCAATTCCTCATCACGTTTAATGATTCTCGAAATCGTCAATTACCCAGCCCCCGTGCTCCGCAAAGTTGGAGCTCGCGTCGAAGATGTCACGCCCAAGATCGAAAAGCTCGCTGAAGACATGATCGAAACCATGTACGAAGCCAAAGGCGTCGGCCTCGCAGCACCTCAGATTGGTAAATCCCTCCAGATGGCGGTGATCGATGTATCATTCGACGAAGAGTGCATTTCCTACCTCCGCGTGAACGGAGAAGACGCCGAGCTCGAAGACATCTGCCCGCTTGTATTCATTAATCCCGAGATCAAACCGCTCGGCGAAAAAGAGACCGACATCGAAGGCTGCCTCTCGTTTCCCGATTTACGAAGCGAAATCACCCGCCCCGGCGAAGTGAAAGCTGAAATGACCCTCCTCGACGGCTCCACCATCACCATCGAAACCGACGGGCTTTTCTCCCGCGCGATTCAGCATGAAGTCGATCACCTGTTCGGAAAGCTCTTCATCGACCGGATGACCAGCGTTCGTAAACTCGCGATCAAGCGTCAGTTGAAGGAATTGCAGGCTGAGTATGGGTAGAGTCAGAATTCACTCGGTTGATGAATTTTCTAAAACGTTTCTTATCCCAGACAGCCATCATTTTTGATGGCGAAGAAACACTTTGCAAAAAAGGAAGTTTGCGAGGGAAGCAATTGGTGTAGGTAGAAAACGTTTTTATACGGGCTGGACTGAAAACTGGAGAGATTTGGATAAGTTCAGAAAGAAAGATTACATTTTCGAAAAACATTCCGAAACGAATCCATCAGGGCATTCGGAATTGTTTGTGATTAGCTAACAAGTTTTACTGATACAACGTTCCAACACCTGGAATTTGCCCCCGCGAGCAATCCTCTTCGAATCACTGCCCCAGCATCAACCGACCGCCTCGCGGCCATGTTCCCGCTCGTCGTCGGCGAGTTTATCCTCGTCGATTTTCACAGTGATCTTACTAACAGTGGTATTCCTCAAAACAGGCAAACCGCCATCTTCGTTTTGCATGCCCTCAATCGAAAGCAGCGTTTTGGCAACGGCTTGCATCGTTCCCGAGGCCGTAATTTCAAACGAGTCGTCGGCGCTGACTGCACCTAACTTCGGAGATAGTCCCGCTTCATACGGAATTCCCTTCAGCGTTCCGCGACCGGCTTCGATGATGAGGTAACCAGCGCTTTCCACAAACGGAACCCACGTGTCGGGATCTTCGCCGGTGTGATGCCCGATCGTCAGTTCGGTATCTCCGGCTTTGAACGGCTCATTAGCCGATGCACCGCGACTCCAAAACTGAACCCAATGATCGGAAAACGACGTCTGCATTTGGCCGATGACGACAGGATTGGCGTAACTCTGCTGAGGCGTCACCTCGCTGCCGAAGGTGAATCCATTCCACGCCGACGACGAATCGACCAGATCAACTTTTCCGACTTCCATTTTAGCTCCGTCATTGCCGAGCGAATAAGTGCCTTCTTCTAAAACGAAGGTGTGTATTTTCACATCGGCAACCGCTGTGGCCAGTCCATCCAGTCGCTGCACCGTGAGTTCATACCCTGCCGAAGTGACAATGATTAAAGATAAGTGCATTCAGTATTAAAAAATATGAAAAACATAAAAATACCGGAAAATCCACTAAATTTAAAGATGAAAATCACAAATTTTACGGAAATTATCGTTTTTTATTTTCAATTTTGAGAAAACCGGGCGGATAATCGAGAACCAATCCGCCAGAGTTTGTCGCCCAAACAATGTTTCGACAAAATCGAGCAAAAATGGAGAGCCGCCCTCTTGTTTCAACAATTCACACCGCGACCTGGATTTCGCCGTCTATTTCACGAACCGGATACGTCTTAACTCCCTCACAGGCAGGACCAGACATCGCTTCTCCTGTCTCCAAATTGAACTCGGCGTAATGCCACGGACACATGACGCATCCTTCCCTAATCGGACCGAACGCGAGCGACGCATCAGCATGCGTGCACATTTCGTCCAGCGCGTGAAGTTTTCCTTCGTGACGAATCACGGCAACTCGAATCCCCTTCACCTCGTAACCGCGTCCACGCTCGTCGGCGATTTCCGACGAGAGGCCAACGGTTTGAAATTCTGGTTCGGTGGAATTCGCCTCACTCATGTGTATTAAATTTTACACCGGAATTTGACTTGCCGCCCACCTTATTCGTCTATTTCTTAAACAAGGATGAAGAAATTTCAGTTAACTGGATTGGTTTTGATACTTGCACTATTCGCTCCGGCGATCATAGCGGGGGAGTCCGATCTGAAACTCCCGCCGATCTTGCAGCGGGAGTATGGGAAGGTGCTCGTAAGCCACGGCTGGGGTGCAAAAAAAGTGCGCTTCCACAATGGCATGAATCGGAAAAAGGGATCGACTCGAATCGTCGCTCCAAAATCAGCGACCGACGCGGAGGTGGCTGCTCTTCTTTTAAATGATTTCTGGGACGGAAAATTTCGAAATCAGGAACTGGCGGAATTTGCACCAATCAATCGTGAAGTATTCCTGAAACATGGAACCAGTAAATTGACGGATAAAAAATCTGACGCGACCCAACTGATTTACGATTGGTGGAATGTGAGGATGGGCGTCCCGCTTCCGATCAGCAAAACCTACCAAATCGTGGCGATTAATATTTACCACGACGACGGCGGATCGGAGGTCGGACATTTTTGCATCGGCGTTCGAAAGATCGGTGGTGATGCAGAAAATGACTTTGTGATCGACTTGCGTGCGCCCTGGACTGAAGACCGCGCCGCAACGATCGCT
>ERZ887942.2289-NODE-2289-length-12025-cov-5.412615_pt1 | contig 12025 bp, 12 predicted proteins | sample MGYA00521099_ERZ887942 | MGnify/ENA primary metagenome ERZ887942 (study PRJEB32303, sample SAMEA104408605) | aquatic metagenome | biome: Brackish water; feature: Pelagic; material: water | place: Baltic Sea | collected 2014-06-07T06:48:00 | depth 16,251 m ... | reverse complement strand
GATTTCGGAAACGGAGTCGACTTCTGAAAGACCATCCCAACGTGTTTTCGTAGTGTGACAACGTCAACCTTGGGAGCGTAAATGTCCTGCCCTTCGAGAAAGACTTTCCCGGTCAGTCGTGTTCCCTCAACAATGTCATTCATACGATTCAGCGTTCGTAAAAACGTACTCTTTCCACATCCAGACGGACCAATCAGCGCGGTCACTGCACGTTCTGGAACAGGTAGCGATATATCGAACAGCGTCTGATGCTCTCCGTAAAAGAAATCAAGATTTTGCGACTCGATTTTAATTGCGTGCGTTGAAGGCTCTCTTACAGAAGCAGCCTTTTCAACTTTCACATCAATTGCAGAATTCTTTGTTTCAGTCATTGGACATTTCGAGAAGGCGTATTACCAACGGATATGGCGGTTCGCACGGTTACGAATCAAAATGGCGAGCCCATTGAGGACAAGCAAAGACAATAACAAGACACAGATCCCAGCTGCTGCGAGACCTTTGTAAGCTGAGCGATGGTCTAATGCCCAGTTGTAAATCTGAATCGGGATAACTGTAAAGTAATCAAACGGTGCTTGCAGCACCCCTTCCGGTTGTTTCATCAGTGCTTCTGGAGAATCAATTCCTCCCGGTGCAAACGGAACATAGGCAGCGATTCCCAAACAGATAAGCGGTGCGGTCTCTCCGATGGCTCGCGAGATCGAAAGAATCACGCCAGTCATGATCCCAGGAATCGCTGCCGGTAGAACCTGATTGCGAATGGTTTGCCATTTGGAAGCTCCCAATGCAAGCGAAGCATGTCGGACCGAAGGCGGCACACCTCGCAATGCTTCCTGGGCAGCGATGATAATTACCGGCAATATCAAAAGCGTCATCGTCATCGCTCCTGAGAGAACAACTTCTCCCAACGGCAATGAAATCTTGACGCCCAAGAAGTTGAGTTCGCTAATGCTCCAGCCGACGAAACTATCCAAATGTCCGTCGTCCCCGAAGACCCCAAATGCTCTAACGAAAACGGTCACTCCGAGAATTCCATAAACGATTGACGGGACGCCAGCGAGGTTCGCCAGATTGATGCGAATTAAGCGGCTCAGCCAATTGTCTTTAGCGTATTCTTCAAGATAGATCGCTGCCCCGACACCGATGGGAACGGAGAAGAGAATCGTAAAGAAAATCATCCAGGCTGTTCCAATCAGTCCGGCGAAGATGCCTGCTTTTTGGGGACGTCTGGAATCGTAACTGGTCAGGAAATCCCAATCGAACCACCCCCAGGCCTTGAATACCACTGCACTCAACAGCACGATTAAAACAAACGCGCTCGACCAAGTCGCTGTTGCACAAAGAATTGCAAAGAGTCGCGTCTCCTTTTTACCAGAAGGTGTCAGCAGTTCGGGATGAGTAGTTTGTTCGGTCATTGATAGACCTCACGATACCGTCGCATCACCCATTGCGAGATGATGTTTAGCACTAATGTCATCAAGAAAAGCGTCAAACCGACAGCGTAAACACTTTGGTATTGAACCGTTCCTGCAGCGGCTTCGCCTCCGGTTGCTTGAACGATATAGGCGGTCATCGTCTGAATCTGTTCCAGCGGATTCGCTGTAAGATTTGGTTTACTTCCGCAAGCTATTGCGACAGCCATCGTCTCACCGACTGCACGAGAGATCGCAAGCAGAAAGGCTGAGACAACGCCTGAAAATGCTGCGGGTAAAACTATTTTGACGACGACATCAAACTTTGTTGAACCTAAAGCGTAGCCAGCTTCTCGCAGACTGCGAGGCACAGCACGCAGGGCATCTTCGGTGAGAGAACTGACCATGGGGATGATCATTATTCCAACAACGATACCGCCGGCGAGCGCGTTGAATGTGCCAACCTTGAAACCAAACAATCCTTGAAAAATGGGATCGATGACATAAGGAGTGACAATCGCTAGACCAAAGAATCCATAAACAATCGTAGGAATGCCAGCGAGTAATTCGAGAAAAGGTTTGACTACGTTACGGACTTGAGGCTTTGCGTACTCGCTTAAATAGACAGCCGTTAAGACTCCAATTGGTAATCCGACAACAGCTGCAACGCCAGTGACCCAGAGAGTTCCCACAATAAGGGGAAGTACGCCAAATTCTTGAGGCTTCAGCACTGGTGACCAGCGGGTTCCGGTGAAGAAATCAACGACTGAAACTTCCTGAAAGAACGCAGCTCCTGAGAGACCGAAAACGGCTTCCGAGAAGAGTACGAAAATAATCGCAATGGTGGTTAAAACCGATGCAAACGCACAGAGGAACAGGCTGATCTCAATCAGCCGTTCCTTGAATGCTTCTGCAGTACGGGGGCGTTCTAAAAACAAGTTTTAGCCAAGTTGTGATGATGAGTTTGAACGGTGCGATTGTGACTTGGAATTATTTATTGTGGATATTCAAGTTCAGGGTGTTCGATACCGCAATGTGTGCCCCTCATCCTAACCTTCTCCCCACAGCGAAGTTGCAGGCGAGAATGAATGTCGAATGTGGGGAGAAGGGACTTCAGTTCGCTTCGCTCACTCAGTTTCAATAGTTGTGTATCTCACTTTAGCAGCGGACCGCGCGGATTTCGCATAGACACTGCCGGAACGATACCTTTACCCTTGTCCCTCATTCCCTAGCCCCTTGACCATATCAAGGAGCCACACCAAGTGCTTTTAGCGTCTCCTGATTTTCGACGTAGTAAGCATATCCAAAGTAACCCAGAGCAAACTTGTCACCAGCAACACCAGTGACCAAAAAGTTATCATCAGGGCTTTGGTTGTAATCTGAACGACTCGCTCCGATTTCTCCGCATATTTCTTCGGTGAAGTATTCGAAAGTTCCAGAGTCTGTATCGGGTCCATATAGAACGATCTCTTCCTCAGGAAATTCTGGATTGAGGTCGCTCCACTTTTTGATTTTGCTTTCTGGTTCCCAAAGCTTCTTGAGGTCAGCGACGCTCAAACCAGAAACGAAATCGTTTTCTGAATTCACAACAACAGTCAGTCCGTCGACACCGACTTTTAGTTCGATGAATTCAATACCGTTCTCTTTGCACTTTTCAGCTTCGATCTCTTTAATCGCACGGGAGGCATCACAAATATCGATCTCACCAACGGTGAAACGTTTCATTCCACCGCTTGTGCCAGACTTTGCAACAACCGGTTTTACGCCTCTGTTTTGGGCTGTGAAATCTTCAGTAACCGCCTGGCTGACGGGATAAACTGTGCTCGACCCATCGATTTTGATTTCGCCTGTCAGATCACCTTCAACTTTGGTTCCTGCTGCTGAGATTGCTTCATCGAGAGCTACTTTTGATTTACCGAAAGCTTCTTTGCTGAGCTTAACGTAACCAACTTCGCTGACCAGTTCTTGCCCTTCATCGGAAATGTAATACTGCAAGAAGGCAACGACTTCCGGGCGTTTCAAAGATGCTTTGTTGACGTACAGAAAGAGAGGTCTGGAAAGCGGTGTGTAATCTCCCGACTCGATAGTATCAGGACCGGGGACAACAGCATCTTCAGGCATGAAGCCCATCGTTTTGCCGCCTCTGCCACCACCACTCCCATCGCCGGGACCTGTACCGTTTCCTCCGCCACCACCTCCGCAACCTGTCATCAACAGGGCTGCCGTACAAGCAAATACAATCGAGCAGATCTTCATCTCTGTTCAAATCCTTAAGTATGTCTTAAAAATTGGTTCTACACGGCTTAACAATCAGAAGCTTAAATCTGAATTGTTAAGACGGTAGAACTCAATTGTTAAGATTATATTAAGGTTGAATGTCAGATGGTTTCTAAAGCCTGTTTCAGGTCAGCGATAATGTCTTCCTGATCTTCGGTTCCAATTGAGAGCCGCAACAGATCAGCGGTAACTCCAGCATTAGCTTGCTCTTCTGTCGACAACTGTTGATGTGTCGTGCTGGAAGGATGGATGACCAGAGATTTACTGTCACCGACATTTGCCAAATGTGAGAACAGTTTCAGATTGTTGATGAGCTTGATCCCATTGGCATTTTGCTCTTCTGCATTGGCTCCGGTGATTCCAAAGCCGAAGATCGCACCACATCCGTTCGGCATATACTTCTTCATGGCTGCGTGAGATGGATGTGATTCCAAACCAGCGTATTTCACCCATGAAACCTTAGGATGCGATTCGAGGAACTCCGCGACCGCTTGAGCATTTTCACAATGCTTCGGCATCCGCAGGTGTAATGTCTCCAAGCCTTGAATCAACTGGAAGGCATTGAACGGACTCATCGCTGGTCCAAGATCGCGAAGGAGTTGCACTCTCATCTTGAGAATGTAAGCCAGGTTCATCGGACCAAAGGTCTCGAAGAATTTCATGCCGTGATAAGACGGGTCAGGCTCAGTCAATTCGGGGAACTTGCCGTTGCCCCACGGGAAGTCACCCTTCTCGACAACGATACCGCCAATCGATGTTCCGTGACCGCCAATGAACTTCGTACAGGATGCCACAACAATATCAGCTCCATGTTCGAAAGGTCGGAAGAGAACCGGTGAGGCAAGAGTGTTATCGACAATGACCGGAATTCCCGCTTCGTGAGCGATTTCTGCAATCGCATCAAAATCAGGAATATCGCAGCGAGGATTCCCAATCGATTCCAGATAAATACAACGCGTGTTCTCATCAATCGCGTTCTTGAAGTTCTCCGGTTCCGAGCCATCAACAAAGCGAGCATCAATTCCAAACTTCTTGAATGTATAATGGAAGAGGTTGTAGGTTCCGCCATAAAGACTCGAAGACGAAACAATGTTTTGTCCCGCCTGAGCGATGTTCAGAATCGCCAGAGTCTCGGCTGCTTGACCACTCGCAACTGCCAACGCGCCTGAACCACCTTCGAGCATGGCGAGGCGTTTTTCGAGGACATCGCAAGTTGGATTCATAATGCGGGAGTAGATATTCCCGAATTCCTGCAATCCAAAAAGTCGACCAGCGTGGTCGGCATCATTGAAGGTGAACGAAGTCGTCTGATAGATCGGTACCGCTCTCGAATTGGTAGCGGGATCAGGATCGTGTCCACCGTGCAAGCAAACAGTACTCGGTTTCATTGGGATATCTGGCATTGTTTTTCCTTCGTGAGCTACAACTGGACAGGCGCAATTCCTGCACTGAAACATGGAGAATTAGTAAGATGACCAGAGTTGGTCAGCGTCTGGGATCGAAATATTCACTATTGTTTGTAGGGCAAGTTCTAATCTTCATTCCAAGAGGAATAAAATGGGGCTCCTCCCCGCCAGCTTGCACACCATTGCTACGGTTGATTCTAGAAGACATCAACCTGCTGAGCCCGTATGCTAACTACCTCGACTGACAATCTCAAACTTAACAACCGTACAAAGACCTAAAAGGTTCTACAGATTTTTAACCACGAAAAGCACGAATCACACGAAAGAAAGGAGACCACAATCTTTTCGTGTCTTTTGTGTATTTCGTGGTTACTCAAAAGCTCTAATTTTGTGAACTCTTTCCTCAAGTTCAAAGACCATTCAGCTACATGAGGCTGTTGCCTTGCCGTGAGATGACCTTACAATCTGTAGATGATCAGTCGTCTCTGAGTCCTCGGTGATCTCTGTGGTAAATTTCAGAATCAAAGTATTGTCGCTTGTTACAATTGGTTCAAGATGATCACTTCAGATGGCTGAAGTGAAGCAAACAGTCCTATCTCATCAGGTCACTCGGTCGCATGAAGTCCGCTGAACAGGAAATTGAAGCCGGTGAACGATTCGCCTTTGGAGCGAACTGGCAGGCATTTCTGAAAACCCTCAACGAAGATCGTATTCAGATCGCTGAGGAGTCCTTGAAGGAGTTGCTTCTCGAACAGGATCTTCAGGGAAAAACTTTCGTCGACATCGGTTCAGGCAGTGGTCTCTTTTCCTTGTGTGCACGCAGGTTGGGAGCGAAGGTTCACTCCTTCGATTTTGACCCTCAATCGGTCGCCTGTACCAACGAACTTCGCTCTCGTTACTTCCCTGATGACGAAGACTGGGTGGTCGAAACTGGCTCAGCACTGGATGAAGACTATCTGAAATCACTCGGCAAGTATGACATCGTCTATTCCTGGGGAGTGCTGCATCATACAGGCGACATGTGGCAAGCGGTTGAGAACACACTGTTGCTCACAAAACCAGACAGCAAAGTTGCTCTCGCCATCTACAACGATCAGGGCTTACGTTCGAGTTTCTGGTTGCAAGTCAAGAAGATGTATTGCTCGGGGACCATTGGACGTTATGCCATGCTAATACTGTTCATTCCATATTTTTCATTGAGGCTCGTCGTAGCAAGCATCATCCGCCGACGCAATGAGTTTGCAACCTATCGAAGACATCGAGGAATGTCTGCCACCCACGACTGGATTGACTGGTTAGGTGGTCTCCCGTTTGAAGTCGCTAAAACGGATGAAATTCGTATCTTCTATGAAGTTCGAAAGTTCAAACTGTTGAACATTAAAAAGACGCGAGGATTGGGTTGCAATCAGTTTATGTTTCAGCGTGAGCGATAGTTTCGAAAGCCGACAGTCAGTATTCAAAATCCGAAGACTCGATTGGCTATTAGAAGGGTGACAGCTGTTACTAAAAAAGCTCCGACGATATTTAGGAGGATTCCATAGCGGATCATTGAACTGATCGGGACTTTTCCCGATCCAAAGATAATTGCATTCGGTGGTGTGGCGATTGGCAACATGAAGGCACAACTTGCTGAGACGGTTGCCGGAATTAAGAGCATTCGTGGGTCGATATCGAGTTGCAGGCTCATGGCTGCCAGCGTGGGAAGTAATGTGTTGACAGTTGCAACATTGGTAGTGAATTCCGTCAGGAAGGTCACCATTAAGCAGACTCCCAGAATCAAAACTGTTGGCGATTGGTTGGCAAACAAATTCGCGAATTCAATACCCAGCCAATCCGCAAGCTTTGTCTCCTCGAATCCTTTTGCCATGGCGAATCCACTGCCGATAAGGAGAATCATTCCCCACGGCAGGGCTTTTTCTGCGATCTCCCAAGTTAAGATTGAAGAGCGTTGACCGTTTGGGTTCTCTTCACCTGGAATGAGAAACAACAAAGATGCCATTGCCATCGCGATAGTGGAATCCTGAACCATGGTGCGGAAGAAGTCGAGGTTTGTGTTGCACAATCCCCCGAGCCAGATGATAAGACTGGGCCAATCGGGCAATACTTGAACAGACTCGAACATCAACGGTTTGCGGAAGACCCACAGTAACGCTGTTGTGAGGAAGATTGTGAAGACGCGCCGTTCGGTGCGGGATGCCTTTCCCAAGGCAGCAAGTCGTTCGCGGAAGAATGCCTTACTTAACTTTTCAGCATTTGGAAGCGGCTTGATTCCCCAAGTCATCACTAGGCCAGCGATGAATAACAGAGTAATACTTAAGGGGACAAAACAGACCATCCATTCCGCCATAGAAAGAGATTCATACCCTTTATCGATGACAAAGTTTTCATCCCAGTATCCTAGAAAACTGACATTGGTCGGCGTTCCAACAAACGTCGAGAGTCCACCAATACTGGCAGCGTACGCAATCCCCAATAGACAAGGGATGGTGAGTTGATCGACTGCTTTTGTGTCAGTCACGTCTCCAGATGCCTGAACGGATTCCCTCAGAGTTTGCAGCAGCGCTAAAGCAATTGGAAGCATCATCATTGTCGTGGCGGTATTGCTAATCCACATCGACAGCACTGCTGAAGTGAGCATGAATCCAAAGACGATTTGCTTTGGTTGACTCCCGACTCGACTAATGATGTGCAGAGCCATCCTCTTATGCAGTCCACATTGCTCAATCGCCACCGCAATGGCAAATCCACCGAGATACAAAAAGACATTATGGTTCGCGTATGCTTGGCTCACGTCGGCAGCAGATAGGATTCCCAGCAATGGATAAAACGCAATTGGGACCAAACTCGTGACAGCGATGTCAACTGGTTGAGTGAGCCAGAAGATCGCCATAAATACCGTCACCGCTGCTAGTCGATGAGCTTCAATCGACATCCCTTCAACAACAGTTTCTTCAACAACAGTTTCCGTTTCACCTGCTGCTTCTTCGGGTGTTGTCCCCTCGGGTGTCGGCATCAACAAGATGACAATGAACGACAAGACCGCGAACAATACCGAAATCCACTTGCGAGGAGCTTGGTCTATCAATTTCATCGCGGACTTGTTTGTCATCAGAGGAATCATTAAAGAGAAACGAATAATGGAAACATCGAACTCTCGTTCGATTGAGCGCGGGCTCTCCTCTCGAAGGATAGTGAAGTATTGCTCTTCACTCATCAGACTGGATTAAATTTCAAAAGAATTCTTCAGAGGTTTACTCGATAGAGAGAGCATCCCCTATGCTTCTTTTGTCTACAAATTACGTTTTCCGATTTAAAACAAACGCCGAGAGACAGGTGGAAGTTAGAACACCTATCCAGCAACAGGTCACCTATGTCATCCTCTGAAAGTATGAGCCTTAACGATTTGCAAGAACTCATTCAAACCATGTATTCGTCTAAGGACGAGAAACGCGGGGTGGATGGGACGTTTATGTGGCTCATGGAAGAGGTGGGCGAGCTTGCTGCTGCGTTGCGTGAAGGTTCTAAGGAAGAACTGGCTAAAGAATTCGCAGATGTCCTCGCCTGGCTGGCGACAATCGCGAATGTCGCTGGGATCGATCTCGAACAAGCCGTGATCGCGAAATATGGACGCGGCTGCCCCGGTTGCGGAGAGATGGTCTGTGCCTGTGGGATTGAAGAAAAGCCGTAAGAACAAAAAATCGTTTAGTCACACACTTTTAGTGTGCAGCTAAACGATGAATCAGCTTGCTTGTGTTGTCGACTCTTAGCTGAACTGCCAGCCGTAACTGCTGATTTCCAGAATAAGGAAACCGCAGCCAACGAGCAATGAAGCAACAGCGACGAACAATAGTCCGACATAGACATCCGGTGCTGGATCTTCTCCGCGTGCCATGATTATGATCCTGAAAATGAGAGTTGAATCGTGAATTGTCAGGCAGGAGCCTGACCTGACCTACATTATTAGTTATTAAGGCTAACTGTTGGTTGACGAAGTTTTGTAGTCGCTGTGTCACCTTTTTGGATGATTCCATTTTTCGCAGGGTGAATCACACGTGCGACCGAAGTGTCTGGTTCAATAGAAACAACTTCGATCCGTCCCAGCCAGTCAGAATCGCCTTCTTCGGCATTCAACCGAATGACATCAATTTCATGTCCAACAAGCAATCCGTCGTCGCTTCCAATTGAGAGTTGCACAAAGTCGACTCGACTGGCTCGATTCTTCTTCACTAGAATCACAAGCCCATCAACTGGTGGTGGCGGGACTTTCATACGTGCAACAATATCCGGATCAGTTGGCAAGTTGTGTGCGGCAACAACTCGTTCCAGATAGGCTGATTTGGCAAGTAGATTCGTGTAGCGTTTTCTTAACTCTTCCAAGGTGACGTCACGAGTGAAAACTGTATCTTGCAGATCTCTAACAGTCGCTGATTCTTGATCAAGTGCTGCTCGCAACTTGTCGTTTTCAATTCGCTGCTTTTCTGCTTCTTGTTGACGGAACTTTGCTTCATTTTGTTTCGAAAGTGCTAAGCCCGTTTGCTCTTCGCGTTGGGCTTCTTTCTTTTCGACCTCAAGGGTGAGCCGTTTGTTTTCGGCATCCAGAGTTTGATTCGCAGCCTGGTTTTGATCAGCACGTGCTTTTTCATCTGCAATTGCAGTCGCACTGTTCTGCTTAACAAGATCTAAATCCTTACGAAGCTCTTCGAGATTTGCATCGAGCCGTGCAGAGGCTTCTGCTTCAGCATTGTACTTTGTTTGCCAATTCTGGTGCATGGAGAAAACTGCTCCAGCAAACGCCATGAACAAGAGGCTCAACACCACTTGAACAACTACCAGAATTTTACCGACATATGACATTTGAAACTCCGAAAGTGATCTCTGACGACAGGTTCACTCAATAAATAGTCGACTAAAGTTGAGAATTAAGGATTGTACTTTTCGTTCAGCGTTTGATTCCGTTCGGCAGCGCGATCAAGATGCTCCTTCAACTGAAAGTTGAGATCCCGCAACTGTTCTCGAATGACTTCTAAGCGAAACAAATCCGCTTTTAATTCCTCAACCTGTTGATTGAGTCGAATGATATCTTCACGACGAGAAACAATCTGTGTCTCGACTTTGCGAGCTTCGACTGCCATCGCTGTCACCTTAGAGGTCAGATCGCTTTCCTCCTGGGTCAATGTTGCCAACCGCTCTCTCATTTTAGTGAGGTATTCTTGAAGAGCTTTTTCGTCAGCGACTTTCGCCGTTTCAAGTTCAGCATTGCGGGCAGTTAAGAGAGGTTCTTTCGCTTGCAATTCTTGCAGTTCTGCTTGTCGTTGTTGCTGAACCTCATCCATCACTTTCGTGAGAACTTCGGGAAGAACTTTTGAGTTTGCAACTTCCCCGTCGTCACTTCCACGGGTGGCAGACCAACTCGCATTTTCACCCGTTGACTTCGTGATGGCGTAAGCGTCGAAGTAGTCGGCATTCATCGTTTCCGACCAGTCTGGACCTGCGAATGTCGTCGCAATTGCGAACCCGACAAACGCCAGACAGGCGACAGTCACAAAGATTGTCAAGATTTTGCTGAGTTTCGTCATACCAGAATGATACCGGAGTAAGTGCTGGACGAAAGGAAATTTAAGGCAAATAACCAGGATCCAGAATAGTTACTGAATTCTCTGAAAAGAGTTCCTGGTGGAGTGTGTTCACCTCTCAAGGTTTCTGCAAACTTTTCACTGAGAAGTACAACACTACTTTTGAAATGTCTTATGATAGTACGACCGAGTAATTCCTAAAGTCAACTAGCTGCGTCAACATTCACATCAAATCTTATGAATCCGAACTATTTTAACAGCAGTTCAGTTTAGGGAAGTTCCCTTATCGCAAGTTTTCGGCATTCGAGGACCGCTGTAGAGACCGAACTCGAAGACTTTCACAGAAGCGACCGAGTCGGTGGGAACTGAAATTAACTATAACGATTATAACACCCAGCTTCACGAAATCATGGGGGATCATAGCCTCCAGAACAGAATGGATGGCAGCGACAGATTCTCAAAATGCCTTTGATCCCACCTTTCACTGCTCCGTATTTCTCAACAGCCTGAATAAAATAGTGGCTGCAGGATGGCTCAAACCGACAATGCCCACCCAGAAAAAGAGGTCCAAGTGTACATTGGTAAAGTTTGACGGACAGAATCAGCAACGTCGCCGGCAGTTGAAAAATCCTACTTAACAAACTCTTCTTAGTCTCTGGATCAGTGGTCGGAGTCGTTGCCTCTGTGTCCATCAATTTCTCTTCATGAAAACCGGCGAGTGGAGGACGTGAGTCCCCTGTTTTTGTGACACAACGAGTTGACACTCCCCGTTTGCCAGCTGATCTTTCTATGTACTTAGTGTGCTCCGCAACTTCCGCAACCGCCGCCTCCTCCACTTGCTGGCATGGCAACTGGTCCATCTTCGTCAACGGGTTGGACTTCGACGATGCCTAACCCAGCAGCTGCAATTTGTAGTGCAAGCTTCGTACACTCGGGACCACGCTCGTTTAAGACATACAGGACGAGTTTTTCCTCGTCTAATGTCCAGTCAAGTTCGATGAGCTGTAAATCCAGCCCCCATTCGAGGATCCGCTGATTCCAGACATCGAACTCCGTGTTGGCTTTATCACGAATCCGCTGACGTGTTTGTTCGTCTGACTCGTTCTTCAATCTCTCAACCTGAAAACTCGGTTCGACAATTTCGACACCCGGCTCGACAGGTGGTTTCACAAGTTGCAGGATGCGACCGCACTCGGACCCGCGATGAGTCTGGACGACAACCTCATCGTTCCTGACGACATTCAATTCATCCGGAATCCCACAGCGAGCCACTTCGGGTACAGCACCGTATCGAACTAGAGCAATGTTCATGAGAAATCGTTATTTTATATAGATATGCAATGCGAAATTTATGATTCAG
>ERZ887942.2287-NODE-2287-length-12027-cov-22.876462_pt1 | contig 12027 bp, 6 predicted proteins | sample MGYA00521099_ERZ887942 | MGnify/ENA primary metagenome ERZ887942 (study PRJEB32303, sample SAMEA104408605) | aquatic metagenome | biome: Brackish water; feature: Pelagic; material: water | place: Baltic Sea | collected 2014-06-07T06:48:00 | depth 16,251 m ... | reverse complement strand
GGCCGCCCCCGCCTTTCCAGGTGGCAATGGTGCTGGCTTGGCAATATTCGATTCAGCCAGTGGCTTGGAGATGACGCACAGCGCCGCGCCCAACGGAGGCCCCTCAGCAGCGAGGTTGAATCAGTGGACGCTCATCATGGACTTGCTTTTAATGTCCCCCGACCCCGGATATCGCTCTCTAATCCAAATTGACACTCTGGACAATACGACAGACGGGGATTTGTTCATCAGTCCGGAAGGCGGGATCGGTATCGATGGAATTTACCATGGTGAGATGGAAAACTCTAAATGGTACCGGGTAGCGATTACGGTCGACACCACCCGGGAGCAGGTGATGTCCAAATACATTGATGGTAATCTGGTAGGCGAACAACCGATACGGACGTTTAATGCGTCTGCTGCGGGTCTCTCCTATTCTTACTCGGCAGACAGGTGGAGCTTGATGGATAAGGCACTTCTGTTTGGGGATGATACAGGTGAAGCCGGAACACTCCAGGTTAGCAGTATCCAGCTTCGGAACTACAAGATGAGCGCCGCGGAAGTGGCCGCCCTCGATGGCCCGTCTGCTGCAGGAATCCCGAATGATGCCATGACTTTGTCGGTGGAAGGGAGAGGCCTCGTGCTGGAAGAAGAAAATGGATTTGAGCGCATGAATGATGACACTCTCTTGAAAGACCACGTTAAAGTATCCTGGGATTTGCGCCACCAACTCCAGCAAAGCAACAACCCAGGAGGTCCTTGGTCTGACGTGCCTGACGAGCAGACCATTGAAAGCCCCAGGTACTTCAAAACGGAGGGGAAGACCCAGCAGTTTTTCCGGCTACGGTCGCGATAGGCACGGGATTGGTGTCCTCTTGATGTCAGCTCAATCGTTCGATCCGGTGCTCATGGTGGTCCATGGCCTCTACACGAGAGGAGGTCCCCACCTCCATTATGAACGCAGACCGACTGGATCGGACTCATTACAGCGCCGGGTATGATTTTACTGCTCAAATGGTATAAGTCACAGGTTCTTGAGGCATTTAAACCAGGAGTCTCAGTGGATCTGCTTTTGCCAGCTTCTTGTGTTTCCCCATCATCGGTCCGCCGTGGAAGAAGCTGTGTGACCCGGGTTAGGCTTCAGCAATGGGCTCGATTGACCATGCGATTAGTCCGGGGAAATCTCGATCCATGAAACAAGACAACCTGGAAGTTCCCCGCCGAGGAAGCCAGGATCAAAATGAAAGGAACCTACCCGAAAACCTTCTCTAGTTCGGCACAAATTTCGCTGTGATCACGGTGGGATTCCCCGCTTCGAGAATAGGAAACGTCTCGATCGCTTGCGGATCAGTCACCGGGCCGACCCACTCAACGAACTTGTATCCAGCCAATGGCAGCGCCGTGAGGGGCGGGGGGTAATCGATGAAGTAGGAGCCGGCAAACTCATTTAAAGGTGGGAGGGTGTTGATCTGCACTTCGCCTCCGGCAGAGGCATCGATGACAAGCCTGGAGACGCCATTCCCGAGCTTGAAGTGATCGATCAAATCCTGCTGCAGCTGCGCGGGCCGCTCATTGGCGAACCTGATCATGGTCTGCACGTTTCTCTCCCAGTGCGCCAGATCCAGCGGCGCGTCCTCTTCCTTGTGGGGCTCGCCGAAACCACGCCCGACCAGGGACGCCCAGCTCCAGCGCTCCAGGTGGGCGGGGATTTCTGGCCGGATCACCGCGGCCATCGCGTCGATCCGGGCGGTGACGTGTTCTTGGTGGAAGGTGCTATTGAGCAGGTCGGCACAGCGCAGGATGAAGCGCGTCTTGAACTCCTCCATCCCGAGCAGCTTTCTCAGGAGCAGCGTGCGGTCCGCGCCGTTCGGCCAACCGGAGCCGCTGCTCTTCGTATAGAAAGCGAACATGTTCGCGTAGTCGGAGAAGTCCCGCTTCATCGCCGGCTGGTAGACTTCCTCGGGCCAGAGATTGAAGCCGTAGTCCTGGTCGTAGAGAAGCCAGCGGAACCGGCCGTCGGCGCCCTCGACGCGCGAGCGCCAGGACTTGATGTTTCCGATATCGAAGTTCTGGAAAAAAATGACGCAGAGGTGGTAGTCGATGAAGTTCGCGATATCGATGTGGGTCTCCTCCACCTCGCGGTATTCCTCCTCCGTGTTCGTGCTGTTCACGAGGCTCCTCATTCTGGAATAGGCGGTGCCGGTTCCGGCGTTCGCCGAACCGTAGCCTTCGATGACATCGACCTCGTTGCTGGGCACACCGTAATGCGATTCCACGTAGTGCTCGTTGAGCTTTTCGCGAATGTTGTAGATGCCCCAGTAGTCGCCGTTCAGATAGAGGACCGCGGGCCGGTAACCTTGCGTGTCCAGTCCGAGCTCGTTTCCGAGGCTCCCGAGCATGGCATCCCGGAAGAGGGTGAAGTTGCAGTTTACAAAATAGCTGCCGTAGGACTTGGGCGGTCCGAAGTCGCGGATCTCGGACCGTGGATAGGTCAGGTGCGTGCTTTGGTTGTCGTTTCCGGAATTCCGCAGGACGAAGGTCTCGAAGTCCTGGATGTCGCGGTCGGGGAAGAGCTGGTGGCGGATCTTGCCGAAGCCGTATTTCCGCCGGGCGAACACGGCCATCGATTTCTGCGGGTAGCCCCGCGAGCCCCATCCTCCGAAGATCTTCAAGCCGGCCACAATGTTGAACCCGCGTTCGCCGTCCGGCTCGAACAGTTCGAAATTCGTTTCCACTTCGCGGTTCTTCCACGCGTTCGAGGAGGAGTAGGGATAGGTGTTGCCGGTGCGGAAGACGCCGGTGGACGTGAGGACGCTGCCCATTCCGTAAAGGTAGCCCTGGTGGAACTCGAAGTTCTCCGGCGGTGCGGTCATCGCGATTATCGGCAGTGTGTGGGTGAGGCCGATGAAGTAGTTTTGCGTGTTGATGCGCGATTCCGTGCCGTCAGGCGCAAAGCAACGAGCCCGGATCGCCGTTACGGCATTGATGAAAAAGGGCTGCTCGTAGATGGGTGACCCGGCGTCCGGCTCCGAACCGTCGAGGGTGTAGCGGATCTCGTGCCCGGCCGCGAGGCGCACGGTGAGTCCGTCTTCGTAGCGCCCGCCGCGGATGGAGAATCGCGGCGACTCGAGGTGGCGCTCGCCGCCGACTATGTTCGCCTCACCGCGGGTCACCTCAGCATCGTCCATGATGAACCACTCGTCACCACGGCGCGCGAGGGATTCGTCCTCCCGCAGCGGCGGCACCTTTAATCGCTCGGCGAGCGCGCGATCTGGCGCGGTGAGGTAGAGCGTTTCGCCGGAGTGATCGATCCCGAAGTCGTTTAAGGAGACCACGAATCGGGCGCCCGGCTCGAGTGTCTGTGCTGGCAAGGTGGTCTTGAAGAGGGCGTCCGGGTCATCGCCCAAACCGTATCCGCCGATCGCGATGGGCTGGTCGGACGCGTTGATCAGCTCGATCCAATCCGAACCTGTCGAGCTGTCGGAAACGATTTCGCTCAGTCGCAGTGCGGAGGTCGTTTTCGGCTCCAATCCGACGACGCGGTAGAAGCGCGAGTCCGCCTTGCCCGGGAGCCGTGTGAAAACGCGGACGCCTGTTTCCGAGCGCTCGACCGTCGCGCGGACGTCTTCAAACCACGACTCACCGTCGAGGTATTCGAGACGGTATTCGGGCGATTTGGCATCCGCAGTGAGTTCGATCTCGACCTGGCGCTGGGGCGAGATATGGAACCCGGAGATTTCAAAAGCGGGGAGCGCCGGGGGAACGATCGCAGTGGCGAAAAGGAGGAGGCGGGAAAACACGGGTGAATCCTAGGCCGTCGAAGCGCCTTCTGGCGATGCTGGAATCCGGGTGCTGCTTTGCTGCGTCCCGCCAGTGTCCTGTTCTGCCGCTTGTGGTTTATTGCGGGCCGGTCTGCTGGAGGCGGAAGAAGAGGGAAGTTGAACTTTGATCTGTCAGGCGGAAGCGGAGGAGGTAGGAGTCACTTCCGAGATCGGTGGCATCAAAGAGTTCCAGGGGGGAATCGGTGGCCCAGGATTGGAGGTCCGGAGAGGAGGCGGGAGTGAGTGAGAAGTCGTTGGACGCGGTATTGCTCCGGAAGCTGAAGGTCTGTTCCGAGTCGGTGAAGCCGAGGCCGGTGAGGTCTTCGGTGGCGATGGCCGGGAGGGGCGTGGAAGTGGGATCGAGGGCGTTGGTTCCGCTGAGGTATTCGATTAAATTTGAGGAACCATCGAGATCAGCGTCACCATTTGGTTCGGCAAGGAGAGGGTCGCCATTTGCCCAAATGTCATAAGTCATCCCGGGGCGGGTTCCTTGAATGGTGAGATCCGGCGAGAGGGTTGAGACAACCGAGGGATTACCGGCTGAGACGTCGGCGGCTTCGTAGCGGATGGTGGAGAGATCGTAGAGGTCGAGGTTGCCGCCGGCACTGATGAGGCGCCAGTCGGAGGTGCGGATGGTGGTCAGTGATCCGAAGCGCGAGTAGGCGTGGTTTTTTCCAGGAGCGAAGGGGTTCCTCAACATGGGAACGAGGGAAGAGCCGACGGCGCTGGCAGGGGAATCGAGGCCGCAGAGTGCGGCGATGGTGGGGTAGATGTCGATCGTTTCGACGACACCTTCGCTCTCGATGCCATCGAAGACCTCCGGGGAAACTCCGGCAGGGGGGCGAATGATGAGAGGGGCTTCGAGGGAGCGTTCGAGGACCTTGTGCTTGCCGATGAGGCCGTAGTCGTCGAGGCACCATCCGTGGTCACCCCAGAGGACGACGACGGTGCTTTCAGCGAGTCCGAGCGCGTCGAGTTCGTCGAGGACTTTGCCGATCTGGGCGTCGACATAGGAGACGCAGGCGAAGTAAGCGTGGCGGAGTTGGGCCCGATCATTCCGGTCGGTGTAGGCGTTGATCTCTCCCGAGTTGGTAACGGTAGCGGAAGTGGCTCCGGTGGGTGCCGAGCCGGGGTTCGGGGCGGGGAGCGTGGCGGGATCGTAAAGATCGAAGTAGGCCTTGGGGGCGTTGAAAGGGAGGTGGGGTTTGTGAAAGCCGACGGCGAGGCAGAAGCGTTGGCTGTCGTCTTTATACTCACGCAGTTTTTCGATGGCGGCCTGGGCCATGTGACCATCGGGATAGGCATCGTCGGGCAGGCTGTTGCCTTCGTCGTCCACTCCGGCTTCCCAGGCGGGTGTTGAATTTCTCACTCGTCCGCCACCATCGGCGTAGGCGAAGAGCGGGTAGCGTTGCGCTCCCCACTTGTCGTGGTCAAAGATGATTTCATTCCACGAGAAGCGCATGTCGGGTGAGTTTGCCTGACTCCGGCCGCTGTCGTAGTTGGAGGGGAAGCTCCAGCGGAATCCATCGGGTTCGTGGGTGAGTTTGCCGATGGAGGAAGTGTGCCAACCATTGCGTCGAAGGAGGTCCACCCAGCTCTCGGGATCAGCCGGGAGGGTGGTGGGCATTTGGTTGAAGGCATTGTTGTCGTCGGTGGAGGACAGGGGTCGACGGCCGGTCATGAGGGCGTAGCGTGAAGCTCCGCAAGTTGGAACGGCGACGTAGTGATTCCGAAAGAGGCGTCCCTGTTTGGCGAGGGCGTCAATGTTCGGGGTCACCATGTGACTTTCGCCATAGCAGTTGAGCTCGGGACGAAGGTCATCGACCGCGATGAAGAGGACATTGGGTTGCAAGGCTGCGGCGGATCCGGCGAGGGCCAGCAAGAGGGAAATGGTCTTCATGGGGCGGATGTTTGGAAGAGTTGGAAACCGTTGAGAAAGAGGAAGGAAGCGGTGCCGTTGTTCTCGGTCGACGTCAGCGTGATGGTGAGTGGGGCGAGACCATCGTGGCTGACGGGGAAGGCGATGGTGGGGATGTGGGAGTTGTTGATGAAGGTGGTGTTCAATCCCGAGGAGCCAAGAGCGGTGGGTTGAACGGAATCGAGCAAGGAGGCTCCAATGCGGGCTTCGATGGTGTTTTGAGTGGTCGGAGTTGCGCCTTGTGCAAATCCGAGATTGGTCAGGTTGAAGGGTGAGAGGTGGAAGGACTTGAAGAGGTAGTTGCCGGCGGGGAGATCGGTGAAGGTGATTTCGAGGGAACCTTCACGGGTTCCGATCAAATCGGCGACGAGGAAAGAAAGCGAGGTGTCACCTCCGGGAATGGCGCGGCTGGGGTCGGTATTGGCTCCGCGAAACTCGAAGTTGGTGCCGTCGGGTTGGGAGATGGCGACCCGGGTTGGTCCGAATTTTTTGAGGTAGCTGGCGGCGTTGTCGGCCTGGGTGGCGGAACCGGCGATGATGCGGAATTTTGACTGGCTGGGAGCGCCGAGGGCATCGTTTCGGTTGAAGTCGATGGCGAGGAAATGGTCGCCGAGCTTGCTGGCTGCGTCGTTGGGATTGGTGCCAGCGTTGACTTCTTCTCCGTCTGAGGCCCCGTCGTTGTCCGAATCGGAATCGAGGGGATCGGTTCCGGTGTCGTTGGTGTCGACAAAAGTGGAGGTGTTTGTTTCGACCGCATCGCTGAGGCCGTCGTTGTCGGAATCCGGATTGAGAGGATTGGTTCCGTTGGTGAGTTCGGTGCCATCAATGACGGTGTCATCGTCCGAGTCGGTATCGTTGGGGAACGTTTCGTCGCCAGTGCCCGGGCTGCCATCGGCTCCCCGGTATTCCTGGAGGTTGGTGAGAGTGTCGGAGTCGAGGTCGAGGGCCGCGTCGTCGAGGTTTGGGTTGAGGCCATAGAGGATCTCGAAGTCGTCGGGCATGCCGTCGCCATCGGTGTCGGCAGCGGGTTGGGTGACCGTGACCTCGATGTTGTCCAGGGTCGCGGTGGTAGCATTTAAACTTCCACCCAGAAGGAAAGCCGCCGAGTTGTAGGTGAAGGATGATGGTGAGGCCGGCGAGGTCGTCGCGGGCCACTCGATGAGGAGATCGGCATTGTCGGTGAGAGTGGCTTCGGAAGAGATTTGAGTGGCGTTGAGGCGCGTGATGGTGAGAGAGACTGAAAGGGTGGTGCCGAAGCGAGGGGTTTGCCCTCCGACATCGCTGGCACTGCTGACCACGGTGGTGGCGCTTCCGGAAAATGGGTTAGTGGTGGTGCCATTTGCGGTGACGAGGTTTGCGGCACCAGATGCGGGCGCTGAGACCCAGACTCCGACGTAGTTGCTTCCTTGCCCGGTCGTTGGGACGCCGGGAGAATTGAAGAGAGCCCACCGGAGTTGGTTTCCGGGGATGGTGCCGGTGTTCCCGGTGATGTTGATCGTTCCGGTCAGGGTGATCGACTCTCCGACCGGCAGCGTGACCGCCGGAAAGGCTCCGGCGATGGTATCGGCGTCGGCACTGGTGGTGACGGGAGACGAGGTTGCGGCGGTGCCGGCGGTGAAAGAGGCATCGCCGTTTGTGGCGACCCAGTTGGTCACGGGAACCGCGTCCGCGCAAATGACTAGTCCGGCGAGTGCAAGAAGGGGATAGGTGGAGCGGATCATTTCATTTTGTTTTTAGACCATTCTTCGAACTTTTTTCGCCTTGAGGTTTCGAGTTCACCGGGGTGGCGGGTTGATGAGTGGCAACTTCGATCGTTCCAATTCTTCATCCATAGACCGGAGGAGTTATAGTCTTAGCTTCGGCGAGGTTCCAATTTTTTCTTTTTCCGCGTCCGATGCAAAGAGGCTGCAGGTGAAGGCGGGCAGGAATGTTGGAATGAACGGGACGCTTTTCATTTCGGATCGAGCCGTGCAACTTTGGCAGGGGGTAAAGGGGAATCGCGGTGTGGCTGGCAATGCTCAAGTCATCTTGCTCATTTTCCTCCTTCTGTTGAACGGCACCCGGTTAAGAGGGGGCTTCGCAGCGGAGCTGGCAGTGGATGATCATGACCGGGACGAGTCATGCCACTTTTGAAATTTGAGCGCGCGGGACTGAAAGGAGGAAAAGGATGGCATGGCGTGAGGGAGTTGGTAGGTTGGGGCTGAAATACTTCACGCTATGAATCCCGAAAACCATCCTCTTGCTCTCGACCGCCGTTCGTTTCTTCGCCAATCCTCCGGAATTGCGGCGGGATTGGGATTTGGAGCCCTTCCGATCATTGGGGCGGAGCCGGAGAAAAAGAAGCCGGAGGCAGAGACTCTCGTGAAGACCTTTTATGATTCATTGAACGAGGAGCAGCGGAAGGCGATGTGTTTTCCTTTTGATCACAAGCTTCGGTTGAAGATTGAAAACAACTGGCTCATTACGAAGATGCTGGTGGAGCACTACACCAAGGATCAACAGGCCATGATCAAGGAGATCTTCATGGGAATTCACAGTGAGGAGTATGCTGAAAAGGTATTTGATCAGGTCGAGTGGGACAGCGGGCTGGATGGGTTCGAAGGTGGATCATCGGTGGCAATCTTCGGGACGCCGGGGACGGGGAAGTTTGAGTTTGTTTTGACCGGGCGTCACTGCACGCGTCGTTGTGACGGGGATTCGAATGAAGGAACCGCTTTCGGCGGGCCCTTGTTTTACGGCCATGCGGCCGATGGCTTTAATGAGAAACCGGATCACAAAGGGAATGCCTATTGGTATCAGGCGGTGCGCGCGAACGAAGTTTATCAAATGCTCGATGGAAGGCAGCGCGAGGCCGCACTTTGCGGAAAGAGCCGGGGTGAAAAAGGTCGGGCGACGGTGAAGTTGACCGGGAAGAAGAAGGGGCTTGATGGGATCCGCGTGGGCGACATGAGCGGGGACCAGAAGGGGCACGTTCGCAAGGTGCTCGCCGATCTGATGGCTCCATTTCGCGAGAAGGATTCCAAGGAAGCGCTGAAGTTGGTGGAAGCGGGAGGCTTGGACAACATCCACATGGCATTTTATAAAGAAGAGAACATCGGGAAGGATGAGATTTGGGATGTCTGGCAGTTGGAGGGACCGAACATGGTGTGTTACTTCCGCGGGAAGCCGCATGTTCATGCCTGGATGCACATCAAGAAGCCTGTTTAGGGGATTGGTCTCACGCAGAGCAGCAAAGCAGCGGAGCTTGGGATGTTGAGCTTGATGTGGGCTTGCGCGGGGAGGTGGGATCGACTGAAAATGAAGAGTGATTTTATGAAGAGAATGTTCCCGGGAGGTGGGGTGGCTTTGGCGTGCCTCACGATGTCGCATGGGCGTGAGTTGACAGGGCACAGCGTGCTGCTTCAGCCGATCGTGTTGACGGATGATGAGGGGAAGGGGGCCGCGAAGGTGAACCTGCCGGAGGAGTTGATTGACCGACCGTTTCGGCGCTGGGATCTCGATTTTCACATTCTTGAGCCAATCCATTGGCCGCGAGAGAAGTTTCGGGATGGCGGGGTTGATGTCGATGTCATCGTGAAGACGGCGACGGAGGAGAGGGTTTTTCGGGAACCGGGAAGGATTGCGAATGTTTTCTTTGCGAAGAAAATCAATGGGAAGGCGGCTCCCAACGGGCTGGGGCAGCAGCCAGGCTGGGTGACCTTTATTGCGCAGGGAGAGGATCCGCCGGTCGGGCAGGATGCCTTTGTGGTGGTGCACGAAGTGAGTCATAATCTGGGATTGGCTCATACCGTGGATGACGGAGAGGTCGCTGCGGACATTCCCAACGTGATGGGAGACGGAGAGTTTTTAGATCGGATCAGGGAAGATGGCATCACGCGACATCAGGCGGCGACGATGCTCAAGAGCCCGCTTGTTCGTGAGACGGTGAGGTGTCTTCGTGGAGAGGAAGCGCGGCGGGCCTATCTCGATGAGAATTTTGAGCAATACTACAGTCGGCTGAATCGACGGGAGGTCGAAGCGATGACCGGGAGGGCTTTACCCGAAGGGCTGGCCGGGAAAGCTTTGGAAAAGGAAGCGCGGAAGAGGTTCTCCGAAGCGGTCGTTGATTTTACTCCGGAGGAGCGGGAAGTGGTTCGGTGGATGGTGGGAGAGTATCGCAAGAGTTTGGTGAAGGAGTTTCCGTTGTTGGCCAATCAGCCGTGGCAGGTGATCAAGGTGAAGCGGGATCATTGCGCGGGGTTTTGTCACACGCGCGGGCTATCGGTGGTCATGAGCGAGTCGGTGCTGGGCCGGATGATGAAAGACGTGCAGAAGCATGGCAGAACTCCGGAGGCGCTTCTGGGAGCGGGGAGCATATTGGTCCACGAGCAGATTCATGTTCTCCAGCGGTGTTTCCCCCGGAAGTTCGCCGGTCTCTACACGGAGGTTTACGGTTTGATTGAGGGCACGATTGTCCGGGATGACTGGGTGGAGAAAAATGAGATTCAGAATCCGGATGGAATGGCGGGCAACCGATGGGTGGTGTCGAACGAGGGAAAATTTTACTGGCTTAAGACGACTCTGAGCGAGAATGACGAACCCGCGAAGATGCCCGGGTCTTTTCAGGAGGCGGTCCTGCCGCTGGTGAAAGAGGGCGGGGTCTATCGGACCGTGCGAGCGGAAGGAGCGAAGACTCCCAATGTGATTGATCCGGCTGTCCTTTCGGACTGGAAAAAGCAGTTTCCCATTCGGGTCGGGCATGATCATCCCAATGAGATTTTTGCGTATCTCTTTCAGGCGGTATTGGTGCGGGCGCTTGCGGGCGAGGAGCCCTCGGATGATGCCATGACCCGCAAAACGATGGCGTGGTCCCGGAGGGAATTGGAGTGAATGGGGCTGCCGCGGACTTCCTTGATTGACGGTCGATGGTTGGAGGCCTCAGGCTGTCGGGATGAGCAGATTGTGTATGATTCTGATGGTTGCGGGGGCGGCGGTGGTGATGGCCCGTCAGGCGAAGGAAGGCGACAAGGATGTTATTTATGATGAGGCCAAGGTGCCGGTGTATGATTTGCCGGAGTTGTTGGTGACCGCTGAAGGGAAGAGGATCACGACGGCAAAAGAGTGGCAGGAAGTGCGCCGGCCGCAGATCATGTCCTTGTTCAGTAATCTCATTTACGGACGGGTGCCCGAGCCCTCGACGCCGTTGGAGGTGACGTTCCGGGAGGTGAAGAAGGATGGCGATTTTATGGGAGGGAAGGCGACGCGGAAGGATATTGATATTCAGCTGAAAACAGAGCGTGGGGAGAAGACGATGAGGATCGTGGTTTATGTGCCGAATGGGGCGAAGAAGCCGGTTCCGGCGATCTTGAAACACAGCTTTAATAACACCCGGTCGGATGATTTTAAGCAGGCTTTACTCAAAAGGGATTGTTTGAAAAACGGGTGGCCGTTGGGGAAGATTCTCGATGCAGGGTTTGCGTTTTGCGCGGTGTATCACGAGGACTTGGTGGAGCACAACGAAGTGGAATTTCGGAAGAGCATTCACGGCTTGTTTTATCCGGAGGGACAGAGTTTTCCAAAGGCTCACGAGTGGGGCGTTCTTTCGGCGTGTGCCTGGGGAGGCATGCGTGCTTTGGATTATCTGGAGACGGAGGGGCAGATCGATGCGAAGCGGGTCGCGGTGATGGGGCACTCAAAGATGGGGAAGACGGCGCTTTGGACGGCGGCGCTGGATGAACGGTTTGCGATGGCAATCTCGGCCCAGTCGGGGTGTGCGGGCGCGGCCTTGTGGCGTCGGAAATCGGGTGAGACGCTTAAGAAAATGGTGACGCGCTTTCCGTATTGGCTCTGCAGAAATGCGCAGAAATTCGTGGAACAGGAAGATGATCTGCCGGTGGACCAGCACATGTTGCTGGCGTGCATCGCGCCCCGTCCGGTCTACGTGCACAGCGGGGTCGGGGACACCTGGGCGGATGGGCGCGGAGAGTATCTCTCGGCTTACCACGCGAGTGAGGTGTATCGCCTGCTGGGCAAGAAAGGACTTGAGAGTGAGAAGTCACCGCCGGTTGGGCAGGCGATGATGGAGGGGACGGTGGGCTACCACATTAGGGAAGGGGGGCACTCTATTGAAGACTCGGACTGGGAACGCTTTCTTAAGTTCGCCTCGATTCATCTGGGTGAGAAGAAGTGAGGGGGTGGCACTTAGTTTTTGATGGCCTCGTAGACGAGAGGTTTGACGATCTCTTCGAGGTTCCAGTTGTAGGGAAGGGTTTGTTCCATGGTGACGACGACGAGCTGGTGTTTTGGCGAAACCCAGTAATGGGTCGAGGC
>ERZ887942.2285-NODE-2285-length-12031-cov-4.966433_pt1 | contig 12031 bp, 9 predicted proteins | sample MGYA00521099_ERZ887942 | MGnify/ENA primary metagenome ERZ887942 (study PRJEB32303, sample SAMEA104408605) | aquatic metagenome | biome: Brackish water; feature: Pelagic; material: water | place: Baltic Sea | collected 2014-06-07T06:48:00 | depth 16,251 m ... | reverse complement strand
AGCACCTAACTCACCTTTACATCGCTCTCTTGCACTTCAAAGTTGAATCCACCCTCTGTTAAAGTTCCGCAACTGGCAGGTTACAGCTGTGAAAACACAACCGCGTTCAAAAAGTATAATCGAGCGAACGTAGCCCGCTTGAACTCAATAACTGACAGAGAGTCATTTAATTCGAAGCCCCCTGCGCTCCGCGTTTGACCACTGCTACAGAATTCCTTTGGATCTCCGCCATTGAGCACGCCACAAACATTAACGCTAAAAAGAGTTGTCGAAAAAAACGATACGCCTGCCGGCAAGACGTTCGATATTTGTATTCAATTATTGATCGTCATATCACTCGTTACGTTTTCGATCGAGACACTCCCCGACCTCAATCCTACTGCCCGAAAGCTCCTTAAAACGATCGAAGTTGTCATGGTGCTCATCTTTACCGGAGAGTACCTGCTGCGACTTATCGTGGCTGACAGAAAACTGAAATTCATATTTAGCTTCTATGGTCTGATCGACCTCTTTGCGATTTTACCATTCTACATCTCGACCGGCATCGATTTAAGATCCATCCGAATATTTCGGATGCTTCGTCTGTTTCGTATTTTCAAGATCCTAAGATACAGCAAGGCCATCAATCGCTTTCACCTGGCGTTTAAGAGTATCAAAGAAGAACTCGTATTGTTCCTGTTTACAGCTGCAATTCTCGTGTTTGTCGCTTCGATTGGCATCTATTATTTTGAAAGCAAAGCGCAACCCGAGCACTTCGCATCGTTCTTTCACTCCCTCTGGTGGTCCATCGTCACACTAACAACTGTAGGATACGGAGACGTCTACCCAATCACAACAGCAGGGAAGGTCTTCGCATCTATCGTCATGTTTATTGGGATCGGTGTAGTTGCGGTTCCATCTGGGCTGATTGCGTCGGCACTCACTCGGATTGTTAGAAGCGACGACGATTAGTACCCCCTATCCGAATACTTATACCTACCACTCCATCAATTTAGATACCCACTGATCTTTCCATGAAATACCTTAAGTCCCTGGTCAACCTGAACGTCTACCAAAGTATCCGTAAAACCAGTCTTACGATATCTGCCTGGCTCTGCACCTTGGGCGGACTGATCGCTGACGTCCTCACGCCCATCGCACCGTTCGCATTCTATTTGTTCCTCCTATCGCTGGCGCTTCTCGTTGTCCTCTCTATCGTTTACGCGATTGGAAAACGAGAGCTACTCGGCGCTTTGATCCTCGCTGGTATTTCCTGTTTCGCAACCGGCGTATTCACACTCATGCAGCAGGGAGAAAAGTCAGAGGAAGTAGGTATACTGGCTGCAACCGTTCCTGGAATTGAAGGACTTCAACAACAACTGGGCATTCTCGAGAGAAAACTCGACGATATCAAAGAGGACACCGAAACCATTGTTCAAAGCACCGCACGTATCGAGTCTCAATCTGAAGAAGTTCTGCAAACGCTGAATACCATTAAAGATGGTATCGGTAACGATGACGGCATCATCAACACACCCTCCTCACCGGAAGACCATTATCATAATGCACGTATCCACGAGCTGGCCGGGGACTACGCAGCCGCCCGACGTTCTTACCTCGAATACTTCAAAAGCGACCTGCCGCAGATCGACCCACACCTTCGGTTTATTTCGTTCCTGAAAATCCAGGAGGGAACAGCAGGGGCCCGTGAAACTTACAATGAACTCACAGCAAGAAGCTCAAGTTCGGTCCCCAACTATACCCGACGACTACTGCTCAACACAGACCGCAGAATTGAAGCGTTGAAGGAATACTTTGCCGAACAGCCGAAGTTCGCCCCCGCCGCCTACCACTTAAGTCTCGAGTATTCAGAGAATCGCCTCGGTAGCCAAACCCTTGCGGATAAACGAGAAGAACTTCAATACCTTAAAGCCTTTCAAGAAGCCGATGAAAACGGTGGATTGCTCCGCTACCTGATTGACCAGGAGTTGGCCGCCGAATGGCGCACCGATGCAGAGGAGCGCCGCCTTTCCCTCGAGAACGGCCAATCCAGCGCCATCCTTGAAAACCCGGTTTCTATGAGCTGGATGGCTCACAACGCCGGTTGGAACGGTAATATACAGATTAGCGAACCCGCACTCGATATCCTTTGGAACATCCAGGGATAAACTGCACCGGTTAGCACCGGAGAAAGTGGCTACAATAATCCCGCAACCGGACAACCCGCGCCTCGCGCCTTCTTTTCACTCCCAAAGTCCCAGAACGACGCCACCATAGAAATTCGCTATATCGACAGCACTGGCGTCGAGCGAGGTCCCTATGAATTTCGGTTCACAGCACAAAAAGAGAGCGACGATGGTAACCGCCGTATCCTGGAGATGACTTCCACCAGTTGGGTCTTGTTGAGAGACTACGACGGATCCACCCTTCTCTATTTTTCTCATTTACTCAGCTACCGCGGAGCGTTGTCAAAAATTGAATACGGGATCAATACCGATACCCCCGACCAAAGCTTTCCGTTTCCAGCATGGAATCAAACTGGCCTCGCCGACATCGACGGCAGCTTCCCCATCTACCAAACCGTCCCCGATGATACTCAATTCGTAACCGTACAACTGACATACAAAAGTGGTGATAAATCTCCTATCGTCAGGTTCGACCGGTAACATTCACCATATCCCTAAACCAGGGCGTAGATAAGCTTTATCACGATCTGCGCCACAGTGATTGTCATGCAAATCTCCGCTTAAAATCGAAGATCACATCACTCTCGCCCAAGGATCACGCCGCTTTCGACTTCTCAGCGCGTTCGCATCGGCATTGTCAAATGACTCTGTTTTCGGATCCCAGCTCAATGGACGGTCGAGCTCCATGGCTATGGCTCCTATGTGCATGACATTGCTGAGCTGGTGAAGCCCTTCGGCCGAATAGGTTGCCTGTTTTCCATTACGGATGATATCGAGAAAGTTCCGGTGCTCGGAAGGCGGCATAGCCCAGATCTTGTTCGTACCCGGATCATACTTACGACGATAGATAGTGAGATCGCTGGCTTCCAATTGTCCTTTCCAGCCGGCATTACCAACCCACCCTTTCGAACCTTCGAAGCGGATGGAAGGTTTGTCTGATTTCACCTGCATCGTGACGCCGTTCGCGTAGGTATAATTCAGCTCGTAGGTCTGAGGAACCGTATTCATCGCGTTAGGCGGTATCTCGCCCCAACCGGAAACAGAAACGGGTGCCGAATCTTCAGCGAAATTTCCTACCTGCGCGGTATCGATGAGATGAGCTCCCCAGTCTGTAAGAGAACCCCCTGAAAAATCTCGAATCTGCCTCCACCCCTGAGCGGTGGTAATACTGGGGGTATAATCCTGATACGGGGCCGGACCGAGCCACATTTCGTAATCCAGATCGTCGGGAACCGGGACAGGGTCTTCTTTCGGGAATATAGGTTTTATCGGCAACCCAACGCTGATGTGCTTCAGCTCACCAATCGCTCCATTCCGAACGGCTTCCGCCATCTTGTGGTAATGAGTGACGGCCCGGTCCTCGAGTCCGGTCGCGAAAACAGCGTCGTAGCGCTCTACCGCTGCCACCAGCTCCTGCCCCTCCGCGATGGTCAATGTTGGTTTCTCACAAAAGACTTTCTTCCCTGCCTGGATCGCCAGGATGGCCATCGTGACATGCCAATGATCGGGCGTAGAAATAACCACGGCATCGATATCTGGTCGTGCAAGCAGCTCACGGAAATCCGCGATTACAGAGCAGGCCTCATCTCCGTTGTGTTCATTAACCACCTTGCGTGCCGCCTCTGCCCGTTCTTTAGACACATCGCACACAGCCACCACCCGGCAGTCGTCCTCCTGCAGAAACGACTTTAAATTGTATCCGAAGCCATGAGTACCCACTCCGATGCAACCGAGAGTAATTTTATTAGAATGCGATTGTTGGCCAAACAAACGCGGCGAGACCACCATCGGTGCCACGCCGGCCGCCAGCATGGATTTTATAAAGGAACGACGACTTGCGTCAGTGGAAATGGGATAAGGTTTCATGGTAACAGTTTGCTAAGCCTTTAAGATTCGAGCGGACGTATCCAGATATTTCTAAATTGAACGGCGCTTGAGTGGCCTTTCAGTCGAAGCGGCAGTTTGGCGGGATGGGCCTTATACACTGTCTCTACGATATGAGCGGTGGCTGCTCGGACGGGTTCCTCAAGATGCACCAAGACTCCATTGTGTAACAAGGTAACTCGGGCCGCGCTAACCAGGGTATCTCCCTCGAATCTGGGGGCTGTAAATACCAGATCGAATGATTGCCACTCCCCCGGTTTGCGGCAGGCGTTTTTAAGTGGCGGAGTTTCGCCGTAGATAGCTGCACACTGACCGTCCGCATAGATCTGCTCCTCGTGCATCGGGTGAGAGTCAAAAATCTGAATCTCGTAAAAACCCATCGGAGCCAATCCATTGTTCCCACGATCAAACAATCTGGAATCCGGATCGTTGGGCACCTTAAATTCGATATGTATCTGGCAATCGCCAAATGCTTGCAAGGTATCCAAAGCTCCTTCTCCGGAAACTAATAGGCCATCTGCTACCGACCACTTATTTTCCGCCCAGGCCCTCAGGTCACTTCCGTCAAACAACACTATCGCGTCATCCGGTGCCTTCGCCATAACCGGATAGGCTTCTACGTGTTGAGGAATAGGACGCTTTGGATCATGTTTTCGATAATCCACCCACGGTAACAGCGGTGTATCATCGTAGCCCACAACCCCGTCAATCGTCACTAACGCAGCAGTCGCTTGAGTAGCCGTTATTAAGGCAATTATGAAACAGTTTACCACAAGGGTCAGATGACTGCGGGTTCTGAAACGATACTCACTCATAATGATGAAGTCAAAAAGTGTGGTTGAAGCCTTACCATCATGAAAGGCCGATACCTAATCTCGTTCAAAAGCAGCTATCTTGGCAAGTTTTCAGTATAAGGCCAACGAGCAGTTGCTATCGACTGAGCGGCCAGGATTGAACACCATGCTTACCAGCCCAATCTTGATAGAGCGTACGTAGCTCCGAAGCTTTCTCAGGATTCGATGCGATGCGATTATCCAGCTCAATGGGATCCGACTTTAGGTTATACAACTCCCAACCTCCCTGGTGAAGTGCAACCAGCTTCCAATCTCCCTGGCGCACTGCACGGTTTCCCTCATGTTCCCAATAATAAACCGGTACTTCCATCCGCGATTCTCCTTTTAATAGCGGCAGGATACTCTGTCCGTCCAACGGATCAAGGGTTACGCCTTCATAGGATTCTGGATAAGAGGCTCCAGCAAGTTCCAGGCAGGTGGGCATCAGGTCGTTAATATGAGCGGTATCAGTAATCCGTTTACCCGGGTTCTTCAGACCTGCTGGCCAGCTCATAACCAATGGAGTGATTATACCGCCCTCATGCTCCCTTGCCTTGTGCATGCGATACGGGGTGTTACTCACGTTGTTCCAAATTCCGTATGCGACATTGCTATCGCGCCCCCCGAGTTCCGCGTCCGGCGTCTTGTTGTAATCGGATTCACAGGCGCCATTGTCAGAGAGGAACATCACAACCGTATTCTCCGCAATCTCCTCTTCTCGCAGGGTATCCATCAAAAGACCTATGTTCTGATCCATACAATCGACCATAGCCGCATAGACCGCCATCTCCATCGCCTCCTGGTCCGGATCTTCAACCGTCTCCCAGTCAGGGTGAACCCCTTCCGACATTTCAAGATGAGCAGGCATCAAGCCGATAGCTTTCTGCTTTTCGAAACGCGCCTTACGGATAGCTGCGTATCCTACCTGATACTTGTCTTTATATTTCTGAATGTCCTCCGGTTTCGCCATGAGCGGAAAGTGTGGAGCCACATAGGCCATATACATAAAGAACGGTTTATTCTTCTCCCGTTTATCCTTAATATAATCGATGGCATACTCCGTAAATGCATCTGTGGAATACCAGGAATCATCGGGATGGACTTGCTCCCCATTCCAAAACACCGGTCGGTCCCAGTACTTGGACGGGTAAAAATAGATTCCTCCTCCATTCGGCACACCATAGAATTGATCAAAGCCCCGATAATCCGGCCACATGGTCCGCTCTCGCGACCCGACGTGCCATTTGCCACTCATAAAGGTTTGATAGCCATGGTCTCTCAATACCTCCGCGATCGTTATGCTCTGGTCATTAATAAAGCCCTGATACTCAGGAAACGTGGACTTGCTCGTATCCATGTGGCCCATACCCGCATCCCATTGATACTGCCCTGTAAGCAGACTGGTTCGTGAAGGGCAGCAACGGGAGGTATTGTAGAAATTCGTAAACAGCGTTCCCTCTCGGGCCATACGATCTAAGTTCGGAGTCTCGATTTCTGATCCAGTGCAGCCAAGGTCTGAATAGCCCATGTCATCGACAAGGATAATGATAATATTGGGACGATCCTGTGCAAACGATGCGCCCAGGCCCATGCACAGATAAGCAAATACTCTTAGAACTACACTTCCAATGATTCGAGTTAACCTGCTCACAGCAAATCCCGAGACTACAATGCCGCTTTATCAGCCCGTCTCAAAAAATAGAATAGCGTTCCGGCGATACCGATCAACACAACCGCGAGTGTTATTAGAATAACTGCTTCCTCATGATCTATGATCGACAAGCCGGCCATTAAGACAGCGATCACAACGAGTGATATCGCAACCATCTTCCCCGGAAGCGTATAGGTCTTCGCCGGTGGAGCTTCGTGAAACGCTTTCTTCGCAGCTTGCGCAGTTTCCCAGCCTGGATTCTCTTTTTTCGTCAATAGTTCCCACACAATGAGAATCACAAACGGGGTTACAATCCCGGATAACAGATCAGCAACCCTGGAGTTCTCAGCAATCCAACCAACGATTGGCTGCAAAAATTCAACACCAGTAAGGAAACCTTCTCTCGCCAACGCAAATTTCACCAAATAAGCAGCTACAAACCCCGCTACCGTTGTAACCCAAACCGCAGTTATTCCTATCTTCTTCGAAAACAACCCCCACACGGTGGGAAGGAATAATGGCACGTAAAGCAAGGTATTAATATCTACGATAAACTTAGTATATCCATAGAGTGGTATCAACAGCGCACCCAGCATAACTACTAGTCCAAGTGCGATGGTAATGATCCTGCCAAAGAATACCAATTGCTTCTCTGTCGCTGTCTTATTGATCATTCGGTGATACGTTTCGGTAAACGCACCTGCAAAAACATTGAGACGAGTCGTCGCCATACTAGCGGTAGCCGAAGCCATTGCAGCGACCATCAACCCGACCATACCTGCTGGCAACACATACTTACAGGCAAGGATGTAAGCCTGCTCGGTATCAACATCCGGATTTATAACGCGAAAAATAAGCGGAGGCATCATCCAGAAGATAGGACTCACCAGATATAATGCACCGATGAGGTAAGCAGCCTTCTTGGCGTCCTTTGCCGTTGGCACGCATACCCAACGTTGCACAAAAGACCAATCGGCCGCGAAAACAAAGAAGTTAACAATCATCCAGCCCACTAAAAACCACCACGAAAAATCGGCTGCCACCGGTGCTAAAAAGCCTTCAGGAGCAGCTGCTTTAAACGCGCCCCAGCCTCCAACTTCGATAAGAATCAGAGGCACAACGAACACGACAGAAACGGTCAGTATCACAAACTGCAATACATCCGTCATCAATACAGCCCAGAGGCCTCCAACAAAGGTAATAACAATAACGATCACACACAATGCGATCGAAGTGAGTGGAACCGACAAATGTCCTGTAGAGGAATCAGCCAGAATGTGGCCCACAGGCAGTGGCATCAACGCACAGACAATCTTTGACAGCGCATACACCGCTCCACCAGTGCTAAATAACGTTAACGATCCCTTAAACCAGGTATAGAACTGTACAATCGAACTACCATAACGGAGCTGTAAGAATTCAGAAGCAGAATCAACCCCCGCTTTTCTCCAAACACCGGCCAACAACCAGCCGACCAATAAAGCGGATACGCCATAACAAAGGTTAATCGCGATGGCGACCGCTCCATACTTATAAGCGATACCTCCCCAGACAACAAACGTTCCCGCCGAAAACATCGTCATGAAGGCAGACAGTCCGGACACCCACCAGGGAGATTGCCCACCTGCCGCGAACATGTCTTTAGAATTTTTCATCTTGCCGGCAAAGACCATACCGGCCCCGACGATGCCGACGATGTAGAGGAGGATTACAAAATAATCTACGGTTTGCATGTCTTTAGATGTTAGTCTGGTAGAATTTGGGGTAGTTATGTGTAATCTTACTGATATTTAAGAACCACCTACTCCATCATGGAAATAGCACTTTCAGTTGGCTCAATGCCGATACCCGGCAAATCTGTAACTTGATAATAACCATTGGAACAGCTAAGTCCTGGTGAAATGAGTCCATCATTTCGATCGAAAATCGAATGTTGAAATTCATGACCAATCACGCCTTCGAGCGCCAAGCTAGCTTGCAAACTTGCGGCCAGAAAAATACCGGAACCGATCGTGGCATGGGGAAGAATAGAGATTCCGCGCGCATGCGCCTCTTTCCCTATTCGGACAAATTCTGTAATCCCAGTATGTCCCATTTCCGGCTGGACGATATGAACTGCATTCACATCGAAACGATAACGAGCATCATAGACTGAACGCCATTCCTCACCCACCCCGATCGGCGTTGATACAGACTGTGCGACCTTGGCCAAACCTGGAATATCCTCGGTCACAATGGGTGCTTCTGCGAACCATAGACCATGGGGTTCCATTTCCCTAATCGCAGCGATGGCTTCATCAGGAGAAAATGCCCAATGCATATCGCAAGCAATGTGGGCATCAGGCCCCAAAGCCTTCCTTAGAGCTATCACCTCCTGGACGATGCCATCGTCCGCCACTGTTCCGGCAAATTTAAAACTATCAAATCCCCGATCCATCCACTCCTGGGCAAACACCACCCGCTCCGCAAGGGTTGGCTTGGGAAGCCCAGAGACATAGCCCTTAATCTTATCCCGGCGGCGACCGCCCAATAGTTCAGCGACTGACTTGCCGGCTTCACGCCCTGCAGCATCCCACAACGCAATGTCAACGGCAGCCAGTGCGTCCATGTAATAACCGCTACCATATCCACGAACTCTCATGAGGTTATAGAGGTCATCGTGAATAGCCATCACGTCAGACGGTTCACGCCCGACTACAAACGCCGCTAACAGATCATCGATAATTGCTGTTGTAGCTCTGGGAACAACAATGCCATAGGTTTCACCCCATCCAACGACCCCTGATTCCGTCTCCACACGAACCAAGACTGAACGATCCACGGTTGGATAAACGGTTTTGTTACCTAAACGGACAAAGTAGCCCTGCTCGTTTGGCTCCTCTCCCTCACGGAGTGCTCCTAAATATGGTTCGTCCCGTGGGACCGTTAAAGTGAATGATTCTACTTTCGTGATACGGCTCATACTTCTACCGCTTTCAGTGATGCGATTTCAAAGAGTCCGGCTAAGGAATCCATTTGAGCATTCAATTCGGCTTCATCATAAGCATCAAAATCCGGCAACGGTGCACGTACGATCGAGTTTGTAAATAGTCCGCGCCGGGTGAGCACGTGCTTCGTCAACCGCATGCGATAGATCAACTGGATAATGAGAAGCGGCAGCGTTTTCATGTACAGATCACGAGCCTGCTCCACGTTGCCATTCTGGAATGCATTCCACATGCGTACATGTAGATCAGTAATCTCGGCAGCGGGCATCGCGCCGATGGCACCTCGATTCATCTCGTCTATCAAGTAACGAGCACCTCCCCCTCCAATCACCCCGATTAGATGCTCAGGAGCACCCTCTAGCAAAGCGCTTATTCTTGGACCGGACGGCAATGCCTCTTCCTTAACATATCGAATCGCGGTCGTGGCGTTTACGATACGTTTGAGTGCATCGGAATCTAATCCGGCACCAACCGGTGCTGGAGCGTTTTGCAAAATAATGTCCATACCTGGAGATTTTTCTATGACCGAGAGTATAAAGCTCAAGGCTCCGGCCTCATCCCCAGCAAAGCGGTTTGGTATTAAAACCATCGCCGCTACAACACCCTTAGATTTCGCGAAAAGAATATTCTCGGCAATGACTTCCGGCTCACCTTTGCCCCCTCCACAGATAACCGGAATGCGGTTTTCAGCGACACGACAAACGACATCCAGCAGTTCGGATTGTTCATCCGTAAAAAGATGGTCATATTCACTGGCCACACCTGGAAACACCAGTCCACTCGCACCAGCATCCACACAGAATTGAGCCACCCTTCCCATGGCTTCGGTATCAATCGAGCCATTATCATTAAAGGGGGTTGGTAATACGGGCAAGATGCCTTGTAGCTTAAGGAGGTTCATTATATAAAAGTTTGGAGATGCTGTATATTAGGATCTAAATCAATCGATCACTAAATCGTTATTGGCACCTAGCGAGAATGGAGCCATTTCAGAATTAGAGTGGATTAACTCACAATTATTTTATTCAATTCTTTTTCATCGAATTCGATACCCAGACCCGGCTTTTCGGGAACCATCGCGTAGCCGGGTTGAAAATCAATGGGCTCTTTAAGAAGCACGTTACCTCTCGAGAGTCCGATATCCGTAGATTCATGAATGTTTCCACCCTCCATGATAACCGCATTCGGAGTCGCGACCGCTAAATGGATGGACGCCGCTACGTAGGGAGGCATGCCCGTACTCACGTGTGGAGACCAAAGCACACCAAAGGTATCAGCAAGGTCCGCAATACGTTTGCACTCGGTAATTCCGGCCGCTCGCCCCACATCTGGATTGATGATATCTGCGCCTTTCTTGAGAAATAGATCTCTAAATTGAAAACGATTGGCATAAGTTTCGCCTACGCAAACCGCGGTGTCCAGCGCCTCAGTCAGAACTGGGTAGTTCAAGGTATCTTCCGGTAGTAAAGCATCTTCAAACCAACCAATATTTCCAAGTTCATCAAGCCTTCGCCCGACTTGAATCGCTTCATGGAGTTTAAAAGCCCCTAACGAATCGATCATCACCTGACCTCTGCTACCTACGGCCTCAGACACTTTTTGTATTTTTTCAAATCCGTCTGAGGCGGATTTATTGAATCCCATCTTTAATGCTGTAAAACCAGCCTCGATTGAAGCATGTGCTCCCTCGGGTGTGCTAGCACTCTGATAGGTGGGTATGCTGTCGCGATACTTTCCGCCGAGCAATCGATACACGGGTACTTCAGCAAACTTTCCAAGTATATCCCACAGTGCGATATCAACTCCTGCAATAGACTCTGTGTAAAATCCAGTTGAGTAACCACGCATCCTTTGAGTGGAGTACATCTTATCCCACAAGGGACCTATGTTCCGCGCGTCCTCTCCAATCAGCACCGGCGCTAACATATCTGTTATTAGCTTCGCATGAACGGTGGGCGCAACCGGTGCGTGCGCCTCTCCCCATCCAACGATACCTTGATTGGTCGATACCTTAACCAGTAGCGTCAATCGTTGTCCTTTGGTTCGCGACGGGAACGAGTGATTTAATCGATCACCGATTCCAGCCCGTCCGGTAGTTGTACCGATGGGGACCATCTCAGTTAACGAGCCAATTGCCTCGTCACTAGCAGGTGTTCTCGTAATGAACGGCTCTACCTTTGTAATTTTGAGAGGACTCGTGCCACGCCTACTTTTATCAAGGTCTACCGCACCCATCTTAGGCAAAGAGGCCACGGAAGCTGCTGCAGCTAACCCACCCCATTTGAGGAAATTGCGTCGAGTATTCATATTGTGGAGATTTCTGGGACAATTTTTAAGACCGTAAAAAGCAAAATTAGAAAAAAAACGGGCTGCCCCCTGTAAGAAAGGCAGCCCGTAATCACTACAAACTAAACTACTAAAAACCGGCTACCTTAAAACGAGAAGGTACTGGTTAGACGGAAGTTGGTCGGATTCATAATCCGTATACTAGATGGAACGTCATCCCCGGAC
>ERZ887942.2282-NODE-2282-length-12052-cov-6.655997_pt1 | contig 12052 bp, 11 predicted proteins | sample MGYA00521099_ERZ887942 | MGnify/ENA primary metagenome ERZ887942 (study PRJEB32303, sample SAMEA104408605) | aquatic metagenome | biome: Brackish water; feature: Pelagic; material: water | place: Baltic Sea | collected 2014-06-07T06:48:00 | depth 16,251 m ... | reverse complement strand
AAATTACGACGCGAACATCAATTCGTGTAACTCGAACCGTATGTGAGAGTTGGGGATCTTAATCAGCCTGATTCATACGTCGATCCGGAAGAGAGCCAAAAAAAAGAGGTCGCGGAGCGTTGGTCTGAAACGTAAACGGCACCCATTTTTTCAAATGGATGCCGCCTTTGTGATTCGTTGGGAAACTATACGAATCGAATTAGAACGATTTCTGCCAACCTACTACAACTGACACATCGCGTTGCATCTGAGGGCCGTTGAGGTCCTGATAGATGGGGATGATTCCTTCGAGCGCGAGACGATGCCCTTTGAATGGGCCGTCGGGCACGAGGTAATTCAGACCAATGCCGCCTTCGAGCCAGTTTCCACCGGTATTGGCTGGATCCATAGGGGGAGACATGAGAGGCCCGGTGATGCGCGAATCGGTTCCGTCGATCTCGGTCGCGTGCTCAAGGGTGAGGCGGGCCGAGACGCTGAGTGAATCGGTCAACCGGTAGGCAAGCCAAGTGGTTCCTGTTACGGAGTCGCCGTAGGTGTATTGATACTCGTTTTCATCCAAGTGGATGCGACCTTTAACCTGGGCACCGCCGGAAAGGTCGTTGTCCTGCCACAACCAGGTGATTCCAGGAAGGAGATCCCAGGTTCCGGTAGTGGGTTGCATGGGATAGGCCCGATCGTTGAACTCACCGGTTGGGGCACTGAAACCGAGGTTTAAGTGAACGCGCTGAGAGTTGTTGTCATAAATCTTGAGAAGGCCGGCGAGGGTAAGGTCGCCCCATCCTTCCACTTTTTTTCTGAATGTCGTTCCGTTCATTGCGCGGGCTGGGCTACCAGGCATTGAGAGGTGATCCATCGAGCGAAACTGATAACTTGTCATCGCCATCAACGTCAGGTTATCAGTCGGTGCATGCATCATGCTGATCATGTGCATTTCCATTTCCATACCGGTTGGCGCAACCATGAAACCGGACCGGAACAGGTCTTGCGAGCTGAGATCATGGGTGACATCACGCATGTCTCCCATTTCCATGTAACCGTAGCGGTAGGAGAACATCATTTCTCCAGCTTCATGAGTGTGATCACCCATCACGCCAATCGGGGCATGAGAGTCTACGCGGTGAGAGTCCCAAAGAGTGCTGCATACCGATTTTCCTGAGCCATTGCTCGATTTGATAACGTCTCCAGCTGTTGCGAGATTTGCCGCTCCAAGAGTGGTGATAAAAGCGAATGTGGTGAGGGCATTGGCTATAGTTGAGTGTTTTTTCATTGTATATAAAAGAGAGAGTTTTTGAATAAGTATTTAGTTTTTTGAAAACGTCGTAATTTTAATGGGACACGGGAACCCAAGGGGGAATGGAGTGACTGACGGCGTCGAAATAAGCGCGGGTCCCGGCTACGGGAGTTGCCGGGGATCAGGAAACTTCCTTACCATCACGATTCGATCTTTTCGGATGAAAAGGATCGTCGGTGGATAGGCCTGAAATGTCAGTCAGCTGAAGGTAGCGACTCGCCGAGGAGGCGGAGTGGCTGGACTGGTGCTTTGTCCGGTGAGGCGAAAGGCATCTTCGGGAATTGGAAATTGGTAAGTTGAATCAACCGCTGCGGCGGCGGTGAGGCTGAGTTCAGTGGAAGTGGGTTCCATGTTTGTCAGCAGCTCAATGCGCTTCGAAGAATACGGATTTTTCTCGTCCGATCGAGATGAGTCGCTCAGGTCTTTGGCAATGTCACAGATGCGACAGGGGTCTGCATCAGTCATGACCGCGGCAAGCTGTTCCATGCCGCCCGCTTTTCTGGCCATGTCGAGCCAGGCGTATCCCTGAACGAGTAAAGGCAAGGCACCGGAGACCATGATCGCCAAAGCCATGATGATGGAAGCGCGAAACACAGATGTTAGTTTATCCTTCAAGGTCGAGAGGTTGCGATTATACGAACCAAGAATGAAGCAATTTTGTCAAGTTGAGACTCAGGCGATGCGATGTTTTCATCTAAGGTTTTCGGGGCCAACTGTTTATCCGTTCTCCGCTATTCGAATGCGGATACGAAACTGAGTTCGAGGCTTGACCATTTTGCTGCAACTGGTTGAAGTGGGTGCAATTCAATCCTGCCACTTAACCAACCAACATGCCTGTCACCACTCACGAACTGAATTGCGATGTGCTCGTCGCGGGAGGCGGACCTGCTGGAGTTCCGTGTGCCATTGCTGCTGCACGAACGGGAGCGCGAGTTATTCTTTGTCAGGATCGGCCGGTTCTTGGCGGGAATGCTTCGAGCGAGGTTCGAATGCACATCGTGGGTGCGAATGGCACGGGGAGATTTGATCGTGGAGAGGCATTAGTCACTGAAGCGAGAGAGAGCGGGATTATCGAAGAGATTCGTTTGGAAAACTCGGTGAAAAACCCACAGCGTTCGGCGTCGATTTTTGATCTCATTCTTTACGACAAATGTCGGACGGAGCCAAATTTGGAGCTGATGCTCAACACGGCAGTGATCGGGTGTGAGATGGTGGGGGCGAAGATTTCGGAAGCGATTGCCGAGAGACCTTCAACGGAGGATCGGTTTCGAATTCGTGCGGCGGTTTTTATTGATAGCACGGGAGATGGGAGGCTCGGCGTCGAAGCTGGGGCTGTATTTATGGAAGGTCGGGAAGCACGTGATGAGTTTGGTGAATCGCTCGCGAATGAGGACGCCGATGATCAACGGCTCGGTTCGACGATTTTACTTCAAGCCCGAAAGCACCCGGGTATGATGCCGTTTGTGGCGCCGTCCTGGATTCGTCCGTTTTCGAAAGAAGATTTGAAACTCCGATTGTATTCCAATCCCGGCGAGGAAGCGCCCACTCACGAGTATGGATACTGGTGGGCGGAATGGGGCGGGAAATTGGATACGATTAAAGATAATGAAGTAATTCGCGATGAACTGCTGGCGATTGCGTTGGGAATTTGGGATCACATAAAAAACGGCCCTGGCGCGGAGACGTTTCAGGCCGAGCATTGGGCGCTGGATTGGATTGGGTTTCTTCCGGGGAAGCGTGAAAGTCGTCGTTTTGTCGGCCAGCATATTCTTACGGAGGACGATTTACTTTCGTCGGAGCCGTTTCGGGATGCGATTGCTTTCGGCGGCTGGTCGCTTGATTTGCATCCTCCGGAGGGAGTTGATGCTCCTGAAATCGAGCCGTGTATTCAACATTCAGTTCCGCATCTGTATGACATTCCGCTGAGGTCCTGCATCTCGCGGGATGTTGAAAATCTGATGTTCGCGGGGCGGAATGTTTCAGCGACTCACATCGCGTTTTCGTCAACCCGGGTGATGGCAACGTGCGCGGCGATCGGGCAGGGGGTTGGAACTGCGGCAGCCATTGCTGTCGCGAAAGGGCAATCGGTATCGGAGTTGGCCACGGACGACGATTGTATGAAATCGATTCAGGCTCAGTTGGTGAAAGATGATGCGTATCTCATTGGCAAGGCTCTACATTCCGAGGCGGATCCGATTCGGTCGGCCCGTATTTCCGCTTCCAGTGAACAACCTGACGGAGCTGCGGCCAATGTCATTTCGTCGCAAACTCGAAGTGTGCATGGCCCGGCTGGCGCGCCGGTGGATCGAATGGAACCGGGATCGCATCGCTGGATGTCAGGTCCTGAATCGGGTTTGCCGGCGTGGATTCAATTCGATTGGGAGGGGGCGATCACGTTGAATGAGATTCAGTTGGTCTTTGATACGGGGCTTCATCGGCATCTGACGTTGACGCATCATGATGGCTATTCGTCGTCCATGCAGTGGGGAAAGGCTCAGGAGGAAACGGTTCGTGATTACAATATCGAAATTCACACTGGAGGAGAATGGAGCGTGATTGAGGAGGTTCGGGGGAATTATCAGCGACTCAATCGCCACTCTTTGGATTCTGGATTCTCGCTCGATGCCCTCCGGGTAACGGTTCTAAAAACGAACGGAATCAATCACGCCCGCATTGCCGCCATACAAATGGGCTAGACACGTAGGGCTTCAGTTCTCACAATCCACACTTCTATTATGTCGCCTATTGACTGGATCATTCTCTGTGTTTATGCCGTTTCCACCATTATGCTGGGATGGTATTTTGGGCGTAAACAAAAAAGCACGGGAGAGTATTTTACAGGTTCGGGAAACATAAACCCGCTTCTTATCGGGGTGTCTCTGTTCGCCACGTTGCTCAGCACGATTTCTTATTTGGCGCTACCCGGTGAAACGCTAGGAAAGGGGCCTGTTTTTCTCACCAACTACATTGCTTACCCGTTTATTTTTCTGGTTATCGGGTTTGTGATCCTGCCAGTTTACATGCGGAACAAGGTTACCAGCGCCTATGAATTGCTGGAAAACCGGCTCGGCATTAGTATCCGACTTCTCGGGGCGATTCTTTTCCTCCTGCTCCGCCTCGTTTGGATGTCGTTGCTGGTGTATCTGACCGCGAAGGCGATTGCGATCATGATTGGAGTCGGCGACGATATGGTGCCTTGGATCGTATTAGTGACTGGGATTTTTGCGATCACCTACACTTCTCTCGGAGGCTTGAAGGCAGTTGTGATCACTGATTTGATGCAGACCATCCTGCTTTACGGCGGGGCGCTTTTGGTCATTGGCACCGTGACGTGGAAAATGGGCGGGTTTGGTTGGTTCCCGACGGAATGGCAGGGCGATGTTTGGGATGCTCAACCACTTTACAGTATGGATCCCTCGGTCCGAGTCACGGTGATTGGATCGATCATTTCCGTGTTTCTTTGGACCGTCTGTACATCGGCGGGAGATCAAGTAACGGTTCAGCGTTTCATGGCAACGAAAGATGCAAAGTCCGCGCGCAAGGCCACTGCGATGCAGCTGGGAATCAGCGTAGTCGTTGGAATGACACTTGGCCTTGTCGGAATGGCTCTTCTTGGATTTTTTCAGGCGAACCCTGAACTGCTTCCGGAAGCGGGCGGGATCAAAGGGCAGGCCGATAAAATATTTCCTCACTTCATTGCCTTTCACCTGCCTCCCGTAGTCACAGGGCTTGTGGTTTCCGGGCTCTTCGCTGCGGCGATGTCCAGCATCGATTCCGGGGTGAATTCAATCACGGCAGTGGTGATGACTGATTTTCTGGATCGGTTTGATCGAAAGCCGGAAACCGATGCAAAGCATGTCCGCACTGCCCGGATACTAGCGGTGATCATTGGAGTCATCGTGGTGCTCCTGAGCACCGTTATTAAGTATATCCCCGGGAACTTTATGGCGGTGACGAATAAAACAGTGAATCTCCTCACGGTTCCGATCGCTCTTCTCTTTTTCTTTGCTCTGTATATTCCGTTCGCCAACGCTCGCGGAGTCTGGATCGGGACAATCGCCAGCGTTTTGTCGGCATTCCTTGTGGCTTTTTCAGGCGGCTTTTTTGGAGTAAATCCTGTGACGAAACACATCGAGTTTTCATTGAAAGCCATTGGCGAAAATCCCACGATCGATTTACTTCCAATCAGTTTTCAATGGATTTCCCCGGTCGCCCTCGTTGTTGGCGTCACTGTAGGATTGATTGCGTGTAAACTCTTTTCCCGAAAGGCATCATTATGATTTTGAAGTTACTTAGTGTGGTTGTTGTTTCGACTTTTTTGCTTTCGGCGGGGCAAGCTCAAGATGCCTTTAAGTTGAAGCCAGAGGTGAAATCAAAAGCCCTGAAGGTGCTGCGTGATGGGTTGCAGTCGGATGAATTTTGGCCTTCGATCCACGCGGCTGAGGGGCTGACGATTGCGAGGCAGGGTGATGAGGTGAAACGTTTCCTCGAACTGAAACTCAAAACCGAAAAGGATGATCAGCGCCGATGCGGTATTGCACGGGAACTGGTTCGAGCAGGGGATGTGGCGCGGAGTTCGGTGATGATGAATATTCTCAAGGGAAGTGAGCCGCACGGTCACGTTCATGCTGCTGAGAGCCTCTACAAAGTAGGATGGGAGGGGGATTCAGCTCCATTGGAAAAGGCATTTGCAGAGACGGATGATATCCGACTCCGAATGATGGCCGCGGCGGCGCTTGCGAAACACTCGGATGGCAAAGCGGGGAAAGATGCGCTGGCTTATCTGAGAAAACATCTGACATCCGAACCCGATCCAGCGCTCTTCCGGCTCTCGGCGTGGGTGCTTTGTCGAATTGGAGACAACCGTGATCGTGATTTGATTCGTTCCCGGTTGAAAGACGCGAACGACGATCCAATGGTCCACGCTTTTCTTGAACATGGGCTTGCCGCTCTGGGAGATCCAGATGGAAAGAAGGCCCTGCTTCGCAATCTGAAGTCCGAAGATCCAGCGATTCGAACCTACGCGGCAGTGTTTGCCGGCGAATCAGGAATCGTCGAGGCCGCGCCGGATTTGATTCAGCAACTGAACAACGAAAACCTCGACGCGAGGATTCGCGCGGCTCAGGCCCTGTTCGAGCTTTCAAAGTAGCCCCTTTTTTTATCTATGAGAAAAAGTAAAACACTCGCCCGCATTCGCGCTGGAGAAGTCATTCGCACCTGTGTCCTCGGTCACTACATACCCGCCTATATTTGTCACGCCGCCCGCGAGGGATACGATTGCATCTGGGTGGATCTGGAGCACCGCGCTCTGACGTTGCATCAAATTCAGGCGATGTTTGCGTTCTCGCATCTGTATGACATTGACATCATGCTGAGACCTCCCACGCTCGAGAAAACCGGTTTGTATCGTTATCTCGAAGACGGCGCGGCAGGATTGCTGATTCCGCACGTTTCAACCGCCGAGAAAGCGAAGATGCTGGTCGATGCGGTGAAGTTTCCACCATTGGGAGATCGCGGAATCGACAACGCCGGGTTGGATGCTGATTTTCATCTCCATGATCCGGATCACTACGTGAAATGGGCAAATGACGAAACTTTTCTCAGCGTTCAAATTGAAACCCCGGAAGGCGTTCAGAATGTCGATGAAATCGCGGCGGTTGAAGGGGTGGATATCCTTTTTGTTGGCCCCGGCGATCTTGGATTGCGGTTGGGTCAGAGCGGAGAGATGACCCTTGATGAAGCGTGGGAGCGCGTTGTGGCGGCCTGCAAAAAACACGGCAAAGCCTTTGGTGGGCCGACGGTTCCTCTGGATGAAATGAAGAAACGCAACGATCAGGGGGCCCAGCTTTTGATCAATAACAGTGAGTTCCAAAATCTAACAGCGGGCCTGAAGGAAAACATTCAGAAGTTCGATGAACTCAGCTAGCTGATTCCTAGAATCTCAAAGCCGTCGCGGTGGATTAGCTTTTCGATTTCATCTATGTTCAGGCGGGGTAGGGCTGTCCCGTCGAGCTGATTGTTTAGGTTTCGCAAACCGTCGACGGATTCATTCACCGTGGTAAACGGATAGTCAGAACCGAAAAGCAATTTGTCCCACACGCCGTATTCCTGCACCAGCATCAGGCTGTTGTAGAGTTGCCACGGCCGGTAGTGCAGCGCACTGATGTCGGCATAGACATTGGGGTGTTTTCGGATCGTCGCAACGCACTCGCCTTCGTAAGGGTGACTGAGGTGCGCGAGGACAAATTTAATCTCCGGATAGCGAGTGGCCACGGGTTCGATCAAGCGGGGAAGGGTGTATTCAAGCGGGGCTTGCTCAATAAACGTGGTTCCAGTGTGAAGCAGGACCGGCAGGCTTTTCTCTTTCGCATATTTCCAAAGCGGCTCGAGTCGGGGATCGTCCACTCCAAAGCCTGCATACATTGGCAGTAATTTGACGCCCCGAAGCCCAAGCTCTTCATGCCCGTGACGCATCTCGTCTTCCCACCCATCTTGAGTCGGATCCAGCGACAGGAATCCGACAAGATGATCTGGATCCTGCGCGACGTAGTCCGCGATGTAGGAGTCATCGACCCACATTCCGCTGAGCTTGGCTTTTCCACCAAAAACTGCAGCCTTGGAACCTGCGGGTGCCGCTTTTTGGTAGTCTTCAAGGCGAATTGTCAAATCGACTGTTGCACCCGCTCGCGCGGCGGTTGCCTGCCGGATAAAATCGTCGTTGAAGGCGTCAGGAAAAGGCCACGCGTGACTATGGATATCGGTAATCATTTTGGTTCTACTAATGTTGCTTCGATCATCAGATCAAAAAGTCGGTCAATTTCATTTCGAGTTTCGTTGTCTAAAACGAAACCCCGAGGGCCTCGGACAATTTCGTTCTTAAAAATTCCCTGACGAACCAGCAGGTGTTTTTCCACCGCGAGAAATCCGTCGAGGCTGGTTTGAATGCTGATCAATGAACTCAGCGGACCATGAATTCGACTGGCTCGATTCAGATCACCGTCTTCCAGCGCTTTCCAGAGCGGCACGATCCCTTTGATTAAATCGGCTCCGGGAATGGTTCCCGCAATTCCCCGCTGATACGAATCGACCAGTGAAATGCCGCCGGTTCCCTCAAAAATACCGGCTCGGGAGTTAGTTGCGTCGCGGAGTTCAGACAACCGGGGACCGATGGGGACCGCTTCAGGTTTAAACCAAACTCGTTCCGGGCCGAATAAATCCAAAAGCCCAGCCTGAAATTCAATTGACATCGGAAGCCCGACGTAACCGCTCGCATCTTGAACAATAATCGGAATTTTCACAGCTTCGAAAAGCCGCCGGTAATAGCCGGCCAGCTCGTCTGAGGTGGCACCTGTTGCAACAGGTGGAATCGCCATGAGCGCGGTCGCCCCAGATGATTCGGCGTGTTTTGCAAAGTCTTCCGCCAGCTTCGATGATTCCGCCCCGACGCTGATCACAACGGGGCCGCGATCGCCAGCCATTTTACAACTGGCTTCGGTTAGCTGGTGGCGTTCGCTGTCTGAGAGTCGCAACACTTCTGAGACCATCGCAAGACAAATGCCATCGGCACCTTCATTAAAAAGCCAATCGATTTCTTTCTCCAATGTTCCAAAATCAATTGTTTCATCTAGATGAAACGGAGTCTGAAACACCGGAATTACGCCCGTTACCGCATTTGTCTTGTCGATCATGTTAGTTTCATTTTATCTGTATCGAACTCATTTGAGTTTGAAAAGAACTGAATCAACTTATGTCCGTCCAATCTCGCATTCTCATTCTTGGTGTCGGCTCGATCGGCGAGCGGCACCTCCGATGTTTTCAAAGCACCGGCAGATGCGAAGTTGCTTTCTGTGAACCCATGGAAGCCCGCCGAAATGAGATTGCCGAACGGTATGGTGTCATCGGTTTTGACTCGTGGGGAGCCGCGCTGGAGGCTGAAAACTTTTCCGCCGCAGTGATTGCATCGCCCGCTCCTTATCATGTTCCCACAGCTCAAGCCCTAGCAGAACGAGGAATTGATCTGTTGATCGAAAAGCCCCTAAGTCTGAATACCGAAGGAATTTCGGAATTGGTCGAAACGATTGAGAAAAACAACACGCGCGTCACGGTAGGCTACGTATACCGCGCATTGCCAGCGTTGCAGAAAATGAGGGCTGCCGTGCAGTCGGGAACTTTTGGAAAAATCATTCAGATTCAAGTGCAAACGGGGCAGAATTTTCCGTTTTACCGCCCAGCTTATCGAGACATCTATTATGCAAAAGCGGAGCAGGGTGGGGGACTGATCCAGGACATGCTCCCGCATTCGCTCAATGCAGTCGAGTGGATCGCAGGCCCCGCAACCAAAGTTGTGGTTGATGCGGAGCACAAAGTTCTCGACGGAGTCACCGTTGAAGACACCTTAAATTTAATCGCACGCCATGGTGATGTGATGTCGAATTTCACAGTCAATCAGCACCAACCAGTCAATGAATTTGTCATGACTGTGCTTTGCGAAAAAGGCGCCACACGATGGGAACTCAAGGGGCACCGCTGGCTTTCCACTAAAGAGAACGGAGGCGATTGGACCGAGGAGGAATCTTTTGTTCACGAACGCGACGACTATTACATCCTTCAAGCCAACGTATTTCTCGATCTCCTTGATGGCAAAGCGGATCCACTTTGCCCTCTCGCAGATGGCATCGACACCCTTCACAGCATCTTGGCGATTCTGAAATCGAGGGAAACCAACGCTTGGGTTGATGTAGCCTAATTTTCAAAATTCAGATATGAGCAATCCAACTGTCCACCAACTTTTTGATCTTTTTGGTCGGGTCGCGCTAATCACCGGAGCTTCCGGATGGCTCGGCAGTGCGATGGCTGCGGCATTGGCAGAAGCAGGCGCAACCGTCGTTGTCGCCAGTCGCGATGCCAAAAAAAGCAAAGAAGCGGCCGATGCATTGACGACTGAAAAAGGAAACCGGCACCACGCGGTTGTATTGGATCAGTTGGACGAAACCTCGATTCAGTCAGGCTTTGCTGAAGCGGTCGCGGTTGCCGGAAAAGTGGATATTCTTATCAACAACGGTCATGCTGCAGATGGGCATGATCACACCGATGTTACGGCGGATCAGTTTAATCAGGTCCTCGCCAACACCACGGGCTGGTTTCTGCTAGCTCGTTGTCTGCGCGAACATCTGGTGGAACGAGAGGCCGCCGGAAACATCGTCAACATCGGTTCGATGTATGGTCAGGTCGCTTCGTATCCTGAAACTTACGAAGACATCTGCCCGGGTAGTCCCGTTTCTTATCATGCATTGAAAGGCGGGATCATTCACATGACGCGGCATCTCGCCGTCTACTGGGCGCGCGACAACATCAGGGTGAATTGCCTCAGTCCCGGTCCATTTCCAGGGCCCAGTGTTCCTGCAGGTCTACCCGAAAGGCTCAATGAAAAATCGCCCATGGGACGAATGGGGGAACCTCACGAACTCAAAGGAGCGCTGCTTCTCCTCGCCAGCGATGCTGGAAGTTACATCACTGGGCAAAATCTGACTGTCGACGGCGGTTGGACGGCGTGGTGAGATTTGGATCGTCTATTTCGTCTCACTCGCTCAAATAGGCGGTTGGCATAGATTCGATCATGGCTACCATTCGTTTCTTTTCGAAGCCCCATGACTCGTGTGAAGCCTGATCAATTCCTGCTCCTACTCCTCCGACTGGGTGGGTTCTGTTGCTTTGCAGGGTGGACCTGGGTGCATTTTTATTGGGAGGCTCCTTATGGAATTCTTCTTTGGCAGGATGCCACTTTCAAATTGGCAGAGCGCTTTGGGATCGGTTGGGGTGAATTCGTTGGCTCTGGCAATAATGACGGTCTTGTTCAGGTGTGGCTAACTCGTGTCGGGTGGCTCTATCTGATTTGCAGCATCCTCACCCTGACGGTCCGCAAAAAATCGTGGATTCAGATGGCGGGACTGATCGGCGGTAGTTGCCTCCTTGTCGTTTTAAGTTATGCCAAATATTTGAGCGCGCAGAGCCAGCTTCCCATGTTTATCGAGAATGGAGGGCAAATGCTCATTCCTGTTATTCTGGTTTTCGCCTTGGCGAAGGGAGTTCGGCATCGCGCCACGATCATTACTGCAATGGTGGCTGTGGTCATGATTTTTGCCGGTCATGGAGCTTATGCGTTGGGCTATCACTGGCCGACTCCCGCAAATTTTCTGGGAATGACCTCCATCATTCTCCATATCGAATCGGAAACCGCCCGGATCATCTTGCGGATTGCCGGGGTATTGGATCTGTTGGTCTGTATCGGGCTGTTCATTCGGCCCATTCGACAGGCATCTGTTCTCTACGCTGCCGTGTGGGGATTCCTTACCGCTATTGCGAGACCTGTCGCCGGCATGTCTCTTGGCCTGAACTACTGGGGGGCGGATCAATACCTCCACGAGGCTGTGCTTCGCGCCCCGCATTTCATCCTGCCTCTTTATCTCTTTTTTCTTTGGCGAAAATCTGAAGCCCCTGATACCCTCGAACTTCCAACGGCGATTCAGGACAAAAAGGCAGCCCCGCAAACATGTGGTTCATGACTTGAGCCTTTTTACTGAAAAAAATAGAAAACCATCGTAAGAATCCCCATGAAACTCGCCCGAATTGTCACCTTTTGCTGCGCTGCACTGTTGATTGCAGGTGGCGCGCTTGCCCAAGAGAAAGAAAAAAAACCGAAGAAGAAGGGCAAGGGGCGTGCTGTGCTTGAGATCCCTGAAGTCGAGAAGAAGGACATCATCT
>ERZ887942.2281-NODE-2281-length-12053-cov-7.271295_pt1 | contig 12053 bp, 7 predicted proteins | sample MGYA00521099_ERZ887942 | MGnify/ENA primary metagenome ERZ887942 (study PRJEB32303, sample SAMEA104408605) | aquatic metagenome | biome: Brackish water; feature: Pelagic; material: water | place: Baltic Sea | collected 2014-06-07T06:48:00 | depth 16,251 m ... | reverse complement strand
AATATCTCTTGGGAAAGAGTAAAAATGGAAGATAATCATAGAATACATACCCTATTAAATCATTTTGGTTTAAAAAAAAATGCTTTTGCAAAGATCCTTGGTTATAAAAATGGAACAATATTTTACCATATTTATAATGGACGAAATGGGATTTCAGCAGATTTAGCAAAACGAATTGGAAATTCCTTTCCTGAGATCAATCAGAATTGGTTGTTAACGGGTAGAGGTGAAATGCTCCTTTCAGAGACCTATTCTCCGGATAAAAATTTGATAGAAAATATTGAGGATTTGAAAGTTAGGATAAAAGGTTTGGATGCGCGCCTAGAGCTTTTAGAACAAAAATTTTCCAAAATAGAAAGCTTTATGGACAAAGAAAAGTAAGCTTATATTTTCCTTACGAATTTATAAATTGCCCAATTGCCCCGCGATATAGCCCGTACTCCATGCCGCTTGAAAATTATAGCCTCCTGTCACTCCATCTATATCCAGTACCTCTCCAGCAAAATAAAGTCCTTGAGCCTCTTTACTTTCAAGTGTCTTTAGATGTATAGATTCTAAAGATACCCCACCACAGGTCACAAATTCTTCTTTAAAAGTTGTTTTCCCTGAGACCTTGTAGGTGTCATGGGTGAGCAATTCAATTAGTCGTCGAGCATTTTTATATCCCAATTCATTCCATCGTTTCTCAATAGAAAGATTTGATTTCTCTAACAAAAATTGCCAAAGTCTCTGAGGTAAGGGAAACCCTTTTTGATTAACAATCGTTTTTAAAGGGTGTTGAAGTATAATTTTTTGTAATTGTTGAAATAAATCTTGTGTATTCCGTTCATTGAGCCAATTCACTTCTATTTCAAAGTGATAATTGGTTTCAGCCAACTGTCGTGCTCCATGTGAAGAAGCCACAAGAACTGCAGGTCCACTAAAACCCCAATGCGTAATGAGTAAGGGACCTGTGGATTCAATCCCTTGTCCCTTTATTTTTACAACGGCATGCTCTACTACCAAACCCGTCAATTCAGTAATCGGTTCTTTGGGAAGATTGAATGTAAACAAGGAAGGAACCGGTGTTTTTATTTCATGGCCTAAATCTTTCAGCCACTTAAATCCTTGTTCCTTTGGGCTTCCTCCGCTCGCTACGATGACAGCTTCAAAAGCAATTGGGGATTCTGTATGCTTAAAATACAACAACCACTGATCTCTATTTTTTTCAAGATGTGCTACAGCAGTTTGGTAATGTATGCTGATCCCTAATTTCTCTGCTTCGCTGAGCAGACAATCGATGATGCTTTGAGAATTATTAGACACAGGAAATACCCTGCCATCGGCCTCAGTTTTTAATGCAACCCCCCGATTTTCAAACCACTCATAAGTGTCTTGCGTAGTAAATCGATAGAATATATTTTTTAATTTTTTCCCTCCTCTTGGGTAGGCTTTGATTAAACTGTTGAGATCCTTTGTGCTGTTCGTCACATTGCATCGACCTCCTCCTGAAATTTTCACTTTAGCAAGCACTTTGTCTGTTTTTTCAAAAAGACTTACTCGATACTGAGGATGATGTTTTTTTACAGAAAGTGCTGCAAAAAAGCCAGCAGCTCCACCACCTATTACAGCGATATGTTTTTTCATATTTAGCTACTAAAATTAGTATTCCTCTGCGGAGGGGATCTTTTGGTTCTCTTTAAAAATAAATTGAAATAAAAATCCGAGAAAAACGGTGAAAATTGCTCCAATTACATTTAGCCATAAGAAACTAACAATCTCTAGGGTAAACAAAACAAGGATAAAAAGTTCTGAAACAATAGCTGCCCAAAAAGCGGCTTTCCCTTTAATTTTTTTGATAAAAATGGCGATTAGAAATACCCCTAAAATGGTTCCGTAAAAAACCGATCCGACAATATTAACCAATTGAATGAGGTTTTCAAAAAGACTCCCTACACTGGCAAATAGAATAGCAACTATTCCCCAAAGCAAAGTAAACGCCTTAGAGGCACTCACATAGTGCATGGGGGATTGGCCCCCGTAATTTCTTTGATACAGGTCCACAGTGGTAGTCGCTGCCAATGCATTAAGTTCGGATGCGGTAGAGCTCATAGCAGCTGAAAAGATAACGGCTAATAACAATCCAATAAGTCCAGAGGGGAGGTATTTTAAAATAAAACTAATAAAGACGTAATCTTTATCGTTCACCTCTTGGTCGGGGGCTGCTTTGGCAATCAAAGTTTTCGCTTGATTCCGTTGAAGCAGATTCTGCTCAGTGAGGGAATGGAGATCCCAATTTTGCTGAATGAGTGCATTTTTGATTTGACCTTGTATCCTTAAATTCTCTTCCTCTAGAGCAATAAAATTAGCTCCTTCCGAGGATGCTTTTACGGCGGCTACTGCCTTGGGATTGAAATGGAGTGGGGCGGGTTCAAATTGATAAAAAACAAAAACCATTACTCCGACCAAAAGTATAAAAAACTGCATGGGAACTTTTAAAATGCCGTTCATGATTAATCCCATCTGACTCTCCTTAACTGATTTACCCGAAAGATATCGTTGAACTTGTGATTGATCAGTTCCGAAATAGGAGAGGGCTAAAAATAACCCACCCGTAAGACCACTCCAAAAGGTATATCGATTATTTAAATCGATACTAAAATCGATAACATTGAGTTTTCCGGCATGACCAGCAATTTTAAGAGCTTCGGTGAATCCTATTCCCTCTGGAAATCGCTTAATTATAAATCCAAATGCTAAAAACATACCAAGAAATATGATAAACATTTGTTGTTTTTGAGTAACATTTACCGCTTTGGTTCCTCCAATCATAGTGTAGGAAATAACTAATAATCCTACAAGAACAACAAGAATCTTCAAATCCCATCCCAACACAACACTCAGAATAATTGAGGGAGCGTAAATGGTAATTCCTGCCGCCAAACCTCTTTGAACTAAAAAAAGGATCGCAGTAAGGGTACGCACTTTTAAATTAAAACGCTTTTCTAAAAATTCGTAGGCAGTGTAAACTTTTAGTCGGTGATAAACCGGTATAAAAAAGAGGCAGATCAAAAGCATAGCAAAGGGTAGCCCAAAGTAAAATTGGACAAAACCCATGCCGTCATGATAAGCTTGTCCTGGGGTAGATAAAAAGGTTATGGCACTGGCTTGTGTGGCCATTACGGAGAGTCCCACAGTCCACCAGCGGGCTTCATTTCCTCCTTTTAGGTATTCATTAATATTTTTGTGGCTGTTATTTTTCCAAACTCCATAAAGGACAATAAAGGTTAATGTGGCAATCAATATGATCCAATCGAGTAGCTCCATTAACTATAAAATTGCATGAATAAATAAAACAAAATCCAATAGGCGTTATTGGAACCGATCAGAACAATATAGGTGCTCTTTTTCATTTTCCGTAGGAAATTAAATTGGCAAAAAGCCGATATGCCCCAGAAACTCCAGCAGGGAGTTCTCTAAAAAAGCTCAAACCTGTAAAAATAAATTTACCTTTCCCGTAATCGGCGACTAATAAACTTCCATTTTTAGGACTTTCTCCTTGATCGTTCATGGAGAGTAATGGAGTGAATTGGGAATCCCAGCGATCTGAAAAATACAATCCTCTTTCCTGAATCCAGCCCTCAAAATCTGATTTGGTTATTCTGTTCGGTTTATTTAAAATGGGATGTTGTGGATATAGAAACTGAACTTCTGAGGTTTCATCCGTTACACGGTCTTGTGAAAACCTCAAGGGATAAGGAGCGACCCTCGAGGCGTCCAGTCCTCTGCTGGTGTTGTATTGAACGATTACTGTTCCCCCTTGTTCAACATACTCCCACAAGATTTTGTTTTTAAATGCCAAGTCCTTTTCAACGTTAAATGCTCGAATTCCAACTACTAAGCTTGGAAAAGGGGTAATTTTTTCTAAACGCAATTCTTCGACACTAAATTCGGTAACCTCCATGCCTATGCTGCGTAGGCTTTGTGCAACTTTATCACCAGCTCCTTTTAAATAGGCAACTTTATTAACTTTTGTTTCAAATTCAATCTTAACTCCTTTGGATTCGTTTGGAGTTAATAGGTACTGTTTTGAAATATGTGGATACTCTATTTCTGTCAATTTCATTTGATAGCGCACTTCATTTTCTGTTACAGAAGCAAAAAAGTTAGCATTAGCTGTTCCTTGAGGTGGGCTTACTTCAAAAATATAATCTGCAGAAGCACCTTTTGCTAAATCGGATACCGCTTGATTTTCTGGAGAGACCTTCCAACCTCCGGGAACGTGAAGTTGAACAATTGCATTATTTAATTTGGCATGAGCTTGAACTTGAACCCGAATTTTTTTTGGTGCATCACTTTCAAATAAATAGAGATCGTTACTCAATTGTGTAGTGACTTTGGGAAGTAATTGAAAATTTTCGACAACCTCACCGTCAACCCGATCCGTCATTCTGAAGGTAAAGGGAACGGGTAGGGTGATTTTTACTCCTTGGATGTCAAAATGAAAATCGGACTTTATAGGATTAGGAGTTTCGGGGAGTCCTTTAAGATCGGGATTCGAAACGGAAAAATTCCCTAAAGTTCCTTTTTCAAGCAACCAATAGGGTGTTGTTTTTTCTTCAGGCAAAACAAACACTTGATTTTGCTCCCAACTACTGTTTGATGCTAAAGGTTGGTTGACCTCCATCTGGATGGCTCCTGAAATTTTTTCTAATTTAATTGGGATTGGACTGGGATTGATTGCCTTCAGAGTAGCGGTCAATTGATTTCCAGAAACTCCTAGGGGTTCACGACTGTTGAATTGCATTCTCAACCCAAGACAGTTCTTTATAATGGATGTTAATTCCTCGAGTTTAATTTTTTTCCAATAAGGATCTTTTAATTTGAGGAGTTCTTGATAAATCTCAGTTAATGCTTTGACATTGTTGTAAGGTTCTTGAAAGTCAAATTGCAATATAAGTTGAGCAGTCATTCTTTCTAACAAAGCTCCATCAGGCAATCGATTCCAACTCGTATCTAGACCTGAAAAAGGATCGTTATTTTGGGGTTTGTCTCCATTTATCAATTCTAAATATTCAATTTGACTTCCCAATTCAGGAGCACTACCAAACCCTTGAGATTTGTGTTGACTTCTACTAAGAGCTGCAACTTCTGCATTGGAACGCCCTAACAAAAAATCGGTTGGATTACTCTCTATGGCAATCATATTTGATTTATCCGCTGCATCAAAACGTTCTTGACTCCCATAGGCCCACCAGGACGTATTATAAAATTGTCTTTTGGGTTGCCAAAGCGAAACATAATTCAGTTGTTCTGGGAAAGCCTTGGGATCATTGGCGAGATGAAAGGCTTCTTCACTGAGTAAAGCCGAGCTGGTATGGTGTCCATGCGTACTGCCTGGTGTTCGGTGATCAAACCGATGGATGATGATATCCGGTTTCAGTTGTCGAATCCGAAATACAATTTGTGAGAGAACCTCGTTTTTGTCCCAAATGTTCAGAGTTTCCTCTGGATTTTTTGAGTAACCAAAATCAATTGCAGTAGTAAAAAATTGTTGTCCCCCGTCGATTTTCCTTGCTTCTAAAAGTTCTTGTGTTCGTATTAAGCCAAGATTTTCTTTTAATTCGGTTCCAATTAAATTTTGCCCCCCATCTCCACGAGTCATTGAGAGGTAGGCGGTTCGGGCATTGTAATGGTTAGAGAATAAAGAGATTAGTCGAGTATTTTCATCATCAGGATGAGCGGCAACATACAATACTGAGCTGAGTGTATTGAACTTTTTGAGTTGCTTGTATATTTCTACACTAGATTGAGACTGTCCAAACTGTATCCAAAATAGGAAAAGATAGAGAACTGTTTTTTGCATCGTCATTATTTTAATCCAAGCGAATCTCTGTAGTTTTCCTCACCCAAATGATTCAATTTCCAATAGGGTAATTTCATTTTCCGAATTCGTATTGCTGTTGTGGTTTTGGTAGAGTCGGTAGTGTCAAATTCTTGCCAACCGATAATCTCGTAGGGAAAGTTTTTTTCAAACTTGATGTCCAATTTCCGATTCAATTCTGGATAATTCAATTCATACCGGTTAAATTGATCCGATACGTTTAAAATTGCACTTGCTTCATAAAGTTTCAAGGGTTTGTGAGCTAGTCGGATGTATTCAAAAGCAGGGAGCAGTAATAAAGACCCTTGAGGGAGGGTAGAGGGAGAAGTTCTGATCCAGTGCCAAAGTTCGCCCTCTGTTAATGCATTCTGTAGGTTTACTTTTTGATCTGCTTCTCCTTCGAAATATGAATGACTGCTGATGCTTAGGTTGTTTTTTTTGTTCAGTTGCATAAAAGCTTGTCCACACCATTCTTGCACAGAAGTTGTAATTTTAGCAAGCGGATCTTTTTCTCCCAAATAGCTAAATGAGCTGTTCATGATGGAATAGGGATAAATCCCAGTAACGAAATTTTTTGTTCGATTGAGTTTTAAAACAGTTTTTGATATTTCAGATTTTTGATTTGCTTTGACTTGCTCGTTGACAAGAAAATCTTCTGTTACATAAATTAAAACGGCCTCCCCTTCACGAGGATCACCATAGCGAGACTGAATAAGTTTATAACTGCTGATTTCGGCTGTTCCATCAAACCAATAGGCCTTAAAGTCTGAACTTAGTTCTTCAGCTTCATCATTATAATACTCTGAGGTAGAAGGTTGACATCCTGCAACTACGAATAAGAAAAAACAGAAAAAATATTTCATGAGATAAGAATTTCCATTTGAGGATATATTAAGCATGAAGGTATTGGATTTTTTATAATCATTTTCCATTCTTCATAATTTCTTCGATTTTTTTAAAGACTTGAGCAACAGGCAGACCGATGATGTTGGTATAGCTTCCTTTAATGTGGTTGATGTACCTCATGCCAAAAGCATCTTGGATTCCATAGGCTCCTGCTTTATCCATCGGAGAGCCAGTTGAACATAGTCTGCAATTGCTTCTGGATTTATGGCAGTAAAACTGACCTCTGAAACACAATGAATGCATTCCCATTTATTTTTTTGCAAAAATCCTACAGCCGTAATTACCTGATGGATGCTGTTTGAAAGGTTTGAAAGCATGCGCTCCGCATCTTTTCTATTTTTGGGCTTACCTAAACATTGGTTCTTATGCCATACGATGGTATCAGCGGTGATAACCAACTGATTTTCTCGAATAATTTTTTCAAAAGGGCTGGCTTTAAGTTTTACTAAATATTCAGCAATGGATTCGCGTTTCAGGTCTTCGGGGAAAACCTCTTCAACAGGGATTACTCTTTGAGTAAAGGATAACCCCATTTGTTCAAAGAAGGCAATTCTTCGAGGTGAACCCGTTGCTAATATGATTTCCAAGCTTTGGTTAGTCATTTTTTTTAGTCTTTTGCAGCACCAATATCTAGGGTCCATTTCCCCTGAACCCGAAGAACTTGTTCAATAATTTCTCTGACGCATCCTTCTCCCCCTTTTTTATGTGAAATATAATCCGCGATAGCTTTTACGTCCGGGACCGCATCCGCAGGACAACAGCCGACCCCCACTTTTTCCATAACGGCAATGTCGGGAATATCATCTCCAATGTATAAAATTTCATCAGGATGAAGCGCGTAATTATCAAGAAGGTCTTGATAAGCCTCAATTTTGTGATGAGCCCCTAAATAAATATCAAAAACACCAAGTTCTTTAAATCGCTGACGTACTCCTTCATTTGTTCCCCCCGAAATAATAGCAATTTTATAGCCTTTTATTAATGCACATTTCATCGCATAGCCGTCTTTCGTGTCAAAGGACCGTAAAAGCTCACCCTCTGTGGTGATCATAAATTTCCCGTCTGTTAACACACCATCAACATCAAAAATAAAGGTTTTGATTTTTGGCAATAAGCTTTTATAGTTTTTCATTTCCATAGTGCTTTTGTATTGATAAAGTAAAGTCTTGATAAAGTTTTTTTAATTCTGAATTGTCAATGATTTCTAAATGTTCAGTTATCGTTTTATGATCCCTTCGAATTGCGGGTCCGGTTTGTGCCTTTTCAGGTGAAAGGCTATTAAGTTTATCTACTGTTTCTGACAGTAAAGGTCTCAGTATGTCAAAAGAAAGCTGGTTCGCTTCACAGATTTGTGCTGCGTGAGTAAAAAGGTGATTGGTAAAATTATTTACCAAAACTGCGGCGAGGTGGAGGGTCTTTCGTTGGGTTGAATCAAGGGGGAGGGCTCTTGCTTTGAGCAAGGAAGCGAATTGATTTAAAAATTTTAAATCCTCTGGATTTGATGCCTCTATACCAATGGGAAGATTTAAAAAATCCACAACTCTATCTGAGCTAAAAGTCTGTACAGGATAAAAAACGCCTCTTCTCTTCTGAGCACTTAAAGCGGTTAAACTCGTTCCGCCAGAGGTATGGACCACAAAAGCATCGGCAGAAAGTAATTTGGAAACGGTAGGGATAGACTCATCGTTGATTGCTAAGAGGTAGAGGTCTGCCTTTTTGAGTGAATTTGTCGATGTAATAATCTCTATGCCTTCTGAAGTTAGTTCTTTATTAGCTGAACGATCCAACCACTGAACGAGTTCTATCGTAGGACATTTTATAAATTCATTATAAAGTTGAGTTCCGAGCTTACCGGCGCCGATTAAAGTAAGTTTCATATGCAGCGTAAAAATAAGAAAACCTTGGGGAGAAGGCATGATAAATCCAAAAATTGAAATGAAAAATAGGAGGAGGTTAAATGGATTCGATTGAAAAAATTAAATCCCAAGGCAAATTGATTGAAAATTATTTAAATTTAACACACCAAATCTTACCCTATGAAACTTTACAAAGCAATAGAACGATTCTATTTAGGAAAATTCTACTTAGTAGTCCCAGCCTCCATCATTATTTTAAGCTGTATTGGCTCCTTGGCAGTTTACTATATTACTAAGAAAGGAATGTCTGTTGTGAATTTCACACAAATGTTACTTTGCGTACTTGGTTCGATGGCTTATCTAACGACAGTTTTAGGTCAGTCCCCCAGAAAAACCACCTTTCAATTCTTCGTTTTTGGACTTGTTCTTGAAGTGGTTATGTTAGTGTTAAATTTACTTTTTTAAACTCCCAATAGCTTTTTTTATTCCTCTGACAAACTGTATCTTTACCGCTTGATAGATGCTGTATCGATGAAAGAACGATTAAAAAATGCTTTATTTTCCACCCGTTTAACTGCTGTCTTATTTTTATTGTATCCAACGGCTATGGCTTTTGGAACATTTATTGAAAGCTGGTACAGTACCGATACTGCGAAAATCTGGATCTACAATGCTTGGTGGTTCGAATTGCTGATGGTTTTAATGGCCGTTAATTTTTTTGGAAACATTTTTAAATACCGTTTGCTTCGAAAAGAAAAATGGGCCGTTTTAGCCTTACACCTTTCTTTTCTTCTCATTTTATTTGGCGCTTTTGTTACACGGTATTTTGGTTTTGAGGGAGTCATGCCTATTCGTGAGGGAGTGACTGAAAATCAATTTTTATCTGAAAAAACGTATTTGACTGTATTTGTTGACGGAGATATGAATGGTGAACCAAGAAGAAAAAAACTTCAAGGAGATTTATTACTATCTGAGCATGTAAACAATACGTTTAATTGGAAAAATGATTTTAACGGACAAGAATTTTCGATCCGTTATGTTGATTTTTTAGAAAATGCAACGGAAGGTTTGGTCCTAGATGAAACGGGAGAACGTTATCTCAAAATCGTTGAGGCTGGTGATGGAAACCGACATGATCATTATTTAAAAGAAGGGGAACTGGTAAACATACACAACATCCTTTTTTCCTTAAACAAAGAACAAGAAGGAGCGATCAACATCAAATTAGAAGATGGACTGTATACCATAGATTCTCCATTTTCAGGTCAGTTTATGAGAATGGCAGATCAGTTTCAGGGGAGTTTAGAGGCCAATACAGAATCCCCGCTTCAGTTACGATCGTTATATACACTTCCCAATTTTCAATTTGTGATCCCAGAACCTGCTTTGAGGGGTTCTTTTGATATCGTAAAAGCGGATACTCAAGGAGAAGGTGTTCAAAATGCATTGAGAATTGAAGTGTCTTCAAAAGGAGAAGAAGAAGTCATTACCCTTTTGGGGGGAAAAGGCGTTACGAATGAGCCTAAAAAAGTTAATGTTGGAGGTTTGGAATTTTATTTACAGTTTGGATCATTACCGATTGAACTCCCCTTTGCTATCCGATTGAATGACTTTATTGCAGAAAAACATCCAGGAACTGAAAAAAGTTACGCCTCGTTTATGAGCAGAATCACTGTGGAAGATGATGAGGCTTTTGATTATGATATTTACATGAACCATGTATTGGATTATAAAGGATATCGATTTTTTCAAGCCTCTTTTAATCCAGATGAAAAAGGAACCATACTTTCTGTAAATCACGATTGGTGGGGTACTTGGCTGACCTATGCTGGATATATGTTATTGTACTTAAGTATGATTGGTATTTTCTTTATCGGAAAAACCAGATTTAAAGACTTGTCAACAAGTCTAGATAAAATCAATTTGAAAAAAAAGACTTTAACAATTTTACTGCTGTTGTTGTCATTCGCTCCGTTTCCAAGTGCTGCACAAGAACACACCCATGCACAAAAGACCATCCTAGATTTTGATTCGATTATTCAAGCAGATGCTTTTTCATTAGCGCATGCTGAAAAATTTGGTTCCCTAATTATTCAAGATGCTGGTGGTCGGATGAAGCCTGCAAATACTTTTTCCTCTGAGCTTCTCCGTAAGGTGAGTAAATCGGATACTTACAAAGGGCTTAATTCCGATCAGGTATTGCTCTCCATAATGAATAATCCCGCAGTGTGGTATAACGTCCCCATGGTTTATTTAAAGCGAGGGAATGACAGCTTGAGAAAACTATTGAGTAGGGGAGCAAAAGATAAGTTTGCTCCTTTACTATCTTTTTTTGATACCGAAGGGAATTACAAAATAGCTCCGCAATTGGAGGCTGCCTATCGTGCTGCAGTCCCGAATCAGTTTCAGAAAGACTTTATCGAGATCGATAAACGAGTAAATTTATTGTATTCTGCTTTGGAGGGAAAAATCATGCGGATATTTCCAATTCCAAACGATCCCAATAATAAATGGATTTCATATCCTGAATTGAGTGAGGCTAACTTTACTGGAAAAGATTCGTTGTATGTGAAAAACATATTGCCATTGTATTTCCAATCACTTCGTTTAGCTCAGCAAGATAAAGATTACGAACAAGCGGATAATTTATTGGAAAGTATTCACGGTTTTCAGAAAAAGTTTGGCAGTGAAGTATTGCCATCAGAAGACAAAATCAAAGCTGAAATACAATACAATAAGTATGACATTTTTAAGAAATTATACAGTTGGTATATCTATGCAGGGACTTTATTTTTTATAGTATTAATTGTTCAAATATTTAATTCTAACAGATTGATATCAATCCTTGTAAGTGGATTTAAAATCTTGATGCTCCTTCTCTTTATTATGCATACAACAGGTTTAGTAGCCCGTTGGTATATTTCGGGACATGCGCCTTGGAGTGATGCTTACGAATCGATGATTTATGTGGCTTGGGCAACTCAATTCTTTGGTTTGGTATTTGGCAGAAAATCTACTCTTACCATGGCTTCTACGGCTTTTGTAGCAGGGATGATTTTGATGATCGCGCATTGGAATTGGATGGATCCAGCTATTGCCAATTTGCAGCCAGTACTCGATAGTTATTGGTTGATGATTCACGTAGCGGTAATTGTAGGAAGTTATGGTCCGTTTGCATTGGGGATGATTATTGGGGTCGTATCGCTGTTATTAATGATAATCGCATCTACAAAAAACCAGAAGAAAATAAAACTACAAATAAAGGAGTTAACCATCATCAATGAACTCGCGCTTACTGTTGGTTTAATCATGCTTACCATTGGGAATTTTCTCGGGGGCATGTGGGCGAATGAAAGTTGGGGACGTTATTGGGGTTGGGATCCAAAAGAGACTTGGGCACTTATAAGTATCATGGTTTATGCTTTTGT
>ERZ887942.2279-NODE-2279-length-12057-cov-5.798450_pt1 | contig 12057 bp, 13 predicted proteins | sample MGYA00521099_ERZ887942 | MGnify/ENA primary metagenome ERZ887942 (study PRJEB32303, sample SAMEA104408605) | aquatic metagenome | biome: Brackish water; feature: Pelagic; material: water | place: Baltic Sea | collected 2014-06-07T06:48:00 | depth 16,251 m ... | reverse complement strand
ATTGCCGACAAGCCGGTAGCAATTCGCAGCGCGCAGTATTCATCGACGGTTGGCAGTGCAGCTGCGACGTCAACACTCATTTCGCCTAACCGAAGTTCTCGTTGTAGCGACTGGCGATGGGGCCGACCTGGTCTTGGTACTTCGAACCAACCTCGCCGGAACCATACGGATGGTCGGCTTCGGTAGTCATTTGCATGAAGCTCATCTGGCCGATCTTCATGCTCGGATACAGCGTGATCGGCAAGCTGGCCACGTTCGACAGCTCGAGCGTGAGCTGGCCATTCCAGCCAGCGTCGACGAAACCGGCAGTGGAATGGATGAGCAGGCCGAGGCGGCCCAGGCTGCTCTTGCCTTCGATCCGTGCAACCAAATTGTTCGGCACCTTGACCCGCTCGAGGGTGGACCCGAGCACGAACTCACCCGGATGCAAGATGAACGGCTGGTCATCGTCGTTGATCTCGACCAACTCGGTCAAGTCACTCAAGTCCTCTTTGACATCGATAATGGCTCGGGTGTGATTCCGAAAGATTCGGAACGACGGCGCCAGTCGCAAATCAATTGACGATGGTTGAATCGCGTTATCCCCCAAGGGTTCAACTTCGATAGTTCCGGCAGCGAGTGCTTCACGCAGGCTGCGGTCGCTCAACATCATGCTGTGTCGCTCATAGCTGTGTCACTCATAGTTGGGATCGGCTTTCTCGTTCTCTACGGCTTTGACTTTGAGTTCAATCACATCGGCGCCGTGGTCGGTTGGCAGTTGGAGCTGGCGGCCTTGTTGGGCCCACAGTTCTTGATGCCAGTGCAGACGACACCGGAGTTCATAACTGGTGGCTGCTTCGCTGCGATCGTTCGTGTCGCCCACCACCTTGAGTGCGCCAGCGTAGACCTGGCGACCGTCGACCAGACGGGCATTGTGGGTAGCCCGATTACCGCAATAACAACGCGCTTCGACTTGCAGTTCACTTCGTTCGTCGGCAAGTTCCAACAGCCGGGCAGTACCCGGAAAAAGCTGGCCTTGAAAACTGGTGAGCAAACCAAAGGCAAACACATCAACACTCAGCAGGTCGACTACCTGCGCCAGTTGCTCAATCTGTTCGGGTGAATAGAACTGGGCTTCGTCGCACACGATTGCATCAAGACCCTCTTCGATCACCAGTGTGCGAGCAATACTCAACAGATCCGTGTCAGGTGTGACGATCTGCGCTTCGGCCGACACGCCAAGCCGGCTTGATACCCGGCCTTCCTCGCGATCGAGCTGGCTGATCAACAACACCTGCAGACCACGAGTCGTCAGATTGTGGTGGATCTGCAGCGCCTGGGTGCTCTTGCCCGACCCCATCGTGCCGAAGAAGAACTTCAGCTTTGAGCCCCTGCTCATGCGAGTCCTCTCATGTGTTTGATGCTTCGAAGATCGACGCAATCGAGGCATCGAGCGTTTCATCGAAATCGACATCGCTGTGGCCGTCGGATAACCCTTCGGCGAGCGCTCGAGAAAAGCTCGCGATCATGCCATTGTTCTGCGCCAGCTTGGCGTTGGCGAGGGCACGGTCATAGCCACCAGACAACGCAACCACTCGTAACACTCGTGGGTCAGCAATCAGATCCGTGTACCAATTCGGCTCATCAGGAAGGGTCAATTTGAGCATGACCTGGCTGCCGGCAGGAAGTCGGTCAAGTTGGGCGCTGATCTCATCGCGAAGTAACGCTTCGGCCTGAGCCTTATCGGGGCAATGAATGGATACCTCAGGCTCGATGATCGGCATGAGATCGGCCGCAAGAATCTGCAGGCCGACATCGAATTGTTGCTCGACAACCGCACGCACACCCTTGACAGCGGCTTGGCTGATCAACGACCTCATCTTGGTTCCGTAAACACCCCGTTCAGTAGCACGAGCCAACAGTTCGTCCAGGTCAGGGTTCGGCTTCATGATCTGGACGCCATTCGCCATCTCGGCCAGTCCTTTATCGACCTTCAGAAACGGCACAATCTGTTTCTGTGACCACAGGTATTCGGCGGTGTACAGGCCCTGGACCTTGCGATCCATGGTCATCTCGAACAGGATCGCACCCAAAATCCGATCACCGTCGAAACTCGGTGATGTCATGATGCGAGTACGCATGGCATGAACCAAATCGAACATCTCATCGTCGGAACTAAACCGGGTCTCATCAATGCCATAGGCCGCGAGAGCACCCGGTGTGCTGCCGCCGCTTTGGTCGAGCGCAGCGATAAAACCTGGCGCTGATTCGATTCGATTTCGCTGCTCGTCTCCCACAAGACGTCCTCTCGAACTGGGTAGTGTTCGGCGATACCACGACTCCGAACCTCGGTCCACCTGCACACTACGCGGTTAACATCAACGCCGTGCACACCTTGAATGTCGCGTTGACCGGCGCCACCGGATACATCGCAAGTCATATCGCTGTTGCCCTCGCCGAACATGGGCACTGGGTCGTCGGACTCGACAATTTTGTCAACAGCTCGCCGCTTGTGCTTGACCGTCTCGCCACAATCTCCGACACCGGCATGCCATTTGAGGAGCTTGACCTGTCGCAGACCGACAAGGTCGCTTCGTTTCTCTCGACCAACAAGGTCGACGCTGTCATCCATCTCGCAGGGCTCAAGTCGGTGGCCGATTCTGTCGCTGAGCCGCTGCGTTACTACGAGAACAATGTCGCTGGCAGCATCAGCTTGCTGACGGCGATGGAGCAGGCCAAGGTGCACGGCATTGTGTTCTCGTCCTCGGCCACGATGTATAACCCTGACCAGGTCAGCCCGCTCAGCGAAGACGCAGAAACTGGACCGATCAATCCCTACGGCCGAACCAAGTTCATGGTCGAGCAGATCATTAACGACGTGGCCGCGTCATCACCGCTTAAGGCCATCAACCTGCGATACTTCAACCCCGTCGGTGCCCACCCCAGTGGGCTGATCGGCGAAGACCCCATCGGCCCGCCAAACAATCTCATGCCATATGTCATGCAAGTTGCCGTCGGCATGCGGGACGAAGTCCTGATCTTTGGCGACGACTACGCCACTCCCGACGGCACTGGCGTGCGCGATTACATCCATGTGTGTGATCTCGCCGACGGACATGTCGCGGCCCTAGATGCGCTTGCCAACAGTGGGTCAAGCCAAACGATCAATCTGGGAACAGGTGTTGGTTCATCGGTGCTCGATGTACTCGCTGCAGCCGAGCGAGCTGCAGACCGAACCATCCCCCATCGTGTTGTTGGACGCCGCCCCGGCGATGCCGCTATCAGCTACGCCGACCCCACCCGAGCACACGAACAACTCGGCTGGCGGGCCCAACGATCCCTGGCCGATGCGTGTGTTGATCACTGGCGCTGGCAAGATCAAAACCCACACGGCTACTCCAGCTCGTAACATCACTTCGTCGCCAACCACTTTTACGGTTGTCGGCTTCCACCCGTTTCACTCCCCAGACTCACTGGAGCACCAAATGTCTGTTCGCATCGTCACCGACAGTGGCTGTGATCTGTCACCCGAAGTTGCCGACGCTTTGGGCATCGTTGTCGTGCCGCTGAGCATCCGGTTCGGTTCAACCGAGTACACCGATCGTATTGACCTCTCCCCCGAGAAGTTCTACGAGGAAATGGCTCAACGCGACGAACTACCCGAGACCGCGGCTCCGTCCCCTGGTTCATTCGCGCAGGCGTATCAGTCGCTCCTCGCCGACGGTGCAACCACCATCCTCAGCATCAATCTGTCCGAAGCACTTTCTGCAACTGCGCAAGCTGCACGCACCGCCGCCACCCTTATCGAAGGCGCCGACATTCGTATCATTGACTCCACGTCAGTCACCGTCGGTCAGGGCACCATCGTGCTTCGGGCCGCCGAGGCCGCCCGCGATGGCGCAAACATCGAAGAAATCGTCGCCAGCACCAATGACCTCGCTGCGCGTACCCACGTGTTGGGTGTGCTCGACACGCTCGACAACCTGAAGAAGGGTGGCCGCATCGGCAATGCCCAAGCCATGATTGGTTCACTGCTGTCGATCAAGCCATGCATCGATATCAGCAGTGGCGCAGTTGAAGAAGCTGGCCGTCAGCGCACCAGGAAGAAGGCACTAGCCTGGCTAGCCAACTCGCTTCCTGCGAACGCCAAGAACGTTGCTATCGGCCACGGTCTCGCCCCCGATATCGACGCCTTCGTCAACATGATCAACGTCGAAGTAGATCGTGTCAACCTGATCGGACCTGTCGTGGGCACCCACGGCGGACCACGCGTCGTCGGCCTCAGCTACACGGTCTAGAACCGCTCCGCTCCTACCTCCATTCCACCCCACATCCACCCCGCACCAACGTCAGAGGTTGCCGGGACCACAGAACTGTGTAGCTCAGACAGCAGTCACAAGCGCAGCGAGTGAATCCGTACTACCCCCGCTCCGACGCAGTTTCCATGCCTGCTCGGTACTGAACCGGTGCAAACGAAGCAAGCCGAATTGAATGATCAGGAACTACAGTCGCGCGTGTGAGTGGTGACGATCGCGCCTTGGTGGCGCAAGCTCAGGGCGGCGACCGTGCCGCGCTCGATGAGCTGCTTCGACGTCACTATGACCGCATCTACGCAATCTGTCGGCGAATTGCCGGCAACGATGCTGACGCCGCCGACGCCACCCAAGAAGCGCTTATGGCCATCGTGCGTGGGCTGGCCAAATTTGACAACCGAGCCGCGTTCTCGACGTGGTCATACCGGGTCGCAACCAATGCCTGCCTCGACGAGTTGAGACGACGCAAACGTCGGCCGACACCTGCGCTCGTCGACGAACACGATGGTTGGGCCGAACAGAATACCCACGACCGAACGCCGGCCTTTGACGAACAAATCGCCGTGCGTGACGAAGTCCAAGCCGCCCTCAACCAGCTCCGAGAAGATTTTCGCGCGCCCGTGGTCTTGCGTGACTGTGGCGGACTCGACTATGCCGAGATCGCAGAAACACTTGGGATTCCGCCAGGTACCGTGCGATCTCGTATTGCCCGGGGTCGAGCGAAACTCGCAGAAATCCTGCACGCCGGGAACCAGCCCACTCGTGGCGAACGTCAGAACAATCAGTCATGAATCCGCTTCCACCAAACACTGACGAGCTCGTCTCGGCCTATCTCGATGGTCAAGCCGCGCCCCACGAAGTCGTCATTGTTGAGTCCAGCCCTGAGCTGATGGCACGCGTCGAAGCCACGCGCAGCATCGCTGATCTGGTCAGCGGACCAGCTGCGCCTCCGGCTGCACAAAAGGACGCCCACATCTCCGCGGCCCTTGATGCCTTCGACGCTCTCTTTGCCCAAGATCTCGACCAGGTACCACTGGCTGCTTCCCCCGTCTTGACTGCCGTGCCGACATCTGCGGCACACCACGCGGTTGAACACGCCACAACATCGCCTGCTCCGGACACAACCACAACCAGCGGTGTGACCTCGCTTGCTACTGCTCGCGAAAAGCGCCAACCTCGGCGGTTCAACACCGGCATCATCGCCGCAGCTGCAGCAGTCGTTCTACTCTTTGTCGCCGTCGCTGCGTTCGGACTCGGCGGTGGTGAGGACTCCTTCGATGTCGCATCAACACAATCTGAGGCTGCCAACACCGTTGCTGACGCCCCCGAGATCGAGTCCTCCACCGACGGTGCGAGCGAAAGCGAGATGATGACCGCCGAACCTCCGGCCGTCGGAGCGCTCGAAGCCGCACCTGCACCAACATCAGCGTCACCCCAAGCTGCTGCCTCTCAGCCTGCTGAAGCCATTGCCGATGAAGAGGAGGAGATGGCCGCCGACGCTGCTTCCGATGACGGTGGCGGGGTCGACTCCGAAACAGGAGCGGCCCTCGCAACCGAGAGCCTCGCTCTTGCACCACTCCCGCTGTTCGTCGGAGACTTCCCCGACCAAGAGGCACTGCTTCGTGAACTCGAGCAGGTGCCCGTCGACGAATTAGCCAAGCGAGTTGAGCCGTTCGAACCGGGATTCTTCCCTAGCTGCCAACAAGACGTGCCCGAACTCGTCGCTATCGAAACGGCCACCCTTGTTGGCGGAGCCTTTATTGCGGGTGAAGCTGTCGAGGTACATCGCATTGGCGAAGGCGACGACATCGTTCTCGTCGACCCCACAGACTGCTCGGTTCTTCCCGCCACACCCTGACCTAGATCACCACACGCACCCTTCTTTCGCCGACGCGGCGCGAGGACGATAGGCTTTCGTTCGCATGGCTGAGACGAACGACCCGGTAGAACGCAGCGAATCCTTGCCCGTCCCCGGGCTTCCTCTTGATTGGCACGTACTCGCCACCGAAAAGGTCGTTTCAACCGTCGACACGGTGCGGGTCAAAACATCCGGCCCCGCCATCAAGGTTTCGCGAGCAGTTGTGTTTGGCCTTATGGGAGCCTTTATTGGCCTCATGGCAGTGATCTTGCTGCTTATCGGCCTGGTTCGCCTGCTCGACAACATCCTGCCAAAGGATGTATGGCTGGTGTATCTGATTCTCGGTGGCCTGTTCTTGGCCCTGGGCGGATTCATCTGGTCAAAGCGCCCTCACCGGGCCGCATCCTGATCGACTACATCGTGCGTCTTGGACTGCTCGTCAGACCATGCCCATGATCGATCACCCCAACCGGCGGAATGCGTTCGCATCAATGCGGGTTCCCAGCCAGTCACATTCTTAGGAGCAGCTATGACCGCTGAGCATCATGAAGTCATCATCATTGGTTCCGGGCCTGCTGGCCTGACCGCCGCAATCTATGCAGCCCGAGCCCGGCTTGCCCCGCTCGTCATCGAGGGTGAACCTTCATCCACGAGCGACCAGCCTGGCGGCCAGCTCATGTTGACGACCGATGTCGAGAACTTTCCCGGGTTCCCCGAAGGAATCATGGGCCCTGAGCTCATGGGTATGTTCCGGACCCAAGCGGAACGTTTCGGCGCCACCATGGTCACTCGTAAAGTCGTCAAGGTCGACCTGTCAGACTCACCTGGCGATACACCGCACCAACTCTGGATCGACGACGCCACCACTCCCGAACCCACCTATACAGCGACCGCCGTCATCATTGCGACCGGCGCCCAGTCGCTCATGCTGGGCCTTCCCAACGAATCGGCTCTTGTTGGCCATGGCCTAAGCACCTGCGCTACCTGCGACGGGTTCTTCTTCCGCGACCAAGAGATCGCTGTGGTTGGCGGTGGTGACTCGGCCCTCGAGGAGGCCATGTTCCTCACCCGCTTCGCCAGCAAGGTCTCGTTGCTTGTTCGCCGCGACGAACTGAGGGCCTCAAAGATCATGCAGGACCGAGCGTTGGCCAACGAGAAGATCGAAATCGTATGGAACACGGTGGTCACCGGTTATCTCGGTGATGGCATGATCTCTGGTATCGCTACTAAAAATACCCAGACTGGCGAAGCAGGAACGCTCGATGTCACCGGCATCTTCATCGCCATTGGCCATAAGCCATCAACGAGCCTATTCGTCGATCAACTCGAGGTTAAACCAAACGGTTATCTCGTCGCTGAGCCAAATTCGACCCGCACAGCGATCCCTGGTGTCTTTGCCTGTGGTGATGTCGTCGATGACTACTACCGGCAAGCCATTACTGCGGCCGGCTCTGGTTGCCAGGCCGCGATTGACACCGAACGTTGGCTCGAGGGCCTCGACGACTGAGACCTGACTCCCGAAGTCACACCCCCACCACAAATTGCGGAATAATCGTGAGATTCTACGAGTTTCACGTCACACAAGTAACAACCTGATCACCTACAGCCACTAAGTTCGAAAAAGAACCCTCAAGGAGTCTCCCATGTCCGACAAGATCACCAACCTCACCGCCGAGACGTTCGACGAACTCGTTGGCGCCGCCGAAGGTCCCGTACTGGTGGACTTCTGGGCCGAGTGGTGTGGCCCCTGCAAGATGATTGCCCCAATTCTCGACGAAATCGCCGATGAACAAGGCGACAACATCTCGATTGCCAAAGTGAATGTCGACGAGGCTAATGAAATTGCGTTGCGTTACCAGGTGATGAGCATTCCAACGCTGCTGGTTTTCAAAGACGGCGAAGTCGCCAAACGTATGGTCGGCGCATCGGGCAAGGCCAAACTGCTCGAGGACATCGCCGAGTTTCTGTAGGCCCGTACTTTGGCCGCTATTAGCTGCCTCAACCCACTGTTTGGGGATGCACAATCAACGTATATGAAGATCGACCCTCGAGGGTCGATCTTTACTTTAGACGCGATGTTCCACAATGGCCGGTGCAGTCTTTACACAGCTTTGTGCACATCCTGTGTAAACCGCAGAAAACTCTCGACCAAAGCTAAAGACTTACCCAATTGGGGGTATGTTGGATGCTTCGGTCATGAGCGCGTAAATGCGCTCCAGATCGTCGATATCAGCAAAGTCGATCGTCACCCGTCCCCGTTTATTCCCCAAGGTAATCCCCACCTTGGTGGCAAACAGGTCGCCCAGTAGCTCTTCGAGTTCAAGCAACGCTGGCGGCTTCGTAACGCCGACGACCGCATCACCACTCGCCTGGAGGTCGTCTGGCTGGGGTGACCCCCCACCAGGGGCTGCATCGCTGATCGCCTCGCTATCGCGAACCATTGCCTCGAGTGCTCGCACACTCAGGCCATTACTGAGTACCTGGTTGACCAACGCACTCCGATCGGACGCGTCTACGGTCACCAGTACACGGCCGTGGCCTGCGCTGATCCGTCCGTCGATGATCAGTAGCTGGACATCCACTGGAAGCTGCAACAATCGCAACGCATTCGCAACTGCCGGGCGACTGCGCCCGACACGAGTTGCTACTTGTTCTTGAGTTAGCGAAAAGTCTTCGATCAGCTGCTGAAACGCAGCTGCTTCCTCGATCGCATTCAGCTCAGCACGTTGGACATTCTCGACGATGGCTTGGGCCAACGATGTTTCATTGTCGACATCGCGCACAATGGCGGGAATCCGGTCAAGGCCAGCCCGAGTTGCGGCCCGCCACCGGCGTTCGCCAGCGATAAGTTCAAACTGGGTGTCACCATGTTTGCGGACGAGCACAGGTTGCAGCACGCCAAGTTCACGAACCGACGCGGTCAGAGCGACCAGCGCCTCCTCATCAAACGCCCGACGTGGCTGATACGTGTTGGGCACGATGTCGCCAACTGGGATATCTCGAAGTGGACTGTCATCCACTGGTCGTGACGGTTCAGACGGGATGAGCGCGCCCAGTCCTCGACCGAGTCCACCCTGCCTAGGCTTGGCCATTGAGCACCTCCTGGGTTACTGCCCGGTACGCAGCAGCGCCGCGGGAGTCCGAATCAAATGTGGTAATTGGTTGCCCGAACGATGGGGCCTCCGACAAGCGGACCGTTCGAGGAATGACGTTTTCGCAGACAGTTTTACCGAAGTGTGATCGGACCTCGTCGACTACCTGGCCAGCAAGTCTGGTCCGGGGGTCAAACATCACCAGCACAATATGGTTGATTACCAAGTCTGGGTTCAGGCTTGCCTTCACCAGGTCGACATTACGCATGAGCTGGCCCAGCCCTTCGAGCGCGTAGTACTCACACTGAATCGGCACCAGGACCTCATGGGCAGCGGTGAGGGCATTGATGGTCAGCAGACCCAGCGATGGTGGGCAATCAATGAGGACGTAGTCGAAGTCATCAATGACCGAGTCGATCGCTAACCGCAACCGGTGTTCTCGACTGAGCAGCGATACCAGTTCGATCTCGGCTCCAGCTAGGTCGAGGCTACTTGGCAACACAAACAGGTTCTTGATCTCGGTGGGCTCGATACAGCTATCCGTGTCCTGGTCATGGAGCATGACGTGATAGATCGAATACTCAAGTTCTCGAGGTTCTAAACCAAGCCCAGTCGATGCATTCGCTTGTGGATCAAGATCGACGAGTAACGTTCGATATCCCTGTTCTGCCAGGCAGGCCGCAATATTGACCGTCGTTGTGGTTTTGCCAACGCCACCCTTCTGGTTCGCAACTGCAATAATTCGGGGGAGTGGCATCGCCAAAACTGGCTCAGGCTCAGCCACCTCGCTGGCTACAGGCTCTGTGGTCTCATCGGAACTACCCTCGACTGTCTCAGGTACATCCTCGTCGCCGATAGCCGTTGTGAGATCAGCCGCACGTTCGCTGACCATGGACTCAGCGGCCTCGGTAGGCACGACCTCTGTGGCCGGGTCTGGCGTGGCTGGGTCTGGCGTGGTAACGGCTTCTGCCTTATCCGCCGCTTGCACCCAACCAGCGCCGTGAGCGTGAGGCTCTGCCTCATCCGGTGGGAGATCAGGGTCGGTTGCCCGCTCCAGTTCAGCCCACTCCTCGTCGGTTAACTCATCGGAAGAAGACGGTGTGTCCTGAGCCGGAGTCTTTGACAAAAAGTCAGATGGTTCCACTTCGGCACCAGTGTGAGGGAGGTCGCTCTGCATCGCAGCTAAACTCTAGCGTCACCGCCCAATTGGTGGGCGCGAAACCACCTAGCGCAGCCAATCTTTCCCTGCAACAGGCTCGATCACTCGTTCCGCCGCCGCCGATACTCAATCGAAAATGTTTCACGTGAAACACAGTGGTCCGGTTCGATAGCGCCACCTCACCTACCCCGACGCAGAGGGGGTGGATCAATTCGAATGTTTCACGTGAAACAGCCGTGGTGATCGGCTGTGATACCGCATACGCGCTAGCTCCGAAACCAGCCACGCCGTGGCCGAGGGGGGAGTCGTGGAGCCTTGGGAGGTGCCATAGCTATCTTCTCAAACACTGCGAATCGGGTGGCGTCGCGTTCTACATAACGAACCGCCCCAAACCCTAGGCTCTGCACGCCCGACGAATCCCACCGGGTTTCTTCGCCCGCGTCCACTGGCGGTTCACTCACGATGAATACGCCACCTACTCGTACCAGGCCGGCGGCACACTCAGCTGTAAGGCTCGACGGGCCGAAGGCTCGGGCCACTACCACATCGAAGCTTTCCCGATACACGTCATCGTGACCAAGGTATTGCGCCTCAATACCTTGCACGTCAACTCGATGTTGGAGACCAAGGCGAAGGATGGTGCGTTCGACCTCGTCAGCCCGAGCAGTGCGCATATCTACGAGCGTCCACTGTGTATCAGGCCATAACGCGGCCAACGCTACGCCCGGCAATCCCCCACCGGTGCCTAGATCGCAACACCGTTCGATTGTTCTACCTTCGGCAACCTCAGCCAAAACAGAAGAAAAGCTGGCGCAATGCGCCAGCTGTTCCTCTAGATCGCCGCCAATGGTACCCAGGCGGTGGGGGCGCTCCAGCGCGGCCAGAAGGTCGCGCTGGAGGTCAGAATTCATTCTTCTTCGTCGCTCGCATCGGTCGCAAGAATGACGATGTACCGGCGAGGGTCGCGTCCTTCGGACACCGTTTCTACCCCAGCAACTTCAGCCACGGCATCATGGATCAGCTTGCGATCCGCAGCTCCCATTGGCTCCATAGCCTTGCTTTCGCCGGATTCTGCCACTGATTGGGCGAGGTCGGTTGCAAACTTCGCGAGCGCTGCTCGGCGGCGAGCGCGATACTCATCGACATCGACTTGAATGCGGTGATACCGGCGGCCGGCAGCTGCACGATGCATTGCCGTCCGAGCAAGCTCTTCGAGCGACTGCAACGTCGAGGCCTTATTGCCTACGAGGCGGCCAAGGTTCTCGCCAGTGACCTGTGCTTGCAGCGTGGTGCCTTCCTCGACCAACTCGACCTTGGCCGATGGGTCGAAGGCAATCGCAACACCGGTAACAAACCCTTGGAGAGTCTCGCGTTGTTCGTCGACCGGCATTTCAACACGATCTTCGTTGTTGCGGTTGCCACGATCGCCACGATCGTTGCGGTCATTACGCTGACGGTTGCCGCCACGATTACGGCTACGACCACCACCATCACGACCGCCACCATCACGACCACCGCCATCACGACCGCCACTTGGACGAGCTTCGGAAGTAGCCGGTGCGACTACATCCTTTGTACCAGCATCGTCTCGCTTGGCTCCATCACGCTTGCCACCATCACGGTTGCCACCATCACGATTGCGGTTGCGACCGCCAC
>ERZ887942.2277-NODE-2277-length-12063-cov-10.678714_pt1 | contig 12063 bp, 16 predicted proteins | sample MGYA00521099_ERZ887942 | MGnify/ENA primary metagenome ERZ887942 (study PRJEB32303, sample SAMEA104408605) | aquatic metagenome | biome: Brackish water; feature: Pelagic; material: water | place: Baltic Sea | collected 2014-06-07T06:48:00 | depth 16,251 m ... | reverse complement strand
TAGCCATGGACGAAATGACAATGTCCTTCGTGTTGCCACTGCCTATGACAGCAGGGATACCCCTCGAAATGCTTGCTGCAGGTGAAGCCGGCGGGAGGCAGAAACATCAGCTCAAAAGAGGGAGCACACTGCGGGAGAATTGACCTTGTCTACATCTAAATGCACCGAGGCCCGATGCCAGCCGCTGATATCGCCTTCATTGACGAACTCCGCTTCAATGAGAAGGGGCTCATCCCTGCGATCGCTCAAGACTGGCTTGATGGTGCCATCCTCATGCAGGCCTGGATGAATCGTGCAGCACTAGAACTCACACTGAGCACCGGTGAAGTGCACTACTGGAGTCGGTCTCGACAAGAGATGTGGCATAAGGGAGCAACCAGCGGTCACATTCAACGTCTCAAGGGCTTTCGCTACGACTGCGACGCTGATGTATTGCTTCTCACCATCGAACAAACCGGCGATGTGGCGTGCCACACAGGAGCACGCAGCTGTTTCTATGACGATGGTCCAGTTCCTAGCCAAGGAGGACACGAGGCATTACCCCCACCAGCCGATGCTTGCACCGAATTGATGCGCGTGATTGAAGATCGCCGCAACTGCCCAGACGAAGGGAGTTACACCAACCGATTGCTTGAAGGGGGTGACAATCGAATTCTCAAAAAAATCGGTGAAGAAAGCGCAGAATTCGTAATGGCATGCAAAGACAACAACGCCAACGAAATCGCTGGTGAAGCGGCTGATTTAATTTTTCACCTCCAAGTGGCTCTAGCCCATCACAACGTCAGCTGGCGAGACGTCCAAGCTGTTCTCGCCAGTCGCCGTGGAGCGCCCAGGCGTTCCTAAGGCCTTGCAGGCGCAGGCAAAGGCAGTCCAAATCGAGTGGGCTGCCGTCGCATCCACTCCAGAGTGAGCTGATCACGGGGCGACAGCTTCAACACCGGGGACGCTCCTTGGACAGGTGCCATCGCATCATTCGGCGCCAAGCTATGGGCCCATAGTCCGAACGCATGTCCTAACTCATGAAGCGCTGTGGCCTGTTGAGATTCCGATCTCAACTCAGGTGACACCATCACGGTGACTTGGGGCTCAAGACGCCACACCCCCTGCCGTTGTACCTCCAACACCTGAAGGACGCTTCTGCCATTGCTCGCTCGCCATCCATCAGCCAGACGTCGCCGGGGCGGCCTGCGACGTTCCACTCGGACATGAGCCCGCTCAGGGTCGTCAACCCGGATGATCGGCAAAACAGCAGACCACTCATCAAGAGCACGATCTACAGCGCCGAACCATCGTCTTTCCCAGCGATTGGGCTCAGCGCTTTCAGCTGGCTGAACCCAGACGCACCAGCGCGGCAGCACGGGAAATCCAGATGAGCTAATTGCCAATCTGGAGCCGTACCCTGGCGCATTGGTCAGATCACTAGCTCGCAACGAGTCGGTCCTGATCTGCTGAGCCTGGACTGGGGGACAGGGGTCAACTTGCATGCTTCAAATCACGATGCCGGTAGTCCGACACCACGCGCCATCAATGTCGCCAACAAAGGCACAAGGGCAAAACCCGCCAACTCAATGTTGACAATCCAGCCCAGGCGAGTAGCGAGCGCTTCAGACACCTTTGGGAGTTCTCCCTTACGCAAAGGAATTGCCCAGAGGATGTAAGTCACTGTTGGGTACAACGACAAGGCACCCACGGATAGGTACAGACCCACCTTCCACCAGAACAAGGGGTTTGTCGTGTAGAACTCGCTGCCTTGCCCGAAATACAAGACACGAAAAATGCCACTCACCAGCAGGGCCAAAGCGGCGATCCCGTAAATGATGTCAGTGATCACCATGGCCGTAGCTGCCCGGCGATCGGGATCTGGACGCAATAAGCGACGCTCCACCACGAGAGCGGCAAAACAAAGCATGAAACTTAGATAGTGCACATAGGCCACACCAGCGCTTTTGGCGATTTCTGGAGTCAGCAAAGTGGCCAGCGGCATAACAAATGATTCAGTGGGGCTGACCGTAGCTGCTGGCTTGCCACGCGCGCTGGTGTCAGGACCACCTTCAGGCCTCTGGCCAACGCGCAACAAAAAGAAATCATGGAGCAAAAATGAATAACGATAAAAACATGAATTAAGGTATAAATATAAATTCCGCAGTCTTTATTACGCAATCTGGATAGAAAGACTTTCGCCCTAAGTTCAAGAAAACCAGGAGTCACAGATGGTGAGTTCTCTGAGTGCTTTTCTCGGCGAAATCGGTCGGCATCAACTGCTGACGCCTGAACAGGAATTAACCCTGGGCCGCAAGGTGCAGGCTATGGCAGCTCTGACTGAGCGCTGCACAATCGCAGGTGGCGAAGGAGATGCGTGCGTTTACAACGACGAAGAGAAGCGCACAATCAAACGCGGAGAAAAGGCAAAAAATCAAATGATTACGGCCAATTTAAGGTTGGTTGTCAATCTTGCGAAGCGCTACCAAGGCAAGGGACTTGATCTTCTTGACCTCATCCAAGAGGGCACGCTCGGACTGACCAGAGCTGTGGAAAAATACGATCCCACCCGCGGCCATCGTTTTTCTACCTATGCCTATTGGTGGATTCGCCAAGGATTGAATCGCGCCCTCTCTACGCAAAGTAGAACGATTCGAATCCCTGTCAATGTCAATGAAAAACTGACGAAATTACGTGCTGCGAAAGCGCGTCTCATGCAAAGCAATGGGCTTGCCCCATCCGCGGAGCAATTGGCCGAAAGCATGAAGTTGCCGATCAGCGAGGTTGAGGACTTGTTGGGCTGTGAACTCCGCAGTGTCACGGTGAGCCTTCAGGGTGTTGTGAAGTCGAAATCCGATCCATCCGAATTGGTGGATGTGCTGCCAAGCGATGAAATCCCACCGATGGAGCGGGCTGAAATCGCTGAGCGCACTGACTCCGCCTGGAAACTGCTCGACAATTCGAACCTGACTCCAAAAGAGAGAACCATCGTCATGCTGCGGTTTGGCCTTGATGGAAGCCACGAGTGGCGCACCCTTGCCGAAGTTGCCCGACAGATGAATTGCAGCAGAGAATATTGCCGCCAGGTGGTTCAAAGAGCATTACGCAAACTGCGTAAAACCAGCATCCAACAGGGCTTGGTGGAACCCGCCTACTAAAAATCAAGCAAATTAAGTGATAGTGGAGGCACCTTGACTGCTCAACGCTGCATCGTTCATGACTGATGCCTCTTCTTGCACCGATTCCGTTTTTGAAGCTGATGTGATCGACAGCTCCGTCATTGATGAAGGAGTCTTTCAGCGGTTACTCAGGCGTGCTGGAAGAACGATTGCGGCTCCAGCCCTTGAAGCCCTTGAGATGGTGATGGATCAGGCCACTCCTCCTCAAGCCAGACTCACCATGCTGGCAGCGCTCACCTACCTGCTCATACCGACCGATCTCATTCCCGACTTTCTTCCTGTCGCGGGGTTCAGCGATGACCTTGTTGCGTTGACAGCTGTGATCGGTTTATGCAGCAAACACATCACACCAGACATCCGTCTACGGGCACAACGCAGACTGGATCGATGGTTCCCCCTCGGACGCTCATGAATCCCTGGTCTCCAGACGTTGAAGAAGAGCTGGCTCTCGTTCTGAAGGATTGGCTGAAACAGCAGGGTCGAACCCAAGCCGATCTTCGCCGTAGCCTTCGAGCAACCTCAACTCGCATGCCCGCTCTGATGGAAGTGCTTGAAAGAGAGCATCGGCTCGGAGGGCTACCCCGTCTCGCTGCGAAGCTCTGCAGCATCGAAGCCGATTGGATCAATAACGCTCCAGCGCATGCCAACGCCTCCGCAGGAGACTTAACAACAGACACCGATCCATTTGGCCAACTCGATCTCCTTCTGCGCGAAATCCGCGACGATCGCGGCAACTGAGGGCAATCACAGGCAAAGTGGTTTTAGATGCCTTCCTGCCTTGCGTTTATCCGCTTCCCTCGTCTTCAGCGTCGGACTTATGGCTGGTGCTGGTCTCTGTGTTGTTGCGCCCCAGATCGCGCAGGCTCAAACAGAAACATGGCTGCTTGGTCCCAACAGCCGTTCAGGGCCAGGCAGCACTGTGGTGCCAACTGATTGCGTAACGGGAGACGACGGTTCGATCACCTGTAATACCAAGATCGAAAACCCAGCAGGTACGACCCCTGCCAAGCCTTACTACAACCCATTCACCAACTGATCAGCCGTGCCTCAGGCCCGTCGCAAGCGTCGATCCTTCCTGCTGCTCGTTGACTCCGCAGAGCAACAAGTCGCCAAGCTGCTCACCGTCATCACAGCTGTGGTGATTGTGGCGGCCCTGATCCAACTCACCATTCGCGTCAGCCTTGCGCTGATTTACACCGATCGCAATTCCTATTGGCTCGGCGATGGACTGATCAAAATTCTTGGAGATCTCCTAACCGTCCTGATTGCCCTTGAAGTTCTTCAGAACGTCACCAGCTACCTCAGGAAACATGTCATCCAGATTGAACTCGTTCTGGTCACAGCTTTAACGGCTGTTGCCCGAAAAGTGATTGTTTTACCTTCAGGGTCTGAGAACAAACCACAACTGCTCATTGGGCTTGGTGTCGCTTCGATTGCCCTTGCCGGCTCCTACTGGCTCGTCAAACGCTCAACCCCTCTTGATTCAGCGACAAGACAGGAGGACTGGAGTTCACAGGCCAATACAGAGCAAGCCATAACGTTCCAGGGTGCGGATCTGTCCTCACGAGACGGTGGCGACGATGGGCTGGAATCAAGAGCTGATCACCCACACTGAGATCGAAACATTCCTCGGGATCCTTGAATTGCAATCTGGCACTGCCACGCATCAGGGTCAGCCACTCGTTTTCAGCCTGGTCGTACCAGAACCCTTCAGGGCTGGAAGCCGCGCATGACTCGATCCGCATCAAGCGCCAATCAGGACCTTGGCAAAGCATCCGCTCGTGCTCCTCGCCATCATCTAAATCCTGACCATGAAACAGGTTGTTAAACGGCCTATCAATCGTTTCCCCCTCTCCATCACCCCATCGTCGAGCGATCTCGAACCCCCAGGAACGGGCAAGTTGCACAACTGAGTTGTGATCGTCACAAGCGGCGAGCTGCTCACGTCGCTCAGGATGCTCGTGAAGGGACTGAACCAAGCCATTCAGATGATTCACCTTTTGCAGGAATCGCTGAAGATCCTTTTCGGCCAAGGGGAATGTCCATCAATTCTCTAATCCTGCCAACAATCGAGACAAGCATCAGCACGACGCCGAACAAGGAAGCAAACTATTGCTCTACCACCCTCTGTGAGCATGATTCGACTCCTCTCATCAATCCTGCTTGCCGTAATGCTCTTGTGGCCTTCATCTGCACTTGCCGTTGAGTCGGGAGCCTCGTTGTTTCAAAACAATTGCGCGAGCTGCCACCCCAATGGCGAAAACATTATTCGTCGAGGCCGCACTCTCAAGATCAAAGCGTTAACAAAGCGTGGACTCGATAGCAGTGAGGCCATCGCGCAAGTGGCCCGAGAAGGAATCGGACAAATGAGTGGTTACGCCGAAACCCTTGGTGAGGGTGGTGATGTGATTGTGGGTGAATGGGTTTGGCAACAAGCTCAAAAGGCCTGGACCCAGGGATAAACATCAAGCTGTGTCCAGATCCCTTCACGCCAGTACACGTCTTGCTCAAGTAGGGCACAAACGCTTGCTTTGCTGTCTGATTCAAAAATCGCAAACACGTGCGTACTGCCTTCTGTAGGGCCCAGCGTAATTAATGTTCCCTGTTCTTTGAGCGCACGCAGTCCAGCAAGATGCTCATCTCGAAAAGGCTCACGCTTTTGAAGTGCGCCATCGCAATATGTTCCCCAAAGAACAAAACGTGCCACTAGTCCATCCCCCTTTAAGTATTTTGTTGACAATAGAATGGCATCTTCTGGTTGCACAAACGACTTGTATTCATTGAATCGTTATTGACGATCAGCCTAAGAAACCTTTGATTCGATGCCTTTGCAGCAACGGCATCAATCAGCTAGCCAGATCATCCAGCAGCATCCCTAAGTTGCCGACAAAACTCTCCAGCTTCTAGGGCAGCGTTCCCGGGCGAAGCAGCGGCAATTCGTTTAACCAAAGCACTACCAACAATTGCACCATCAGCCCCCCACTGTTTCACTTGCAAAACTTGGTCAGGCCCAGAAATCCCAAACCCAACAGCCACCGGACGGCTGTTACACGCCTTCAAATCGCTAACCAACGTCGCTACGCGATCCTGGAGCTTGACGCGCTCGCCGGTCACACCGGTCACACTCACCAAATAAGTGAAACCACGACTGGATTCAGCAATCCTCTGCATCCGATTTTGCGGTGTTGTTGGTGCAACGAGTAAGACCAAATCCAATCCAAATGATGCAGCTAAAGGAGACAATCTCTCTGCTTCCTCTAAAGGAAGATCAGGCACCACTAAGCCTGCCGCACCAGCAGCAGATGCTTCCGCAAAGAAGCGCTCCGGTCCACGATTGAGAAGAGGGTTCGTGTAAGTGAACAGAATCACGGGCATGCTGAGCTGATCTTTCAAGCCAGCCAACATCTCGATCACTTTCGCTGGCGTGGTCTTTTGCGCCAAGGCCCGAAAGGCAGCAGCCTGAATCACAGGCCCATCCGCTAATGGATCCGTATAGGGGATGCCAAGCTCCACAATGTCAGCGCCATTGGCTTGAAGGCTCAGGAGCACTTCAGCCGTCACGCTCAAATCAGGATCCCCTGCCATCAGAAACGGCATCAATGCCATCCGTTGTTCCTGAGCCGTTCGGGAAAAAACAGCTTCAATCCTGGAAAGTTGTTCCGTCACAGAAAGCAGAGGGTCTGATTAACGGAGCCTACGGTTCTGTGGTCTGTTCCGATTCAGACTCATCCAAATTGAGAGATGCGAGCAGGGCTTGCTGCTCATCCGGACTCAAGGCATCAAAACGAGCCTGAAGCTGATCGGTTGTGAGTTGGTCGTACTCCTTTCGATAGCGGCGACGCTGTTGCATGTACGTCATCTGCCCTGTCACCACCCTGAAGAGGTAGGAGCCTGTCCAGACCACGACAATCACCACCAACACGGCCTCAGCAGCGATTCCTGCTGAAAACCCCTCAAACCCTGCGGCCTTAAATAGCCAAAATCCAACACCCCCAGCGAGTAAGAGACCTAAACCAAGCTTGAGAACACCGGCACGCGTCAAAGACTTAAACCTCCCCTTGACCGCTGAGGCGGAGATTCAGGAATGGTGCGAACACAATCATTCCTGGAAAGAAGAAAAACACCAGCCCATACACAGAGAAGCGCTCAATCTTCCCCATGACATGCCAGCGCCGATTCATCCAAAAGAAGAGTGCAAGTGGCATCACGACTAGGTAGAGGCCACCCAAAGCCGCATAGCCACCGATCACAAGCAGCGTGTCTGACGAGACCGAAGACAGGAGATTATCGATGGACACAGAAGACGACCTGATTGGGGTGAATCTAAGATGTCGAAGCGAGCCTGCATGGCGCGCGGGGGCGTGGCGGAATCGGTAGACGCACGCGACTTAAAATCGTTTGGGCAGAAATGTCTGTGGGGGTTCAAGTCCCCCCGCCCCCATTACGCCTGAAGTGGTCAAGGCCGAGCACACTTCCTAACTTGAGAGCTCGCACCGATCGGTCGAGTGATGTCCAGTTCCGCCAACGCGATCTCGACCCAAAAGAGGGAAGAACCACCTCATGAAATCCACCGCTGCAAAGAGCGGGAGTCTGGGCAGGTTGCATGGGATTTATGGGGGACTTACCTCAGCGACCGTCAATGGGGCACGGTTCGGGAGGATTATTCCGCTGATGGCAATGCTTGGGAGTCATTTCCCTTCGACCAGAGTCATTTACGCACCTACCGCTGGGGAGAGGACGGGCTACTGGGGCTATCTGACATGCAGGGGATTCTCTGTTTCTCTCCCGTGCTCTGGAACGGCAAAGATTCCATTCTTAAAGAGCGTTTGTTTGGACTAGGAAATCCCGAAGGGAATCATGGTGAAGACATCAAAGACACCATGTATCACTTGGCGGGAACGCCAACCTGCAGCTACGCCAAAGCTCTTTATCGCTACCCCCAAAACGCGTTTCCTTATCAACTCCTACGCGATGAGAACCATCGCCGGTCAAGGGAGGAGCATGAATTTGAACTAGTCGACACAGGAATCTTTTCCGAAAACCGATTTTTCGACATGGAGGTCGAATATGCAAAGGAGGGGGCAGACGACCTATTGATTCGGTTCACGATCACCAATCACGGTGGTGAACCAGCAGACCTTCACCTCTTACCGACCCTTTGGTATCGGAATACCTGGTCTTGGGGGGATAGCCACAACCATCGACCAAACCTCCATCTCATTGGCGACACCTTGGTCAGCGAGGCGATCAGTGGCTTGGGTGCCTATGAACTGAGCTGCAGCGAGACCGGGACCTGGCTTTTCACTGAAAACGAAACCAATAGCAAAACCCTTTGGGGCGAACCTCTTCCCCAGCCCTACGTAAAAGATGCATTTCATCGCTATCTGATCGATGGGCAAACCGATGCAGTGAATCCTGTCCAAGAGGGCAGCAAAGCGGCGATCCATCTCCATCGCAACTTGAAGGCAGGCGAATGCTGGGTGATCGATCTACGTCTGCGACGACAGCAGCCAGAAAACACTTCCTTACCGAGCGCAGCCGATACCTCAGCCTCTACCAGCTTGATTCAGAAGCGCCATCAGGAGTGGAAGGATTACCTCGAGTGGGTTGCACCAGGGCTCAATGAGGAAGACCGATCCATCCATGCCGCCGCAGGGGCAGGATTGTTCTGGTGCAGGAAGTTTTACAACTGGTATGTGGTGCGCTGGCTAAGAGGAGACAACAACGCAGCAAGGCCGCCAGAACAGCGTTGGCATACCGAGACTGCCTATTGGAGAACATTGCGTGCTCAAAACATCATCTCCATGCCCGACTGCTGGGAGTACCCCTACTTCTGCCAATGGGATCTGATGTTTCATGCAGTGGCCTTTGCCGAATTTGATCCCGGTGAAGCAAAGCGGCAGTGCCGACTTCTCAGACAGGCTTGTTACACCGCTACCAATGGCCAATCTCCTGCCTATGAATGGGCACTATCTGATGCCAATCCACCAATCGGTGCCTGGGCAGCCCTACGTATCTTTCAGATCAGTCGCCGTCACACAGGAAAAGGCGACTATTCCTTCTTAAGAGCAAGTCTTCGAGAGCTGTTACTCGAATACGGCTGGTGGACCAACAGAACCGATCGCAATGGAGATAATTTATTTGAGGGCGGATTTCTTGGTCTCGATAACATAGCTATTTTTGATCGACGTTATCCACTCAAAGACGGGAGCCGAATTGAGCAATCTGATGGCACATCCTGGATGGGATTACTCAGCCTAAACCTGCTCCAAACGGTAGTCCTACTTGCAGAGGAAAATAGTGAAGAGTACATCGATTTATGCGCACGTTTTACGAGAGATTTCAGTCGATTAACCTTCGCATTAAACAGTCCATCTGGCCGTGGATACGTTAATTGGGATGAGCAAGATGGCTTTTATTATGATGTTCTAAAACGACCTGATGGATCTACTGATTACCTCCGAACCCGCTCAATCAGCGGCCTTATTCCTCTTCTGGCAGTAGCAAGTTTTCATGCCGATGAAGTCGAAGCCATTCCGGCGTTAAACATCAGCCAAACCCTCGCCCAGCTCGGAGAAGAACGGGGAGCACCTTTCGATTCAATCAGCCACCTTGGATCCTGGAATCACGACCGTGCTTTGTTCTCAATTGTTCCACCAGAACGGCTAAGGCGCATTCTTGAACGCGTTTTCGATGAAGAAGAATTCCTTTCTCCCTATGGAATTAGGAGCCTATCCAAGATCTATGAAAACAACCCATATTCATATCAACAGGGTAATGATTTTGCCACAATTAGCTATAGCCCTGCAGACAGCCCAGTCGCCATGTTTGGCGGAAATTCCAATTGGCGTGGGCCAGTATGGATGCCAATCAATTTCCTTCTGATTGAGGCTCTTCAGAAATTTGGGCACTTTTTTGGAGATGATTTCAAAATGGAGTTCCCAACAGGCTCCGGACAAGAAATGAACCTCTGGGAAATATCTCTTGAATTGGAGAAGCGTCTTATTGGAATATTTAGACGGGATGAAAATCAGCGTAGAGCATTCAACGGTGACGTTGAACTCTTCCAAGACGACCCCCTATGGCGCGATTTATTCCTATTCAATGAATACTTTCATGGTTGCAATGGATCGGGGGTAGGAGCAAGTCACCAAACAGGCTGGACCGCAATCGTTGCCAAAATGATGACGCAACTTCAGCGTTGGCAACCCAACAAAGAAAGCTGACGTTACGCGCCAATCTGACTACATTAAGAATGATTTTTCCGGATCAAGATCATGGTTAACTCCACCCGATCGACTGCGCGCTGTACGTCGATCGAACCTCAAGGAGAAGACTTTGATGTTGTCATCATCGGAAGTGGTGCTGGGGGTGGAACTCTGGCCAGGGCACTTGCCGATTCCGGGCATTCGATTCTCATCCTCGAGCGAGGCGGATGGCTGCCAAGAGAACCTCAAAACTGGGATCCAGTTGAAGTGTTCCAAAAGGATCGTTATGTCTCCAAAGATTCTTGGGAAGACAAAAGTGGGACATCCTTCCAACCAGGGAGCCATTACTTCGTAGGTGGCGCTTCAAAAATGTATGGGGCTGCTCACTTCAGGCTGCGTGAGCGTGACTTTGAATCTGTGATGCATGTTGATGGAGAATCACCAGAATGGCCGATCAAATATGACGTTTTTGAGCCTTATTACCGCAAAGCAGAAGAGTGGTACCACGTGCATGGTCTGCGGGGCGAAGACCCCTTTGAACCCCCAGCATCCTCTCCTTATCCCTACGCACCAATTAGTCATGAACCACGAATGCAAAAGCTGGTCGATGACCTTCGTTCTGCAGGACTAAGACCTTTTCACCAACCCACAGGGGTTGCTCTCAACGAAACATCGCCAGCCTTTAGTGACTGCGTACGATGTAATCGCTGCGATGGTTTTCCCTGTTTGGTTCATGCCAAAGGGGATGCCGAAGTCATGGGGGTTAGGCCCGCGCTCAACCACGACAACGTTTTCCTCTTAACCAATGCCGAGGTTGTTCGGCTCAACACCAACGCCACAGGCCGTGAGGTGAGTGAAGTGGTGGTGAATCACGAAGGCAAAGAACGGCGTTTCAAAGGAAGCATTGTTGTGGTCTCTGCAGGAGCTGCAAATTCTGCTCGGCTGCTTTTAATGTCTGCTAATGAGGCGCATCCCCATGGATTAGCCAACAGTTCGGACCAGGTTGGAAGAAATTACATGTACCACAACTGCAAAGCAGTTGTGGCCTTAGCACATGAGCCAAATCACACGGTATTTCAAAAAACCGTAGCCATCAATGACTGGTATTTCGGAGACAACGATTTTGATTTCCCCATGGGTCACGTACAAATGACGGGCAAAACTAATGGGGCCATGATGAAAGGGTATAAACCTCGCCTTACTGCCCTAGCTCCAACTTGGAGCATGGACAAACTCGCTGAGCATTCCCTAGATTTTTGGATGCAAACAGAAGATTTACCTCGATCGTCCAATCGTGTCACAGTAAATCGTGAAGGGAAGATCCACCTCAATTACACTCCAACCAACAATCAGGCATCGCAGGAATTGATCTCAAGATTAGAAGGATTACTGGACAAACTTTATCTAAAAAATCACTTAGCAGAAAGGCAAGTATATTTTGCATCAGCGATGGAGCTTGCTGCAGTAGGCCATCAATGCGGGACTTGTCGATTTGGTAAAGACCCAAAAACCTCTGTTCTAGATCTAAATTGCCGCACGCATGATGTGGACAACCTCTACGTCGTTGATACCAGCTTCTTTCCCAGTAGCGCAGCTGTAAATCCATCTCTAACCGCGATCGCCAATGCCATTCGCATCAGCGATCACCTGCGCGAGCGACTCAACGGTTAAGTCAAAAACTGGTGCAAACGTGGAGC
>ERZ887942.2274-NODE-2274-length-12070-cov-4.404161_pt1 | contig 12070 bp, 8 predicted proteins | sample MGYA00521099_ERZ887942 | MGnify/ENA primary metagenome ERZ887942 (study PRJEB32303, sample SAMEA104408605) | aquatic metagenome | biome: Brackish water; feature: Pelagic; material: water | place: Baltic Sea | collected 2014-06-07T06:48:00 | depth 16,251 m ... | reverse complement strand
CCACTGCGTGTTCACCGTTAGGAATTCACCACTTGTTAGAACAATAGTGTGAGGCAAGCTGCCGCCCCCTGTATCAGCAGTGAGTGTCATGGGTGGCGCCAGCCAAGGGGTCTTGTGCAAAGGGCCAACGTCGAGTTTGCCTTTGACCGATTGAATCTCACCATGCCTCATAGCGGCTTCAATCGTGCCGACGACCTTGTTTAGACTAACAGGCAACTGACACTGTTTCATCCATGCTGCGGGATTGACTAGCCCAGCCCTGATCTCCGCATGACTGTCCCACTGTTTCCAATCGAGCGAAGGACTCGGATTGAGAACGGCACCCTTCACCGTAAGAGCGTTGTTAGAGTCCAATTGCAATTCCGAAATGACCGACCACTCGTCATCGGCTTGAAGTTTTACTCTGGCAGAAGCAAGCTGGAACTGATCGTAAGCAAGGGTGTCAATAGTCGTATCGATCGTCGACTTCCACTGATGCCACGGCTGATAGAGATTCTCGATGGACACCTGGAGTTCAGATACGCGGCCTTCAATTGGAAGCTCAGGCAGGGCTTTGGCAAGTTCCAAGGCCCCTTTGGTCAGCTGCAAATTCACTTGCTGCCCAAGCATGAGCGTGGATTCAACCGTGCCTCCATAGGCGCTCAAAGTAGCGAGACCTTGGAGATCACGATCGGCGGTCACCTTTAACTCCAGCTGGTCGATCGTAACCTCAGGGAAAACCTTGCAGTCGCTGAGCGCAATACCAGTCTCAGTGTAAACCAATGACGCATTCAGGTTTAAGACTTGCCCATCTGGTAATGTCAGAGAGCGAACTTCAATAACACCGGGCTGATTGCCTGCCACAGAGAGATTCAAACGCTCGCACACCAGTTGGCGGTGCTCCGGCAGCAACAGCGTGATGGTGACATCCTCCAGCTTAATGTCGGGTTGTGGCAGTTGCGCGACTGGCAGCGGTTTAGGAGGCCCCGATGGCGCTGGTTTGGGTTTCGTTGGTTTGAGGGTGGGCTTGGTCAGATCGATGACGGCATTCACCTTCCGCAATTCGATCGATCGAAGTATGCCAGGCAAACCATCACGAAACCAGCGAGTCGGTTCATAATGTACATGGGCATGTTCTGCGGTAAGCTTGGTACCATCTTTGGCGCTGATCCAATCGACCTTGCTCAGCTCGGCACCAGACCAAATGGAACCATGCACGGAGAATGGTCCGGTGATTTCTTGTTTTGCCAAGACTTTCTGCAAGCCGAACTTGGCCCCCCATCGAAACAACGGCCCATTCAATAACAACCCAAAGACGACCAGTACGAGCATGATCCAGCCCAGGCGACGCCGCCAGCGACGTTTCGCTGGAGGCGTCGCCTGGGCTGGCGGCTGTTGATCCTTAGGCAAGAGTTCTACGATAGCGAAGACTCGACATTCGACAACGCGGACTGAGGCTTTGCAGCCCTAAATTCGATGCAAACGCTGAATTTCAATGGCGTGTTCATTCTCCCCATCAGCGGGAAAGGACTGTGTTTCTAACAGAGTCCATGCGCCTTGGCTTTGGTAGTCAGGAAAGTGTGCCTGGCCTTCGATCTCGGCTTGAACAATCGTGAGAATGAGTTCGTCGGCCTTTGGTAGCGCCAGTTGATAAACGGAAGCACCGCCACTGACGACCAATTCCGTATCACCCGCCTCTGCAGCTAACTGAACGGCTTGATCGATCGTCTGAGCGACCTTGCCATTCGCCACCTCGTAGCGGAGATCCCTTGTGAGCACGATCGGCGTTTGCGTGGTGAACCAGCCGTCCATTTCTTCAAAGGTCAGGCGCCCCAAGAGCATGTGATGACCTGCGGTGTAGCTACGAAAGTGCTGGCCATCACGCGGCAAATGCCAAGGAATCCCGCCATGCCCGGTACCAATCACGCGATCCGGAGTCATGGCGGCGATCATCGAGACCTTCACAGCTTACTCGACACTCTTGATCTCTTCGTTCGTGCTGCCGTCTAGGATGCGGACCTGCTCACGATGAAAAGCCGGATCACTGCGGAACGTGAGACGGCCAGCATTGCGACGCTGTAGTTCCACGAGGATGGCATCATCTTCGGTGCGCAAACGATGCATGACCTCTGGATGCACAATCACAATCAGGTCACGATGACGATCACCCTGACGTTGAAACAAGGCATTCAACATGCGTTGTAGCTCCACGCTCATGGTCATGGTCGATTTCACCGAGCCCTTACCACGGCAGTAGTTGCATGGCTCCATCACGGAATTGGTTAGGCTCTCGTTGAGCCGTTGACGGGTCATTTCCATCAAGCCCAGCTGAGAAATGTGCAGCACTTGAGTCTTGGCCTTGTCTTTCCGCACACGTTCGCGCATCCGACGGTAAACCGCCATCTGATCTTTGCGCGCCTTCATATCGATGAAGTCGACCACCACTAAGCCGCCAATATTGCGCAAACGCAACTGACGGGAGACCTCTTCTGCTGCCTCTAAGTTGGTCTCCAAGATCAACTTATCCATGTTGTTCTTGGTGCCTTTGTTGCGTCCAGTGTTCACATCGACCGCAATCATGGCCTCAGTTTCATCGATCACCAAGTAACCACCACAGGGCAACCAAACTTGGCGATGAAAGGCATTCTCAATTTGTCGATTGATATTGAACTTATCGAAGACCGGCGTCTTGCCCTGATAGAAATTGATGCGTTTGCGTGCTCGACGTGAAATGGAGGACACCAAGTCACGCATACGGTCGGTGATATCTTGGCTATCACACAGGACCTCAGACACCTCGTCCGTGAGGAAATCACGCACCGTGCGCTCGACAAGATCAGGCTCTTGGAAGACACAAAGAGGTGCTTTACCGCTTTGCTGATTCTCCTCAATGGTGGCCCACTGATCGAGCAGGAGCCGCAAGTCTCGAACAAAGAAACGAGCACGTTTCCCTTGAGACACCGTGCGCAGAATGATGCCCATACCCTCAGGCACACTCAGGCGTTCGCAAATCTTGCGCAGACGTTGACGCTCTTGCGGATCTTCAATCTTACGGGAAATACCGAATTGATCGTTCAATGGCATCAAAACCATGAAACGTCCAGGCAGGCTAATATTGGTCGTGACGCGTGGGCCTTTATTGCCAATTGGCCCTTTAGTGACCTGCACCATGACCTCTGCACCGACCGGATAAATGCTAGGAATGTCTTTCGAAGTGATGCGCTTACGCTTCTTACTCGACTTCTTAATCTCCTCCAAACTGCCGTCGAGTGCTGCCGGGATCGCATCCCAGAAGTGTAGAAAAGCATTCTTCTCTAGACCAATATCGACGAACATGGCTTTAAGGCCGTTCTCGATGTTCTTCACGCGCCCTTTGAAAATACTGCCAACGATGTTGGTCGAACCTTCACGTTCGATGGTGTATTCCTCCAGCGACTTGCCTTCTAAGACAGCCACTCGAGTTTCAAGGGGTTCGCGATTGACGATGATACGGGTGCCATCACCAGTGGTGGCAAATCCGAATAATTTTTTAATAGAGTCCAACATTATGAGTGGGTGAAATCATCTAACGGGAGAGATAGAGCATCATTGATCACGATCACGCCTCTTGGATGGCACGATGCTCGCTTTTTCCCTAACATTAGGCGATTGCGAGTTTTCTTGTGGTGAATTCGATGTGCCTTGGGTGTCCAAGAATTCGGGCGCATCCACTGTCACAGCAATGTCTGCAGTATCCGATTCGCCTTCAGGCACGGTCCAGAGCTCACCTTGAAAGGTGGTCTCTGAGTGAACATCAAAGTGGCCTTTAGCATCTGCCAAGACCGGAAATTTGTTGTAGGAAGGTGGTCGAAACAGCTCTTCCAGAATACGTTTGGCAATGGGCGCGGCGACTCGTCCGCCGGATTCGGCATCTTCAACAAAGACCGCAAGAGCGTACTGAGGATCATCATAAGGTGCGAAGCAGATGAACCAGGCATGGGTACCGGTGCCATACTGAGCGGTGCCAGTCTTTCCCGCAACTTTGATATCATCACTATCGATACGAGCCCGTCGAGCGGTCCCACCTTCCTTATTGACCACGTCATACATGCCTTGGCGCACCGTGTCGATGACTTCGCGGCTGATGCCCTCTTTGACGAGGTCATGCTTCAAATCTGGTTTCATTTCGCGATAAGGAATCGAGCTGGCGTCTCTGACTCGTTCGACCATGCGTAATTGATAACACAAACCACCATTGGCAGCGATCGCGGCGACTTGAGCCATCTGCAATGGGCTAGCAGAAACACGACCTTGACCGATAGAAACAAACGCTGTGCTAGCCTGCGTCCAACGCTCAGCAGATCGATTTTCCTGCAACCATCGAGGATTGGGGACGAGACCAGGCTTGGTTGATATGGGTAGGTTCGGATCGACACCAATGCCAAATAAGTTTGCGACTTTCAGTATGTTATCGATCCCTACTTTGTTGCCATAGCGGTAATAGAATGAGTTGCAGGATTTCATCAATGAACGTTGCAAGCCAATATGACCATGATGCCCCATGCATTTCATGCGTTGAGAACCAAGAGTCACCGCGCCAGTGCATACCGTGGTCATCCCTTGGGCGTTCGCTAATGAGCCTGCAACGGCGACAGGGATCTTAAACACGGAACCGGGATCGTAGACCTGAACGGCACGATTGAAGAAGACGCGGCTCTCATCCAAACGGTAGACTTGATATTCGTCCGGAGTGATAAACGGAATGAATTTGTTCGGGTCGTATGAAGGCGCTGAAGCCATGGCGCGAATGGCACCATTTCTTGGATCAATAAGCACTGCTGCACCGCGGCCTACGCCACGGCCGTTGTTGGCTTGGCGTAAGGCGGATTCGACGATATATTGCGCACGTAGATCAATGGTAAGATCGACATCAAAGCCACGCTGAGGCTCCTCGAATCTTGTGTCCCTGACGTAAACTCCCTTCTGATTGATCAAGTGTTCCCGCAGGCCTGCACGCCCTTTGAGATATTTGTCCATGCTCTTTTCCAAACCGACAAAGCCGAAAGGGTCAGGTTCATAAATGTGATCTCGGCGGAGCCATTTCTGAGCTTCCTCAGCTTCAGGACCACTGCCTTGTGCCGTACGCTGCAATTGTTCCAAATCATAGGTGCGATCCGCTTCACGCACATAGCCAAGAATGTGTGACGCAAAGGAGCCATAGACATACTTGCGTACTGGCGAAATGGACAATTGCAGTCCGGGAATCTCATGGCTTTGCTCACTTAATAAAGCGTATTGCTCGTAAGTGAGCCCTTCATAAAGCGAGAACGGCACCAGACCGGGAGGCCGTGTGAAGTCGTAGTTGTTGGCGAGTTCCTTCTCAGGGTACTTAATCGTCAGTCCAAGGGCTGCGAGCGGCGCGATGACGGTCTCGTTGACGACTTTGACAATGTCTGTCACTGTGCGCGCATTGCTGTAGCCATCACGCGTCTGGCTGCGGCGCTTGGTCGTGGGCAGCTCACCGAAGCGACGTCTGTAGTCGTCCACGATCACCCGTAAGTTGAGCACAATTTCGTAATTGAACTCATTGGTCACCAAAGTGCGCCCATTGCGGTCGCAGATCTCCCCGCGTACGCCTGGCATGCGCACGGTGATCGTTCGAGTAGGAGAAACTTGCGCAGCGTACAGCGTCTGATTGGTGATTTGCACGTCCCAGAGCCGAAACAATAAGCCAGTGAAGGCCCCGATAAGCAGCAGGGCGACCAGGTAGAGACGGAAGCGGTATTGGATGACCATGGCGATGTCTGGTGTTGGCGTCATCCACCATAGCCCAGATACCGCGTGCGGTAACCAAAGGACTTATGGAGCCAGTGAAGAATAAAGTAGAAGACCGGCGAGAACGCCATGGAGATCAAAGCGGTGGCGAAGATCTCACGCCCGAGGATGGGCGGAAAGCTGAAACTACCACGCTTGAACGTAAGAAAGAGGAAATCGAGCAGCAGAAAGCCAAGCACACCTGCTCCTGTGAGGAGAATGGGAAAACCGAGGCGATTCTTCAGATAGGTGGGCCGAACCCCATGCATCATGTTGCCCATCAGGGCAAAGAAGACAATGCCCATGCCAAAGGCAGCTTGGCCTTTGACCATGCCGAAAGCAATGTCCGGAGTGACGTGCTCTCCGACGCCCACCATCACCGAGTAGCGCAGGTCCCATAACAGACCGGCGAAGAAGGCCAGACTGAGCATGGCTGGGTAGGTAAGAGTGACGGCACTGCACATAAACCACACGGGGTAGAGCAGGATGATCGCATAAGATGCATCAGGTCCCAAGCGTGGAATGAACTCCTGGACGCAGAACATCAGGAAGAGCAGCACAAAGATGATCCCGTTGTACATGCGCTAGGGACGATCTCCGGGTTGTGGTGTAGGCGGCACACTTGCGGATTCGATGCCGGTAGACGTGATGACGAACACCAATTTCAAATTGGTAAAATCCGCTAACGGTTCCACCAAAGCACGATCTACGTTTTCACCAGGAATGGGGCGAACGACTTTACCCACCAACAAGCCTGGTGGGTAGACCTGCCCGGCACCAATGTCATCGGTATACACCACGGCACCTGCCGGTAAGGTCACACCTTTGTCTTTTAACGTGAGATGGATCTCAGGACGTAAGTTGCCGATCCCTCGATGGCCATGCACCAAGCCGCGCAGCGAAGCACTGCGACCGATCCGTGAAGCGACACGACATTGTTCGTCTGTAAGCAGAAGCACTTCGGCCGTGGTATCTGTGAGCCCACCAGCTATGACCTTGCCAACAATGGCGTAGTCCTCGGTGATGACCGGTAGATCCTTGGTCAAGCCGTGGTCTTTACCACGATTGATCGTCACGGTACTCCACCAACTGGTAGACGTACGTTTGATAATCTGCGCCGCAATGGTACCACCAAACTTGGAGTCTTGGCTAAACTGCAAGGCATCCCTCAGCTCCTGAATGCGAGATTCCAACTGAGCAAACTCGCGTTGCTGGAAGCGCAAATTAAACACCTCCTCCTTGAGATTCTTCAATTCCGTGAGAATCTCGCCGCGAGGTCTCTGATCTTCGATGAGTTCTCCTTGAGCAGCTCCTGCCACTTTCACCACCGGTGAGAACCACCCCATGAAGGTGGATCGCATGGCAGCGACAGATTCAGGACTGAGGAAGAAAATCCATACTAAGGCACTAACGAAGACCAGAAGCGCAATGATATTGAACTGCTTCATCTGGTGGTGAGCGATCGCGCTAACGCGAAACCGCTATCGAATCATTGTTGGGAAGAAGACCCACCGCTTGTGACTTTCTTCAGAAACTCAAGTTCACTGAGAACCTTGCCTGCACCTTCCGCAACCGCACTGAGGGGGTCCTCGGCGACGTGAACAGGCAAACCTGTTTCTTCGGAGAGCAACTTGTCCAACCCACGCAGCAAAGCACCACCGCCTGCAAGGACAAGGCCGCGATCCACGAGGTCCGCAGAGAGTTCTGGCGGGCAACGTTCCAAGGACACACGCACGGAATCCACGATGGTATTGAGTGGTTCGAGCATTGCCTCACGCACCTCTTGCGAGGTAATGGTGATGGTCTTAGGCAAGCCTGCAACCAAGTCTCGGCCCTTGACCTCCATGGACGTTTCCTTACCAATCGGATAAGCCGAGCCAAGGCGGATCTTGATCTCCTCAGCGGTGCGCTCACCGATCATCAAATTGTAGGCACGCTTCATGTATTGCACGATGGCTTCGTCCAGCTCATCACCAGCAACGCGAACACTGCGGCTATACACGATGCCTGACAGCGAAATCAATGCGACTTCGGTGGTGCCCCCGCCAATATCCACAATCATGTTCCCCGAAGCATCCTGCACGGGCAAGCCCACACCGATCGCAGCGGCCATCGGTTCTTCGATAAGGTAGACTTCGCGAGCGCCAGCCTGTTCGGCTGATTCTTTCACCGCGCGTTTCTCCACTTCCGTGATGCCGGAAGGAACGGCAATGACTACCCGTGGCCGCGCCATGGTCCGACGATTGTGGACCTTTCTGATAAAGTGACGAAGCATGGCCTCCGTCACCTCGAAGTCGGCGATCACACCGTCTTTGAGAGGTCGGATGGCCACGATGTTTCCAGGAGTACGTCCGAGCATGCGCTTGGCGTCGTCTCCCACGGCCAACACCTCGCTAGTACCGGCTTTTACCGCTACGACGGACGGCTCGCGGAGCACGATACCGTGATCCTTCACGTTGACGAGCGTATTTGCCGTCCCGAGATCGATCCCGATGTCGTTGGAAAAGAAGCCGAAAAGTTTACTGATCATTCCAGTGGAATTATAAAATAGGAAATTTTAAGAATGGTGATGAAGATGGTTCACCAGCGTTGACAGCGAACCATCCGAAAAGATTCAACCCCGGTCGGCCTCAATCGCCAGACCTTGTTTCTCAAGAGCAGGCGCTGGGATTGCCCGAATCGCGCTTTCCAGATGGGATATAGACTGCGCCCTAGATAGGGTCAAGAGATAAGGCAATGGCCACTCTCTTGCTTGTTCAGGAGAGTTACAACTACTGCAGAAGGTTATCATGGTAGACCAATCGAGTCGAAAGACTTATGATGGCATGAATGGTGATGCTCGCTCAAGGCCGATTGACCACCTTCTCGTTTTCCAAAACGGATGAGGCTGACTATGGTTTCAAGCACAAGTGTAGATTACATGGATTCTCCTACTGACGTCGTCGACTCCACCCCTGCTGAGGAACTTGCGCCAGAGCCCAAGAAGCGGCGTTTGCGATTCTCTGCTCCCACTTTGGATTGGGCACAGCATCTGAAGCCAGATGAGCATGAGCAGACCTCTGAGAAACGCGCGGCGTTCATGTTCTATGCCGCCATGGGTTGGATGCTCTTGCTCAGCTTGACTCTGCCGCATGGCATCTCGGACGCTGTCGATGACTTATTTCGATTCAATCCACTGTTGTGGGTGCCCTTGACCGCACTGTGGGTGCTGATCATCGCCGAAGGTCTCTTAGGATTCGCCACCGCGCGTGACGAGCTCGGTAGCTTGTGCAAGCGCTTCCTCTTGACCTCCGTGATGCCGGCCTTTCGCCTGACGCTCGCCACAGCCTATCCCCATCGGTTTGTGTGGTTGCCGAAGCGACACTGGTTAGCCGTTGGCAAACTGAACTTCGAGCGTTTGGAGCTTCGCATAGCGGTGCCCATGCTGGGACTGACACTGATGGTGTTGCCTTTGTTAGGCGTCGAGTTTCTCCTGCGTGATTACCTACAAGAGAATCTCTGGCTAGGAGTGATCGTGCATGCCTTAACGAGTCTTCTTTGGTTCGGCTTTGCTTTCGAGTTCCTCGTGATGTTTTCGCTGGCAGACAAGAAACTCGCTTATTGCAAAGCACACTGGATCAACATTGTCATCATCCTGATGCCGCTGATCATGTGGCTTCGACTGGTGCGTATGTTGTCATTCCTGAAAGTCTCGAAGATGATTCGAGCCTTTCGCTTGCGCAGCATCACGGCTCGGGGCATGCGCTTGGCAATGGTGTTCAACTTGGTCGATCGCCTGATGGAACGCAATCCAGAGAAGTACCTCCTGGCTCTGGAGGACAAAGCGCTAGATAAGAAAGCCGAGTTGCAAGCCTTGGAAGAAAAGATGGTCGAAATGAAGGCCAAGATCGCCAAGCAAGAAGCTGAATTGGCAACCAGCCAATCGCCTGGCAGGCCTGAATCAGAGCGGCGCGAAGCCCAAACGGAAGTTGCCAAGGAGCAAAGCCCTCCTACCGTCTGCTGACAATGGCCTGTAAGATCGATCCCCAATTGCACCGGGAGAAGAAGCCCGACTGGATCAAAGTCCGCCTTCCCAGCAACCCTGTGTTCTGGTCAACAAAGTCCATGGTGTCTGATCTCAAGTTGCACACCGTCTGCGAGGAGGCGCAATGCCCAAATCGCTGGGAATGCTGGAGCCAAGGGACGGCAACCTTCATGATTGCCGGGGACCGATGCACGCGTGCTTGTGGCTTCTGTGCAGTGAAGACTGCCAAGCCCTTTGCACTAGAGTCCGACGAACCGCAGCGGGTCGCAGAGGCCACACGCCGGATGAAACTGAATCATGTGGTGATCACTGCTGTTGCGCGTGATGATGTCGCCGATGGTGGCGCTGAGCATTTCGCGCGCACCATTGAAGCCGTACGCGAGGTGAATCCTGGCATCACGATCGAGATCTTAGTTCCTGATTTCAATAGTAAGGACGACGCCATTCAGATCGTGATGGAGGCACGGCCACACATCTTCAATCACAACTTGGAAACGGTCGAACGCCTCACGCCGCTGGTCCGATCACGGGCCCGTTATCAGCGTTCGTTGGATGTGCTCCGCAAAGCGAAAGACATCTCTGGGAAGCGTGTAGCCACCAAGAGCGGCTTGATGCTTGGTCTTGGCGAGACGGAGACTGAAATCTTTCAAGCGATGGATGATCTACTAGCTCACGGCGTGACTGTATTGACCTTGGGACAGTACTTGCGCCCTTCGGACAACCATTTGCCGGTGGTGGATTACATTCACCCCGACACCTTCGCCAATTACAAGACCATTGCAGAGAACAAAGGCTTCCGGCATGTGGCATCCGGGCCACTAGTGCGCAGCTCTTATCACGCGGCAGATTTCAAACCAGAACTCGATCTGGTAGAATCGGCCTAGCATTTCACAAATACTCTGAAATGTGATCGAGCGGATAGGCCGCTTTCCAAACGTTAAGCTTCAGGCCGGTACAGCCAGCGATTGTTGCTCGAAGGCAAGATCGTCTGGTTGGCAGACTCCTGAGAAGGTGTCGTGAAAGGCCGAGACCGATTCAAACAAGAAGTTAAGACCGGCTCCTCAGGCTGAGAACGGATCGTCAGTATCTGAACATGTTCAGAATCTTCCCGACAAATCGTTGAAATAAAAATGACTTCATCCTCAGTCTGTAAGATGCGGCAATTCATAAGTACTTGGGGGATGCGTATAACGGTGGTTGGGTAGCGATTGGAGCGCCTCCAGAGGAGGATGTCTGTTTGTTTCCTTGGTTGGGAAGCCCCTATTAATACTTTCCAAAGATATGGAAATCAAACTGATTCATCAAACTTATGCTTCCAGATGAAATTCTCACTTGGTTCTCTTATTTTCGAATCTTATCTCTAGAATAGTCGAGAATGTTGCGCGAATTCTTACCAAGTCATTGCTATGCTAGACGAGTCACCTGCTTTTGACATCGCCTTTTTCTCAAGACACCTGTAACTCACCGATGCTCTAGACCACGGCCACGCCTGATTGCTTCGCTGCGAGTTGAGCTGAGGCTAGCATGGATTGGGCATCACGCCCGACTTCAGCGGACACCAGTGGCATCAGCGGTTGATCATTTGCCAAGGCCCAGCACAAGTGATGCGTGGCGGATTTCAGATGCTCGGCTGAAGGCATGATGTCAATCTCACGCCCATCCAAGTGATCAGCATCCGCACGTAGCAGACGCTCCGGCGTTGCGGCCGTTTCCACAATCAGACTGGCCTTGGTGCCATGAATGGAGGCTACGTAGGAGCTGAGATTACCGGCTTGGGTCCAAGAGGCCTCAGCCAAACCAGTCGCCTTCGGATAACAGAGCAGCACCGTTGCGTTGTCTTCCACACTTAGTTCGTTGAGGCCAAACAGACCATTGGAGGCCAGCACACTTTCAGGTTTCCCTAACAAAACACGACTGAGAGCACAGCCGTAGCAGGCGTAGTCGATCAATGCTCCGCCGCCATTACGTTCGGCATCGTAGAGCCAGTCGCAGAAGTATTCGCTACAACCCAGTTCGCGTGGTCCCTGATGCGCGGCACGATACTTCACTTGCCATAGGTTACCCAATGCACCGCTGGTCGCCATGTCGATGGCTGTCTGCAAGGCTGGGGACCATGCAAAGGGCCAATTCACCATCAGCTGTACCTTGTTGGCTCTAGCCGCAGCACAAACAGCCTCGGCCCCCGGAAGATCGGCTGCCATGGGTTTCTCAATCATCACGTGCAAACCACGTTCAGCAGCCATCACTGCCAACTCAGCCCCCTGCCGATTGTTG
>ERZ887942.2272-NODE-2272-length-12075-cov-5.182862_pt1 | contig 12075 bp, 10 predicted proteins | sample MGYA00521099_ERZ887942 | MGnify/ENA primary metagenome ERZ887942 (study PRJEB32303, sample SAMEA104408605) | aquatic metagenome | biome: Brackish water; feature: Pelagic; material: water | place: Baltic Sea | collected 2014-06-07T06:48:00 | depth 16,251 m ... | reverse complement strand
GGATGCCGCCGCGGAGGCGCATCTCGCGACCTGGTACGCCGGCCGAGGTCGGGTGATGCCGGCGGGCAACATTCGACAAGCGATGCGGCCGGAGTCGGCGACGTGCCTTGAAAACCCGCACGGAACGGCGCCAGGATTGCAGGCCAGAATTGGGCGTGCACTGGTCGTGATTCTTCCCGGTCCGCCCAGCGAGATGCGGCCGATGCTCGAGGGCGTGCTGGAAGTCGAACTTCCCGATGCACCGAGGCCGGCGATCGTGATCCGGGCGTTTGGTATCGGTGAATCCGACGCCGCCGAGCGGATTGAGTCGCTCATGCGTCGTGACGTCAGTTTTCCGGTGTCGACGACGGTTTCGCAGTCGCTTCTCTCGGCACGACTTCGTGGGAATGGACCGGATGACCGCGATTCGATTGAGTTGCTTGCGGCGCAGGTCGAGCAGGCATGGCATCCGTTTGTGTTTGGCCGCGATGAGGACACGCTGGCATCGGTGCTGGGGGGCGAGCTTGCGAAATGCGGCCGGACCTTGGCGACGGCGGAAAGTTGTACCGGCGGGCTCGTGGGTGCGATGCTTACCGAGGTACCGGGTTCGAGCCAGTGGTACCCCGGTGGTTGGGTGACTTATGAGAACAACCGGAAGATCGAGGATCTTGGGGTCGGGGCCAAGTTGATCGAACTGGATGGCGCGGTGAGTGAGTCGGTGGTCGCCGCCATGGCCAATGGAGCTCGACACCGCGCGGGCGCGGATTACGGAGTCGCCATCTCTGGCGTGGCGGGGCCGGGTGGTGGTTCGGCGGACAAGCCGGTTGGAACCGTCTGGGTCGCGGTCGCAGATGACGCAGGGATCGATGCTCGATGCTTCCGATTCTCGGGCGGTCGATCGGTGGTGCGGGATCGAGCCGCGAAGACGGCCCTGCAATTGACTCGCCTTCGACTTCGAGGTGATGAATCCGATCTGCTTTGGCAGCGGGATGCCCGGTCATGAGCGCTGAACTGGTCCGGTCGTGGCGGCCTTTCGCGGTGGGGGTCGGTGCCAATCTTGGTGATCGACGTGGACAAATTGCCCGGGCTCAGGTTCTGGTTGCAAAGACCGCTGGCGTTCGCGGCGTCCGGATGGCGCCGATCATCGAATCGGCACCAGTCCTTCCGCCCGGCGAGACCTCAGGGCACCCCGATTATCTCAATACGGTCTTGGCAGGCGAAACAAACCGAACGCCTCGCGAGCTGCTCTCGCGGCTGCTCGCCATCGAAGCAGGTTTCGGTCGACGACGTGGCTCGGGCTGCCAGCCTCGAACTCTCGATCTCGATCTTCTGCTGGTCGGGGAACTTTGTCTCAACGAGCCCGGATTGGAAATCCCCCATCCCCGAATGTGGTCGAGGGACTTCGTCCGTGAGCCTCTCTTGGCGTTGATGCCGGAACTCCGTCGAACGGCGGCCCAAGGCAGCAGGGGTTCGATCCATTCCGCCCGTGGGGAGTCTTGAGACCCGCCGTTGCTGGCTCGTGAACGGTTTTTGCTCACCAGCCCGCATTCAGGCGAAACCCTTGGTGCATCTTGCCGGTAGGATTCTCCTCCTGCTGAGGCACGTGTCCCGGCATGCAGTTCAGGGACTTAACCGGTCCGGACGCCAATTCAGGCGTCGATCAGCCAGACGCGCTTGGCGTCATTTTCTCGGAGTTCGTTCTTATGCGACAGTTGACCGCCGCACTTGCCGCCGGTGTCTTTCTGACCGGCTTCGCCAACGCCACCGTCCAGGACGCCCCTGCAGGGGACGCCAAGACGGCCGCACCCATGGCAGCCAAGGGTGATCCGGCGGCCTTTACGACCGCCGATCGAAGTCCCGAAGCAATCAAGGCCGGACTCGCGCAACTGGTGAAAACCAGAGCCGTGTATCGCAACGCGCCGGCGTTGACCGAGGGCATCGTGATCGCGGTCAAGTCGCCCATGGGTGAACAGAAGACCATGGTCGATTCCCAGTGGGGTGCCAACGGTGCCTTTGATATCACGGTAGACGGCCAAATGCGGATGCTCGCGGTCGGCAGCAACTTCTACATGGTGATGCCCGCCGACGAATCGCGATACGTCACCAAGGAAATCGTCGATGGGGACGTCATGGGGATCATCGCCGGGGCGACCGGTGGTGGTGGCCTGCCCGACCCCGCGATTCCTTTTCGACTCGGTAAGGCCGACGTCAAGCCCGAAGATATTCCCGCGATGCTCGGCCTCGGTGCGATGACGAATCCCAAGCTCGCCGGCTTCCGATCGGCCGCGAACGGGCCACAGGCATTGCTCGAAGGCGAAGGCGGCAAGGCAGTTGTTTCGATGAACGCCAAGACGAACCTCATCGATCGAATTGATCTGATGGTCACCCCTCCTGGTGCACCGCCCGAATTCAAGATCGATGTGGCATTCACGATCAAGAATGAACTTCTGAAATCGCTGAAGACGCCGATCACTTTTGATACGACGGGGAAGACCCCGGTTGACGGACCCGATGGTCTCGGCCCGCAGCCACTCGAAACCGGCGCCATGGCCCCCGATTTCGAGTTGAAGACACTCGACGGAGAGACCGTGAAGCTCTCGAGCCTTCGCGGCCAGGTTGTGGTGCTTGATTTCTGGGCGACGTGGTGTGGTCCCTGCAAGCGAGGCCTCCCGGTCCTCAATCAGGTCGTCCAATGGGCCGCAGAAGCCGACATGCCGGTCAAGTTCTTCGGCGTCAACGTCTGGGAACAAGGCGATGTCGCGGCGAAGCTCAAGCTTGCCAAGGATTTCTGGGACGGCCAGAAGTTCAGTTTCGCAAGCCTGATCGACTCGGATGACTCGGTCGTCGCCAAGTACGGCGTCACCGGGATTCCCACGAGTTTCATCATCGGTCGAGATGGCAAGGTTGAAGTGGTCCATCAGGGCTTCGATCCCGGCATGGTCGAAACCATGAAGACGGAGCTCAAGACCGCTGCTGGCAATGACAAGGGCTGATCAGTCCAACGCCGTACCACGGTGCAGAGAAGTCCGAAAAGAGCTCAATTCCGCCGGGCCGCGATCAGAGGATCGCGGTCCGGCGTTCTCTTTTCGCATCCGCCGCCCGGCTCCGACGTACCATTCATTCCTGGTGGTTGTCGCCGGTTGGCGTCGCCCAAGCGACTTCGGTATTGGAGCCTGCATGTCGGATATCCCTTTCAACGCGACGCGTGTGCTGGACCGTCGGCCGCAATTTTCTTTGGCCATCTTCCGGGCCATGATCACCATCGGCCTGTTCCTCAGCGGCAGTGTTCACGCGAATGCACAGATGCGGGACGAAGATCCCGCGGCTTCCCAGGCCTTGGCTGCGGTCATCAAGGCGGTTCGTGCCGAGCCACGGCTGATTCGAGAGACCGTGATCGTCTCAACCATCGATGGTGATGAGGTCGCGACGGCGCCCGCCCGGAAGGCGGCCTGGACGTTTGTGCCAGACCGTGGCATGGCGGGGGCCTTCGACGGATTTCAGATTGTGCTCTCCGATGACCGGATTCTCACCATCCACGATTCATCCGAGGGCTTGTTCTTCGAGAACCCCGACGGTGGCTCCCGATACTACGCGCTGCTGAATGCCTTCTCAGATCTTCCTTGGCCGGCGTTGGCGCTTGGGCTGGGCGAGCCGATTCCTGCTGAATGCGCCATGCAGTTGCACTCGCGGGCACCATGGCTGCAGCCCACCTCGGTCGAGATGGTCGAGGTCGATGGGACCCCCCGACGTCGAATTGGTCTCTCGAGCGACTACGAGCGGATGCAGCTCGATGTGAATCCGGTGACCGATCTTCCCATCACGGCGTCCGTGAGAATTCACGATGGTCTCTTCGTCAAGGATGGAATTGAACTCGAATACGCCTATACCTACGAATTCGGACCGGTACCGGATGTGGAGCAGGCGTTTCGGGTCCCGGTTCGAGATCGTCAGCGTGTGGACAGTGTGGCGGCACTGGCCCGTCCCGCGCCGCTGGCCGCTGGAGATCGTCCACGGGGCGAAGGCCTGGCACCCGGGCGAACTGCACCGGAGCTCGACCTTGCGGGTCTCGGGCCCGATGGTTTCAAGCTCGCCGACCTCAAAGGAAAGGTGGTCGTCCTCGACTTCTGGGCCACGTGGTGCGGACCATGTCGAGCGGCCTTGCCCGCGCTCGCCGAACTCTCGAAGTGGGGGGTCGAGAATAATCTTCCCCTTGAAGTGGTCGCGGTGAATACCAGCGAGCAGAGCAAGGATCTGGCGACTCGGCGAAAACGAATCGCCGCCTTTTTGAAGGAACAGGGCCCCCGAGTGGACGGGCTTCGGGTGGTCTTGGACCTGGACGGGAAAGCGGCGGGCGCCTATCGGGTTCGAGGGCTGCCCACCACCGTGGTCATTGACGCCGAGGGCCGGGTGGTCTCGGTTCGCTCCGGGTTTGGTCCCGGCTCCGAAAAACGGCTCCGGGAAGACATTCTGGATCTCTTCGAAGGCGGCGATCCCGCGCCAGCAGCGCGTGGCGCGGATCTCCTTTGATCGACAGGTCGGATACCATCAAAGCATGACGCACGAGAATTCCAACTCACCGGATGCGGCTTCCCTCGACATCGAAGTGTCACTCGATGACGCGATGGTGCTTCTGGTCGATGACAATCAGCAAAATCTTGAGTTGATGCAGGCGTATCTTGATGATCTGCCATGCCGGACTGAGACGGCAATGGATGGAATTGAGGCGATGGAAAGAATCGCCCAGGACCGTCCCGATCTCGTCCTGCTCGACGTCATGATGCCTCGCATGTCGGGATTTGAAGTCTGTCAGAAGATCAAGGCGAATCCGGAGACCCGAGGGACCGCGATCATCATGGTCACCGCACTCAACGAAGTCCCGGACTACGAGCGGGCAGTCGAGAGCGGAACCGATGATTTTCTCTCGAAGCCGGTGAATAAACTTGAACTGATCACTCGGGTTCGAAGCCTGCTTCGGGTCTCGCTGCTTCGACGAAAACTCGACGAGATCATGCGAGATACGGGCGACGCTGAAACGAGTTGACGACGGCTCGCGACGATCAACAGATCAAGACAACCAACGCCCCGCCTCGATCAGTGATCGAGGCGGGGCGTTGGTTGTTTTTTGCATGTTCAGTCGATCGGGTAGATGTAGATCAGGTCGCATTGCGAGTGAGCATCACCGGAGAATCTGCCGGTCGCATCCAGCGACTTTCACCACCTCTGGGCTCCTGTCCATGCAGAAGGTGATCGAGGTAGCGTCGAAGCGAAGCGTCATCAAACTGATTCAACCAGTCTCGGCGAGCGGTCCCGTTGAATTCGCGAATGGCCTCGATCAGGTGGTCCTTGGAAGGCATGTTCTAATCTCTCTGAGGGCTGAAATCGTGGCGATCAAGATGCTGCTCTAGTCGGGGGGAAGTGAGGGCTCGAGTTCGGTTCCGCCCAACCTTGGCGAAAGAGTTCTCGGCATCTCATCGGGAGTGAGTCGACCGGATAACTCAGGGGCTCGGGGTGGAAACGCCATATTTTCGGACGTTGGCGTGACCAGCCCACCCGATGGTGGTGGGGCTGATCACTCGACCACAGGGGGTAGTGGTGGGGTTCGTCCGAAAAAAAACTTTGATTCATGGTCCGAGATGAGTTCGGGAATGGGCGATTTCAGCCCTACCCGGCCTCTGCTCGTCAGGCTGACGCCAGCGAGGGATCATGATTCGGCCTCGCCGATTCGTCGTCACGGGAGGATTACTCCTGGACGGCTTTCATTGCGATGAGGTCCTGAACATCGAGAATTCCTACCGGATGACCCTCGGCATCGATCACCGGAATCTCATCGACGCGACGCTCCCGAACCAACCGGACCGCATCTTGGACCAGTGAGCCAGCATCCAGGCGGCCGGGATCGGCGGTCATGACGTCTCGGATGGGCTGTGCGAGCCCCTTGGCGCCATTGGCATTCACCAGCCGGCGGAGATCCCCGTCAGTAAAGATCCCGCTCAGCAGGCCCGAGGCGTCGACCAGGAGGATCGCGCCGGTTCGTCGGCCGCTGCCGGCGGCGGCGAGGGCCTGCTCGACGGTGAGGGAGTCTGGTGCTACGGCGACATTCTCACCGACCTTGAACCGCAGGATTTCGATGATCGGTCGGAGCCCGGCGCCGAGCATGCCACCGGGATGGTGGCGATGAAACGCGTCGGCATCGAAGTCGCGACGGCGGGATGCGGCGAGCGACAGGGCATCACCGACCGCGAGCATCGCGGTTGTACTGGCGGTGGGCGCGAGTTGCAGCGGGCAAGCCTCGGTCACGTCGCCCAAGGCTAAGTGAGCCTGGCAGAGTCGGCCGAGCGAACTGTCTCCGTCACGGCTAATCCCGATGCAGGGAACCTGATCGGCTCGAAGAATCGATGCGAGGGCGACGATTTCTTCAGTCTCACCGCTGTAGGAGAGCAGCAAGGCAATGTCCCCTCGGCGAATTCGGCCAAGGTCGCCGTGGACGGCTTCGGCTGGGTGCAGGGGGTGAGATGGTCGTCCGAGGCTGGAGAGCGTCGCAGAAATTTTCGCGCCGATCAGCCCTGATTTACCCATTCCCGAGACGACCACATGACCTTCGCAGGTGGCGACCAGGTCGATCGCGGCGGACCAGTCTGCCGAGGCGGTGGCGACCATGGCGGCGACCCGTTGGATCGCGTCGCTTTCCGCGCTCAGGACGGACTCAATGAACGAGCCTTCGACAGCCTGAGTTTCGGTCGTTTCGGTACGGGTTCGAGGATCAGAGGACATGTGGAAGATTGTACGGGGCTGGCCCGGGAATCTCACGAATCGACGCCACCCGGCGTCCGGGTCGGTACAGTGGGCTGATGGCCATTCAGGACGATTACACGGTCCGATTGAGCACCTTCGAGGGGCCGCTCGATCTTCTTCTTTACCTGATCCGTCGGGCGGAAGTGGATATCCACGACATTCCGATCGTGGAGATCACGGATCAGTTCCTGACCGCCATTGCGAGCCTCGGCAGCGACGCTCGTCTGGACATTGACGCGGCAGGCGAGTTCCTCGTGATGGCGGCCACACTGGTCGAGTTGAAGTCGCGGACCCTTTCGCCCAAGCGGGCTGAGACTGACGCGGACTCGGACGACGCCGAGGAAGAAGCAGACGATCCGCGTCATGAGCTGGTCCGCCAGCTTCTGGCCTACCAGCGTTACCGCTCGGCGGCGGGACGGCTCGAAGATCGTCGAGAAGAGTTTGCGGCCCGCTGGCCGGTCCGCATCCGGATCGGCGAGGCTTCCTCGGAAGAAGACGACGAGGAGACGCCCGCGCTCGAACTCGACGACGTTCACGCTGGAGATCTCTTCTCCGCATTCGAACGGATCATGGCCGCGATCGACCCCACGCGACTGGGGGAACACGCGGTCGAGTACGACGACACGCCAATCAGTCTGCACTCGGAGGATCTGCTTGATCGCATGTCGCATGCACCGGGCGGTCGTCTGTCATTGCAGGACGCCTTTGAAGGGCGCAGCCGCGGGGCGATGATCGGCCTGTTTCTCGCGGTTCTCGAACTTGCCCGGCAACGAAGAGTGCTGGTTCGGCAGGAGGACACCGGCTTGATCCATCTCGAACTGAACGGCGACGTGGACGAAGGCCTGACGCAGTTCGACGAGAACGAGTCCTGAGTACGGCGGGCCCTCGGCGAAGTGGCGTCAATCCACCATGTCGCGAGCCAGGCCATTCTCCGGACACCACGCATCGAGAAACGCGAGCAGCTCCGGCCCTTGCTCGACGAGTTTCTTGCGGCCGATCCCTCGAATTGAAGACATGGCCTCCAATGTGGAGGGGCGGAATCGGGCGAGATCCCGGAGGACGGCGTCATTGGCGACCACGTAGGCGGGAACCTTCCGCGCGGCGGCCATGCCGCGTCGCAACTCGCGAAGTCCTTCGAAGAGTGGCCGATCGATGCCTGACCAGTCCGTGGCATCGCGGCCTTTGGGGGCTCGCTGATCGCGTGGTACTTTGCCCCGGGCGGGCTTGGCCAATTCGATCTCGCGATCTCCGCGAAGCACCGTGACACCATCGGCGACCAGGGTGAGTACGGGGCGATCGCCGCCGATCCGCCCGAGGCAGCCCGTCGCCACCAGTTGCCCGATGAGATCCGTCACCTGGCTCTTGGTCAATTCACGAAGGAGGCCGAAAGTGGAGAGTTGGTCATGACGCATCGAACGGATTCGTTCGGTATTGCCGCCAACCATGATGTCCGCGATGTGCCCGGCCCCGAACTGTTGTCCAAGGGTTCCCAGTCGTGCCACGCACGAGAGGATTTTGCGGGCCACGGTCGTCGCGTCGTCTAAACGTTCAATCTCTCCAAGGCAGGCGTCGCAGGCGCCACAACCGCCTTCACGTTCGTCGGCCCCATGCCAATCGTGTCCGAAGTACTCGACCACGGCGCGATGGCGACAACCCAGGCCACGGCACCACGCGGAGGTTTCTGCGAGCAGGTCGAGCTGGGCTCGCGTATTCCGATTCACGGTCTCCCGATCACCACCTTCGGCCACGGCTTCGTCTGCAGATCGTTCGATCAGACCTTGCCATCGGGCCGCATCAGAGGCGGCATGGAGCAGGACGCATTCCGCGGCGAGACCGTCTCGTCCCGCTCGCCCCGCCTCCTGCTGGTAGTGCTCTAACGACTTGGGCATATTCGCGTGAATCACGCATCGGACGTCACTGCGGTCGATGCCCATACCGAACGCGACCGTCGCGACCACCACCGGAAGCCGGTCGGCCTGAAACGCCTCGTGGACTTTGGTGCGTTTGGCCGCGGGGAGACCAGCGTGATAGCACGACGCCTTGACGCCGCGGTCGACGAGTTTTTTGGCAATTCGTTCGGATTCTGCACGGGTCTGTACGTAGATGATCGAGGCCTCATTGGGATGGCGTTCAAGTACTTCGAGTACTTGTGCCACCGCATCGGTGCGTGGTCTGACGCGAAAGATGAGGTTTGGCCGATCGACGGATCCGACCACGCGGACCGGGTTGTCGAGTTGGAGTTGCTGCACGATGTCCTCACGCACCCGAGGCGTGGCGGTCGCGGTGCAGGCGAGCATCGGGACCCCCGGGAGTTGGGCGCGAAGGCTGGCGAGACGACGGTAGTCGGGCCGAAAATCGTGACCCCACTGGCTGATGCAGTGTGCTTCGTCAATGGCGATCAGGCACGGCTCGGCGGCGGAGAGGATCGAGACCAGGGAACCGAGCGCCAGACGCTCGGGGGCCAGGTACAGGACCGGGATGCGACCGTGGACGAATTCGCGAAGGACCTGACGTTTCTCTTCTTCGCTGAGCAACCCGTGCAAGGCGGCCGCGGGAACCCCGCTGGCACGAAGACTGTCAACCTGGTCCTTCATCAGGCTTACCAGTGGGCTCAGGACGATTGCCGGACGCTCTCGAACAAGGGGGGGAAGTTGGTAACAGACAGACTTGCCGCCGCCAGTGGGAAGAACCAACAACGTGTCACGTCCATCCAGTACTGACTGGACCGCCTCACGCTGAAGCGTTCGAAGTTCGTCATGCCCCCAGATCTCGCGAAGCAGGGTCTCGGCCCGATCGATCGGGTCGGTGTCGGTCGGAATCTGGAGATCGATCGTGGCCATCATTTGATGTGATCTGCAATCGCCATCACGATCGCCTCCTGAAGGTTCTTCGAAGGAAGAGAACCTCCTTTGAATCCGTTGCAGAAGATACTAAATGACCATCGACGCCCGTCTTCCGCGGTGACGAACCCACTGAGGCAACTGACGCCGGTCATAAACCCCGACTTGGCGTCCACTCGGGTTGACGATTCGCGGAGGCCACTAAATCTCGACTTCAAGGTTCCTTCTTCGCCACCGCGAGCGAGGCTCTCGATAAAGATCTCGGAGAGCTGAGGATCGTCGTGAAACGAGTCCAGCCACGCCGTGAGAAATTCAGTGGTCACCAGATTGCGACGGGAGAGCCCCGAGCCGTCATCGATGTGGATGTCCTCCATCAATTCGGGCGCGTTCTGCTCGAGCCGAGATGTGGCGATCTTCTCGATGGCGGCATCGGCCTCCGCCCAAGATCCAGGTTGGCCAGTCAAGGTATGAACGCTTCTTTTGAGAAGCGATTCGGCGTAGAGATTCTGACTTGTTTCGTTGCAGTGTTCAATGATCGGACCGATCGGCATTCGGACCACTGGGCCGATGTCCGTGCCTTCGGTGTTCCGCCCATCGGTGGTACGCCCGATCCGCTCGACGGTGATTCCCTTCGATGTGACGCGATCCGCCAGCAGTTTGAGAAATTGCATCGCAGGATCATGGACGGTGACTTCCAATGGTGCGATCGGCCGGCCATTCTTTGGAGGCTTCACTTTGCCCTTAAACGTGAGTCGGTCAGATTCGGGACTGCGGAGAATCCAGGCCGTTTGTTCTTTTCGGCTGATTTCAGAGTCATTCTTCGCGGTCTTTAGCATTGAATCCAACCGAGGCCTCATGTTGTTCCAGTTTGGGCGAGTCGAGCTGGAGGTGGTGGGACGGAAGTGGATCGTGTTTCGATGAAAATTCAGGCCCGCCACTTCGGCGGAGAAGGCTCGGAGTCGATCGTTGGGATTCCATCCGTCGCGGCCATTCGTGCCGTCGTTCCAGAGCCGGGCTTCGAAGACAGAATCGTCGACGAGGATAGAAACCCGGCCATCGGGTGGTGCGGCGGCGACGATCGCATCGGCCCAGAATCCAAGGAGGGCCTCTTCGTCGAGCTCCTGACGCTCACCATGCTCATCTCGATACTTCAACGCCGAGAAAAACGCGGGGTCCGCGAGAGAAGGATCGCCATCGCCGATCACAACAAAAGTGTCTTGAACCCCGCGGATTCGAGTTTCAAAGACAAAATCGGGCCCGAGAACGTGGAGGGCGGCGCCGGTCGCGATGAGCTTCATATTGCTCGCGGGCAGGAGCGGGCGATCAGCGTTGATGGCGATGATCTCCCGTCCGGGACCGGGGCCGTCATCGCACGCGCGAATACTCACGGCGATCTCGGCGTCCTTGAGCGAGCCGGAGCCACTCCGGGCTTGAGAGATCAGACGTTGCACCTTCGCGGCAAGTGTCTTCTCCTGCGCCGCAGTCGCCTTCGGGGGGGGGGCGACCAAGGAGAGGCGGGGTGCCGTTGCCAGACCGCCGAATTCCGACGACGCGATACTCGCCGGAAGCGATCCAAGCGTCGGGCGCACGATTTGGTCGGCGGCGGCTTCGGTTCTGAGGTTGGACCACCAGAGCATCGCGAGGGCTAGGCTGGCCATGGTGGTCACGGCCAAGACACAAGCTGATCGAGGTTGAAATCTGCTCACGATCGGGGAACCTCCGCATCCTTGCGAGACAACGTTCTCAAAGTGTAGCGGTGCCGAGCGGGACGGTTCGAGTTGCCGGGTAGGATTCGTGCAATGAAGAAGCCCCTTTCGGATCCCGAGCAAATTCGAATCTGTCGTTTGCTCCTTGCCCTTGGAATGGACCGCGCGGTCGCGGAACACCGGGCGATGATCCTTCGGCGTCATCCTTCGTTCGCCGCTCGGGGCGATCGGCTCGCCGTCTTTGCATATCGGGAGTCGGAACCGGAGGGCGGTGATCGGGTTCGGGAAGCGTGGATTTTGGCTTCCGTGCTTGGCTGGGAGGAACGAGAATCGGCATTGGCGCTTGATTGCTCTCGAACCGCCTTACGCGGACATTTACTCGTCGCTCAGGACCGCTACTCGACTGAAGACGCCGCGGCGCTGCGGGCGATGGTCGATTCGTTCGAGCCCTCGGTCTTGGAGCCGAAACCGGCTCTGGAGAAAGTCGGGATGCCGGTGGCCCTGGTTTGGATGGCGGCCTTGGCGTTGTTATTGATCGGGTTAGAAATCGCGAGGCAACTGATCGAAGCAAATTGATCGACCCGCTCCGTCGGGGACTAGACTCATAGGCGGTTCGCTCAGTTTTTTTGGGGGGGTTGGGAGTGCAAGAGATGACCACGCGAGGTGTCAATCTACGGGCCGGTTCGACCTTGCAGTGGTTGGTGGTCTCGATCGGGATCATCATCACCGCGTGCGGGGTCTGGTTCTGGGTGCGGAAT
>ERZ887942.2271-NODE-2271-length-12088-cov-7.468462_pt1 | contig 12088 bp, 9 predicted proteins | sample MGYA00521099_ERZ887942 | MGnify/ENA primary metagenome ERZ887942 (study PRJEB32303, sample SAMEA104408605) | aquatic metagenome | biome: Brackish water; feature: Pelagic; material: water | place: Baltic Sea | collected 2014-06-07T06:48:00 | depth 16,251 m ... | reverse complement strand
TCTTGATGCCATGTCTAGAATCAACGAAAAAAGCTGGACTCATTTTTTACCTCAAACGCCCATTTCACAATGACTGACTTTCCCAACATTCTCGTCGATACGATTGATAGCGAGCAACTCGGTTCCCTATTTTTGGTGCTTTTCTGGGGCTTTCTGATTGCTGCGATCGTTTGGTTCCTCATTTGGCTTCTTTTGGGCGCGCTTGAAGAAGAAGGCGGAAGCGCCACTTCAGATTCAGTAGCGAGTGGTAAATCCGGCGGAAACGCTGCGGCTGTTTCATCGTCAGCCGCCTCCGCCAGCAACGACGGGAAATCACAGGCTGCTGCCGACGTTAAAGCTGCAAAAGATGCAGCAACCGCAACGGCTGCCAATGTGAAGAAAGATGATTTTTCTAAACTCGGACTCGCTGGAGGAACTGCGCAGGTGTTGAATGCTGAAGGAACAATGTAATACGGACAAATTGCTGATTGGTCTGCGGATGACGTTTCCGCCGCCTCTGCTAAATTTGGCGAGTCAAATCCCGGCGTCGATTTCGCTGAACTCCCCTGAAAAGCCAATGCACTCGCAAACGGCATTGATCCCAGCAAAATCTCATCAGACGATCCCGCTTACGGAGCCCCTCACCAAGCGGCTGCTTCAGTTGATCACGACGGTGTTATCGCCAGCAGTTTCAGCGGCCAGGACGTCCGCAACGATGCTGATCTGGGTGTGGTTTACAATAAAGGAACCGTTGCCGCTCATGTCGATGACCTTCAGGCGCTCAAAGGCGTGGGTCCCAAATTGAGCAATGAACTCAATAAATACGGTGTTTTTTGCTACAAGCAGATCGCAAACTGGTCGGACTACAACGTCGCTGAGTTTTCCGAGCGTCTCAATTGCTTCAAAAACCGAATCGAGCGTGATCGCTGGATTCCTCAGGCTAGCGCAATGGAATGCAGTGACCTTCCCTGAATTGATACCGCGACAGCTGAGGAAGCGGCAAGCGCATTTGCTGATGATATTGCCTCTGGCAAAGCGAAAGTCGATGACACCCACGGTATCATTTATACATCCGCTCCAGATGAAGTGGATGATCTCAAAAAGATCAAGGGCGTCGCAAAGGTCCTTGAAGGAAAATTGCACGGCATTGGAGTCTACAAATTCAAGCAGATCGCAGTGTGGACCGACTCTGCCTGCAAGGAATTCTCCAAGCTTTTGACCTTTAAAGACCGCATCTATCGCGATGACTGGATTTCACAAGCGAAGGCATTTCATGAAGAACAATACGACGAAAAGCTGTAATCTTCTAAATTAGAACCTTTTAAAACCGGTCTGGGCTCTGTGTCCACGCCGGTTTTTTTTGTGTCCGTTTGAATCGGCTGACGAAGAATTCCGTTGCCATCTCCGCGTTGCACGCAATAGGATGAATAAGATCTGAGATTATGGCGAACATGACGGAAACAGAATCCGGAACGGAGCTTTCAAAGGCCGGGGAATCCCATCAAAAATTCCTCGATGCCTACCAGTGGATGGTGCTCGCACGGACGTTCGAAGACAAAATTGCTGCACTTTACCGTTCAGGAAAAATTGTGGGTGGCGTGTATCTCGGCCGTGGCCAGGAAGCATTCAGCGCTGCTCAGGGAATGCACCTGAGCAATGATAACGGAGATGTTTTTGGTGGGCTGATTCGAGATCAGGCCGGTCGAATGGCATTTGGTGAACCTATTCTCGATTCCGCCCGGACCTACCTTGGATCCGTTGAGGGTCCCATGCGCGGGCGTGATGGAAATATTCACCGTGGTCGTCCCCGCAAAGGAATGCCGGCAATGATCAGTCATCTGGGGTCGATGATTTCTGTGATCAACGGAATGCTCATTGCCAGGAAATTTCGTGGCGATACCGGTTTTGTCGGCGGTGCGACTTCGGGAGACGGCGGAACCTCAACCGGCGCATTTCACGAAGGCTTGAATCAGGCTGCTGTTGAAAATTTGCCCATCGTCGTTGCCGTGGCTGATAACCAATTTGCCTATTCGACACCGACGAAAAGCCAATACGCCTGTTCTGATTTAGTAAAACGAGCCGAAGGATACGGAATTCCGGGAGTTTCGATCGACGGAACCGATTTGGAGGCCTGCATCGACGCCTTTTCTGCAGCAACCGAGCGCGCCCGAAACGGCGGCGGCCCCCAGTTGATCGTTGGAAAGCTGCTTCGCCTTGCGGGTCATGGTGAGCACGACGACGCTCGCTACATTCCCGATGAGCTGAAAATGGCCGAATTCGGAGGGGATTGTATTGCTAAAGCCCGCGCCAAAATCATCGAGAGAGATTGGCTTTCCGAAAGCGAAGCTGATGCAATCGAGACCGATGCTCAACAACAAGTCGAAGAGGCCGTCGCAAAAGCCCAAAGCGAAAATGGCCCCAGCCCGTTGAATGAAAGTTGGCACTGCCTCTCCGCCAAACATCTCAGTGAAGGCAGTCCCGGGTAAAAAAATGCATTTTACGAATCAATAGGGTTGATTCATCGATCAGGCCCTGTTTGATCGTAAAAGCATCTTTGCTAAAATTTCTCACAATGTCGGAACACGCTGCCAATCCAACAAATGCGACTCTCGGAATGATCGGTTCCGGCTTTATCGCTCGCGGAATTCTCTACGCGGCAAATGCCGCCGGCTACAAAATCGGGCCAGTTTTGTCCCGTTCTACAACCGCTCGCCCTGATTTCCCGTTTGCTGATCATCTGACCGATTCACTCGATGAATTGTTGGAAAAATCCGATCTTATTATCGAAGCGTCCGGCGACCCGATTTATGTCACGCCATTGATCGAAAAATGCCTCGCCGCGGGTAAGCCCGTGGTGACGCTCGATTCCGAATTTCACGTCACGACCGGTTCGTATTTTGTTGGAAAAGGACTCCTCACCGAAGCCGAAGGCGACCAGCCGGGTTGCATCGCAGCACTTCGCGAAGAAGCGCTCTCATTGGGGTTCAAGCCACTCGTCTACGGAAACGTGAAGGGATATTTCAATCCCAAGCCGGACAAAAAGACGATGGAGTATTACTCCGGCCTGAATGGAATTTCGATCGACCAAACCACGTCGTTTACCGACGGAACTAAGGTTCAGATCGAGCAGACTTTTTGTGCAAATGCATTTGGTGCAGACATCGTCGAAACCGGAATGAAAGGGCTCGACATGCCGCCGCTCGTTCCCGCCGAAACAGATCCGAAAAAGCCGCAGCCCGATCTCGTTCACGAGGGCTCAAAAATGCTCGGCGAAGTCGCTGAAAAACACGGCAAGGCAATTTCTGAATACATCGTTGTTCCCGGAAACGGCTCCGTTTTTGTCACCGCGACTCATGCCGACGAACAGCAGGGACCGTTAAATTACATGAAAATGGGCCCCGGCCCGTATTACACATTGGTGAAGCCGTATCACCTTTGCCATCTCGAAGTTCTCAAAACCGTGCGCAACGTGATTCGTTTTGGTGAAGCCGGTAAATTGCTCGACAACTCTCCGAAACCGCAAATTTCCGTGAATTCCATCGCCAAACGCGATCTGAAAGCCGGCGAAGTTATCAAACGCGGAATCGGCTCCTTCGATTTTCGTGGTGAAGCTTGCCGGATTTCAGAAAATCTAAACCACCTTCCGATCGGGCTGTTGCAGAATGCAAAAATCACCCGCGATTTGAAAGACGGCGATATTTTGACGCTCGATGACGTCGAGTTGCCCGAAACTCGCGCCTTCGAAATTTGGCGCGAGCTGATGGGATTGTAGCTTTTCTTTAAGAAAGCCGCTGCAGCTTCGAGATCCGGCCCGAAGCCACCCACTCGGCGACATAAATGTCTCCGTTTTTCGCGAAACACGCATCGTGTGGGTGAATGAATTTGCCGTCGGTCCACGTTTCCGGATTGGCGCTCCGCATCGCCTTCCCGTCTTTCATGACATCCTTGCGCCACTCATCGCTATCGCCGAGATGAATCAGATTGTTGTTCTTGTCGAGAATCGTGATGCGCGCGCTCAAATCAGGAACGAGCAACGTGTCTTCGAATTGATCGACATTGGCTGGTAAAATAAATCCACCGAGCGTCTTCCGGTGTTCTCCATCGAGCGAGAACCATTGGAGTCGGCCATTCGCTCGGTCCGCCACGACCACTTCCGATTCGGCGCCTCGCGAATCGATCCACAGCCCATGCGGCGTGTTGAACTCGCCATCGGCTTTGCCGCTTTTTCCAAACGACGACACGTAATTCGCGTCTTTGTCGAACTTGTGAATCATGTGCGCTCCGTATCCATCAGCGACAAAAAAACTGCCGTCCGGAAGAAACGCAAAATTGGTGGGGAGAAAGTGATTTCGGCCCCAGACATTTTTTCGATCGGCAAAATCAGTCCGCGTATTTTCATCGGCCGCATAGGCTTTCGAATCCATTGGCGCCTTGTGCGACCAGACTTCCTCGCCGTCTAAAGTCAGCTTCGCGAACGTCTTCAGTTTTTGATACCCCGTCACGTAAAGAAACTGTTCGTTGCCTTCCGTGCGGACTTCCAGACCGTGGCCGCCGCCTTGAAATTGCTTTCCGAATGATTTTATGAATTTGCCGGCGGCATCAAAAACGAAAATCGCGGGGTGATCCGGAAGGGCTTCCTGGCCTTCGTGAATCACATACAAATTTTCATCTTTATCGACCGCTACATTGTGAGTGATCTGCCACTTGAATTGATCGGGTAGCACCACCCAGTCGTTGATGACCTCGTAAATGTGTTCGCCTTCGCCCACAAAAAGTCCCGAAGTCCGCGCTGGCGCAGGAGCCGTTTTCTGACAACCGACAAGACTGAACGCCGCCGCAGTCGTCGTAGCGGAAGCAATAAATTTACGGCGAGAAGGAATGGGTGTGGGATTTTTCATGTCCCCACGATCTTGTAAAACTCACAGCCGTTTTGCAATGGCGAAAACGAGTCTCACGAATGAATAGGCTACGTTCGTCGAACAGATCCTGTTTGTTCGTAAATTTTCTTCAAGCCTCTGTGTTTCTGTGCGACCTCCCTCAAAGCCCATCCAGAAACGCTTCCGCTTTTCCAAAAAGCCGCGTTCGTTTTTCATCGGGCATTTTGTCCAGGTTCCGAACCATCATGCTGAGCCGATATTGCCCGCGAAAAAACTCATCGTGGCCAGCAATGAATCGCCAAAAGAGCCCATCCCATATCTCACACCACTCGCTTTTTTTGTAGTCCGACATTTTACAAACGTAGTTCGAACCTGAGATGTAGGGCTTCGTCGTGAACATGCCGCCGTCGGCGAATTGGCTCATGGCAAAAACGTTCGGGACCATCACCCAATCGTAGGCATCGATGAAAAGTTCCATGAACCAATCGTTGACCTGAGTGGGCTCAAAACCGCACAGCAGCATGAAATTCCCCGTGATCATTAGTCGCTCGATGTGATGCGCGTATGCGTGATCGTTGACCCGTTTGATCGTCGTATCGATCGGATCAATGCCGGTTTCGCCTGTCCAAAAAGACTTCGGAATGTCGCGCGTGTGGTTGAAGAAATTCTTCGTCCGCATTTCCACGCCATGCCGCGCATACATCAAAGCCATGAATTCCCGCCACCCGATGATTTGCCGGACGAAGCCTTCCAGCGAATTCATCGGCGTGTCATTTTCTTTTGCGAATTCTAAAGCCCGATCCAACACCTGTTGCGGGGTGAGTAATCCGATGTTCATCATCGGTGTCAGCAAGCTGTGAAAAAGCACCCGTTCGTTTTGTGAAACGGCATCTTCGTAGGGGCCAAATCGATCGAACCGCCACGTCAGGAAATCTTCGAGCCATTCTTCGGCCGCTTCGTGCGTGACTGGATAGTCGAAGTTTTTTTCATCCCCGGGATAGTCCGAAAATTGTTCACCGACTTGCTGGATGACTGCTTTCACGTCATCAGACTGAGACGTTGCCGGATCAGGAGGGACATCGAGGCCGCCGCGTTTGGGCATCGGCTTTCGATTGTCTTCATCAAAACTCCACTGCCCACCGATTGGATTTCCGTCAGCATCCACCAGCACGTTCATCCGCTTGCGCTGCTCTTCGTAAAATTTCGCCATGAACGGCTTTTTACGATTGTCGAAATGCGTGTTCGCCCAATCTCGTGGCGTCACAAACATCGGAGAATCGTGGACGGTAAGGCTGATCCCGTCGTGTTCGTCAGCAAATCGACGAACCCGTTTTTCGAGAAGGAAATCGTAGAATTCGCAGACATGGAAATGATCGAACCCTTCTTTTGCGAATGTTTTAAGAATCTCGGAAATTGTCCGTTCGCGATCGTATTCGATAACCTCAACCTGATGGCCCTGATCACGGAGTTTGTTTGCAAATGCCCGGATCGACGCGCGGTGCAGGACAATTTTCTGACGATGAAACCTCCCGGGACTTGCGTGTGGATCGCCGAAAAAGAGCGTGTCTTCGATCAACGCAATTTCGCGACTTTTTGCAATCGCCGGATGCGGATCAAAAAGCTGATGGGGAAAAATAAGAGTCAGTTCGCGAGCCATTTCAGCAGATTACGAAACTGCGGAAAAGTTGGTTTCACTCCTCATTCCATGATTTCCATTCGGCCTCAATTTTTTCGGCATCCGGCTTTCCATCACTAACGACCAGCCGATAGCGCATCGTCTCCGTCTTCGCAGGCTCAATCGCCCACGGATGCTCCTGAACAGGAACGACGCAAAGAAACATTTTGCCGTTTTTGGGATCATTCCACGTCCGCAATCGCTGAGGGAAATCGTGGTTCTTTTTGTGGATTAAAACCGCAAGCGTTCCGGGGTTTTTGGCTTCGTCCACTGGGCCATGCATCGCAATCCAGCGAGCTCGACTGGTGTGAGATTCCTCTTTATCAAGCCCTTCGCTCGTCAGGTAATTTGAGTTCGTCCGATTATCCCATGAAAACGGAGCCCGCCACGCCAAACATCCGCCGTAGCGATAAGCGGGAAGCTCGAGCGGTTTGGTGGTAATATTTTCCTGGGCAGTGGTGTAATCGACCAAATATGCAGATCCATCTTTCGCTGCCGAAACTGAAACGGTGAAGGTTTCCTCCAAAATCACAGTCTCTTTTTTCGCTTCACCGAGGTAGCCGACGTGTTCTTGAATCACAGAAAATGTAGCTGATTTCCCGTCGCTTTTCGTTTCCAGGGTTTTGCCGAAGCGGATGCGACCAGTTCCCTTTTTCAAATTCCAGAAATCGATTGTTTCGCCGTCGAATTCCGTTTCCACCCACGCATGCCAGAGGCCAAGATGATGGTAATGATCATCGGGATGAATCCCTGTAACCACGCCACCCGAAGGGGTGTGAAGCGGGAAAATGAATCCGCTACGCTTGTAGATGGGATCGGCTTCGGCGGGCGGATCAACTTCGGCTTTGTGATATGTCAGGACTGGCTTTTCGCCGTTTGTAATGACGATCGCGGCGTCGGTTTCTTCGATCTTGAAATCGGCTGCGTCCGCAAAGATTGCGAGAATGAAGGAAAAGAGGATTGCGAGGGTTCTCATTTTACGAATCAACAGGGTTTGTCCGGCGAATCAACCCTGTTTCATCGTATTGGGGACTCCTTTACTTTCCCAGACTTGCCCGTAGTTTCCCGCCTAGAAAATGTCCATCGAACTCACCAGAAATTTCTCCATCATCGCTCATATTGATCATGGGAAAACTACGCTCTCAGACCGGCTTTTGGATTTCACCCAGACGGTTGCGAAACGTGATCAGCAGGCGCAGTTGCTCGATTCGATGGATCTGGAGCGGGAGCGGGGAATCACTATCAAATCGCACCCGGTTTGCATGGAATACCCAGCGAAAGATGGCGTGACTTATCAGCTCAATTTGCTGGATACGCCGGGTCACGTGGATTTTGCCTATGAGGTGAGCCGATCACTTGCTGCGTGTGAAGGCGCTTTGCTTCTGATCGATGCCGCGCAAGGGGTTGAAGCCCAAACGGTGGCCAACATTCACCTCGCGAATGAGCAAAACCTGCGGGTGATTCCGGTGATTAACAAAATCGATTTGCCGAGTGCCGACGTTCCCGCAGTTCTCAAACAGCTCGAAGATATTTTGCAGATTCCGGCTGAAGAAGCGATTCAAGCCAGTGCAAAAGAAGGCATTGGGATTGAAGAAATTTTAGAAGCGGTCGTGGCTCGCGTCCCGCCGCCTTCCACTGCAGAATTTGAGAACGACAGCCTTCGCGCGTCTGTTTTTGACTCCATTTTCGACACGTATCGCGGGGTCGTTTCCTATGTGCGGATGATGTCCGGCACGATCAATCCGCGCGATGGCATTCGGATGATGTCGACGGGAAAAACCTACGAGATCAAGGAGTGCGGGGTTTTTACGCCGAAGCAAACCAAGCGTGATCAACTCAATCCCGGTGATGTGGGTTACATCATCGCGAACGTAAAATCTTCCAGCGATGTAAAAATTGGCGACACCATCACCGGCACGATTCGCCCGGCCGCTAGGCCTCTTCCAGGATTTAAGGAAATTCAGCCGATGGTTTTCAGCGGTATTTATCCCGTGTCGACGGATGATTTGGAGCAGCTCAAACTCGGCATGGGCAAGCTACAGATCAACGATGCCGCGTTCACTTTTCAGGCGGAAAGCTCGGCTGCGCTTGGATTTGGTTTCCGTTGCGGATTCCTCGGACTTCTCCACATGGAAATTGTGCAGGAGCGGCTTCGGCGTGAATTCAACATGGATGTGATTTCGACCTATCCAGGTGTAATTTACAAGATTACGAAAACGGACGGGGAAGATGTCGAAGTTGATAACCCGAGTTTTTTGCCGGAGCCGCAGGAAATCGAAACGATTCAAGAGCCCATGGTGCGCGCGTATATCATGACGCCGAATGATTACATTGGCGACATGATGAAACTCGTTGCTGAAAAGCGCGGCGAACTCGAAAACACCGAAACGCTTGATGGAACGCGGGTTTTGCTGACTTGTTTGCTGCCGCTCAACGAAATTTTGGTCGATTTTAACGACAAACTGAAGTCGATGACTCGTGGTTACGGATCGATGGATTACGAGCATGCTGAATATCGCCCTGCGAATTTGGTGAAGCTTGACATGATGATTTCCGGCGAGCCGGTTGATGCATTTTCCGTGATTGTTCATCGCGACAAAGCCGAATTTCGCGGGCGTCACCTTGCGAAGAAGCTGAAAGAAGTCATCCCTCAGCAACTTTTCACCGTGGCGATTCAGGCGATGATTGGCGGAAAAATCATCGCGCGTGAATCGATTACGGCTCTTCGTAAGAACGTGACAGCCAAGTGTTACGGCGGTGATATTTCGCGAAAGCGCAAACTGCTCGAAAAGCAGAAAGAGGGTAAAAAGCGGATGAAATCCATCGGCAAAGTGAACATTCCGCAGGATGCGTTCATCAAAGTGCTGAAGAACGACTGATTATTGGGCAGGGCTTCATTCCCCGTCGGCAAACCGAGTCAACTCGTCACGATTCATCCGGCAAATTCGCCAATCAGGCATGACGTCCGATCCGATATGTTCGTAAAAGTCGATCGCCCGTTGATTCCAATCCAACACGCACCATTCGAGTCGCCCCGCGTCTCGGTCTTTGGCGATGCCAGCCAGAGTTTGAAGCAGCATTTTTCCGAGTTTTGCGCCACGAAATTCAGGTTTCACATAAATGTCTTCGAGCCAGATTCCCGCTTTTCCGACAAAAGTGGAGAACGTGGAGAAGAAAATGGCGTAGCCGACGAGATTTTCGGGATCTGCCGGATCGGTCGCAACGAGGGCTTCGGCCGCCGGATTTTCGCTAAAAAGTGCATTTTGGAAGTCCGTCTCGGTGGCAATCAATTGATCGCTGAGTTTTTCAAATTCAGCGAGTTCCGCGATCATTTCGAGAATGTCGGGAACATCTTCGGGCCTTGCTGGACGAATGGGAGATTGGATGGGAGGTGCTTTCATTTTGAAATAATCTAAAATTCTGTGCGGAGGTGGCACGGGCTCTGCTTTTCTTGAACTTACTTGCGGGGATAGCCCGTAAGTAACCAGAGGGTTGAAACCAAGTGTCAGCCCGGTTGGCTTCACTTCTTAATCATTCAAAAAAGTTTGCAGGTTTTACGGGGGTTTTTCCTGCGCTTTTGTCAACCGGGCTGCACGACCCCTCAAACCAATTCGGGAAGAGGGAAATTTTAAAGGTGTTCAGACATTTTTGAAAAAGAGAAGCGAATGGCAATCTCTAATTTTCCGCTCGAAAAAAGCAGTCCAGTCCCAGAAATCACTCCTTGTCTTTTTTCGGCGAATTGATCGCCGCGACATTTCCGATTTCCCCAATCCGATCAACGGACCGAATAGCGATCTGAGTAATTTTATTTAGATCATCAATGGTCGAACCGGCGAAGCTTTCTCCTGCCGGGCAAATGTCGTGCAGCTTCCACGTAGCACCTTTTCCGTTCCCGATTTTTACCTGAACGGCCCACCAACGGACTTTTGATTTTTTCTCTAAATCCGGCACCAAAGATGAATCCCATGAGATCAAATATTTCGGCAGCGCTTGCTTTTCAGGTGCAGGCGCATCTGCCGCTTTTTCGTTTTTCTCCGCGTTGGCCTTCTCAGCTGCTGCACTGCTTTTGTCATTCTCATCCTCAGATTTTGAATCGTCTTTTTCTGCCTCAGCATCGGCTTTTGCGATCAGTTCTTGAAGCTTCTCCGCTGCGGCGATTGCCGGATTTTCTATGACTTGGATGTCTTGGGCGATCGGGAGATCGATGGCATTTTCGGGATTAGGATCATTTTCGGCACCTTGCCCTGCAAGCCAGGGACTTGCCGGCGGCAATGCGCGGTCCGCATAGCGCTTTTTGGTGATCATCCGACTGATGCCTCCGCGGTTGGTTGCAAAGGCTTCCCAGTGCCAATGAAGTTGGCCGCTGGCAGGCGATTTATTCAGTTCTTCGCGGGTGTGGCTGATCTGTTCGAGCAACTCGAAGGCATCCCGACCATCGCTTTCTCCGCCGCTGCCTTCTTCCCCGATTCGACTGGGCGAGATCCCCGGCCAGAGATGTCGACCTTGGATGTTTTCGGCCTGCCACCAATCGTAGAGTTTGCTGAAACTTTGGTTGCCTTCTTCCTTCCAATAGAGCTGTGGCGAAATGTAATCGACCCATCCTTCCTGAAGCCATTTTCGTGAGTCGGTAAAAATTTGGGAATACGAACTCAGCCCTTTCACATCTTTGGGCGCGCCTGATTTCCAAATGCCAAAGGGACTGATGCCGACCTTCACCCAGGGCCGATGCCGTTTGATATCACGGTAAAGGGAGCTGATTAATTTGTTCACATTTTCCCGCCGCCAATCGGCCTTGTCTGGATCGTCTTCGACATACTGAAGCCGGTCCCAATTGTCTGAGTCGTCCATGGATCCCGTGAGTTCTCCCTTACCAGGGTAGGGATAAAAGTAATCGTCGAGGTGAATCGCATCGACATCGTAGCGATTGACGATATCGAAAGCGACGGTGATTACCCGGTTGCGGACGAATTCTGAAGACGGGTCCAACCACGAATGACCTCCATTTTTGTGGAGTAACCACGGATACATTTTGCTAATGTGATCCTCGGGAACGCCGCCTTCATAATAGCCGGTGAGGGCGCGATAAGGATTCAGCCACGCGTGCAATTCGAGGCCGCGCGCATGGCATTCTTCAATCGCGAATTCCAGTGGATCGTAAAATGGCTCAGGCGCTTTGCCGATTTTTCCAGTCAAATAATAGGACCACGGCTCAATCGGAGAATCATAAAGCGCATCGCACATCGTTCGAACTTGCAGCACGACCGCGTTGAGATTGAGATCTTTGGCTTTATCCAAAATATCCTTCAGCTCGGCTTTTTGAATCGCCACGGGAAGGCCGGGCTTGCTGGGCCAATCCAAGTTGAAGACTGTCGCAATCCAAACCCCGCGGAATTCACGCGGCGGATCGGGAATGTCCGATAATTTAGATTTATCGATAGGTTTCCATCCATTTGGTTCAGCAGCCGAATTTTCGGGAGCGAACGAAACAAGAGCGAAGAGAGAGGTGAAAAGGAGGTTCCAAATGGAACCACCTTTTGTAATCGTAAAAAGCCGCATG
>ERZ887942.2270-NODE-2270-length-12092-cov-13.555952_pt1 | contig 12092 bp, 8 predicted proteins | sample MGYA00521099_ERZ887942 | MGnify/ENA primary metagenome ERZ887942 (study PRJEB32303, sample SAMEA104408605) | aquatic metagenome | biome: Brackish water; feature: Pelagic; material: water | place: Baltic Sea | collected 2014-06-07T06:48:00 | depth 16,251 m ... | reverse complement strand
CTAGCAGTCACAGACCCAGCAACTTTCGGTCGGCTTCCCATAGCCGATCCAGTTCGTCTGCCTCCGGCGGAGTCCCCACCTTGCGCCACGCCTTCGTATTCACCCCTTCCAGTTGCGGCAGGAATTTGCGAAACCGCCTCTCGAACGCCTTTCCGATCAGGGCCCGGGTGTGGATCATATTTGTATCGCTCATCCTGCCGCCAAATTCCGTCTCCGCCCGGATCGCATCAATGACCGCCTGCCGTTTCCCCGACTCCCCGGCCAGCTCCAGGCGGTGCCGTAGGACGAGGTAGTGCAAGTATCCACGCATCGCATCCACCCTTGCCCGCTGCCGGCTGCTCTCGCCGGTCGCACGCATCGCATCATCCAGGTCACGGAAGGCGTCGCCCAGTGCACTGACATTGATCCTTTCATCAAATAAATTCGTCTGTTCTGGCATTTCCGCGGCTTTGGAAACCACCACACCGGGGCCGTACCAACGCGTAAAGTAACGCTCCATCGACTTCGCTGCCGGACCGAAGGCTCGCTTGTAAAAATCTTCAATCAGCAGCTTGGGATCGGCATCGATATCCCACAGCATCCGCGACGCCAGATAGTATCCCAGTCCGCGCGCCGCCCAGTTGGCAGAAGCCTCCGCATTCAGCGCACCCACCCCGTTTTCGTGAAAAAACCGCAGATCTTTCTGCAGGACATCTGGCGCCATCTTACCCGGATTCGGCCAGTCGTAGTCCCACTGGTAAACGCTGTAGTATTCCCGGACCCCCAAGCTCGACCCCTTCTCACCAAACTGCTCAAGCTGTTCCTCCAATGCTAACATTGTCCGCCGGTAAGCGGTCGTTGTTTGAAGGTAAATGTTAGGGAGAAGACCGAACGATGGCGGGTGCGAGTAAGCGCTGTAAGCGTAGCAGGCCAGCAGCACATCCGGGTGCTTCTTTCCCACCGCCGCCGCCACCGTATTGACCGCTTTGAACAAAGTCTCGGAAGTGATGTTCACGACCGTCCCATCCTTGCGCGTCGCGAACAAACTGCCATGCGCCTTCACCGGCTCCGCCCCATCAAACACCTTCAGACACTTCTCGCACTCGCAGTATCCAAGCCCGTCCGGCGGGCTCAAGGAAATGCTCTTCCTGCCGGCCTCCGCCGCCGTCAGCGCATAAGCGGTCAATCGCTTCACCACCTCCGGGTGGCTATAGCAAGGTTTCCGCGGGCTGCGCTTGCCATCCACCAGTGCGAACCAATCCGGGTGCTCGGAAAATTCCCGTTCCGGGTTCAGCCCCGACCACGAGTGCCCGATTCTGATATCGCGCGGCCCGCCCATCCGGTTATGCCGATTCCAAGTCACCCAGTCCGCCTTGTTCTTCCCGTAGGCGCCAAACCCGTATCAAATCCGCCGCCCCTCGGAAAAATCCGGCCGCCCGGTGACATCCCACGCCCCCCTGATCGATTTGAGCCGCGGCACCTCCTCCCAAAGCTCCCCCGGAAAGTACCACCGGCACCCCAGGTCGTGCAAAAAACTAACCACCGCATGCGAAACCCCCTGCTCGCCCCCACCGATCGGAAACAGGCTCCCCCCATCCGATCGGATCACAAACCCTTCCGTCCCCAACTTCCGATCAATCCCGGAAACCCCCACCGGAAAATCCCCCTGAGTCCCCACATAGATCCCCAAATCCTTCGCCTCCGAAATCCGCTCAAAATCCCCTCCCCCAATCTCCCCCAAATAGCGCGCCAACTCATCAGCCGCCGCCGACCCCTCCGGAGCAATAATCGGCAAATGTGCCACGCCATTTTCTAACAGAACGATTTCCGCAGATTGGCTGGGAAGGGACCAAGCCACCACAGCGGCAATCAGTAAGAAGAACCTCATTATTTAATCGGGTCGCTCGCTCTCCGGGATGTGAACCACGGTCAGCGCGCAAGTGTTGAAGCGGACCTTGCCACCCTTGCCACCCTTGCTTTCGGAGTCTTTGCGGTTGCCGTTCCAGGTCGTGTAGACCTTGTCGCCGGCGGGTGAAACAGCGACGCTGTAGGCACCCATCGGGATGTAGCCGATCTTCTTCTCGAAGAAGGGGTGCAGGAAGGCGATCACCTTGCGCTTTTTTGTTTTCAGATCGTACTGCACCAGCGGGCTGCCGTCGGCTTGGGCACCGCCGTGCGCGCCGGGGATATAATACAGGTAGCGCCCGGTGGCGGGATCGTGATCAAGACTGGTGATGTAGGTCTGGCTGCCGACCGCGGTGGCGCCGAGCGATCTCGCCGTCTCGGACTCCGTGTCGAACTCCCACAGCTCGTCGCGATCGACGGTGTAGACCTTGCCCTCCGAGGTCTCGGCAGATGCTGCCCGAAGGCCGACGCTCGCCGCAATCGGGGTCAGGCCTTTCTTCGGCTTGTCGGGGTCAAAGCGGAGCAGAGGCGCGGAGCCGCTCTTCTCGGCGTGGAAGTAGATCATGCCATTGCGGGCGCGGATCATGGCGCGCGCCGGGCCGCGCTCATCGGAGTAGAGCACTTTACGAGCCTTCAGGTCGTAGGCGAGGAACTGCGGGGCCTTCTCGTTCTTGCCGTCAGCCGTCCCGGAATAGAAGATCAGCCGTTCGGGGTCGAGCGTGCCGCAGGGCAGGCATTGCATCGGCAGCGGTGCGTGGGCAACGATCTCAGTCTTCCCCTCTTCCGGGTGGTGCCGCATCAACCAGTCGCCCTTGAAGCGGGCGGTCTCGTGAAAGGCGATCTTGGTCGAACCGCGGTGGGTCGAAAAGTAGAGCCAGCCATCGGCTCCGAGGCCGAGCTCGCTATGAATCTTGCCGGGAGTGTAGTGCCCATCGGGTTGCTTCAGCGCCCCGCGCAGGTCGGTGAGTTTTTTGAGTTCCTGGGTGTTGCTATCGTATGCGTAAACGAAAGCGTTGCCGCCGGGTGAGCTGTGGTCACCGATCGCCGAGTAGTAAAGGTCGCCAACGGCCAGCCCGTCGCCCCAGGCCGACCATACGCCCGGCTTCGCCGCGTAGGTCTGACAGTCGTAGTAGAGCAGGTCGACCTGCGGGGAAGTCTTGGCGATTTTCACGCCCTCGAGCAAGATCCCGGTCGGTACCAGGAGCGCGGGCGAACTGGCGCCGAGGACCTGGCCTTCCGGCGGCCAGACGAGTTGGGCACTAACCAAGTTCGCGGCGCAGAGCGAGAGGATGAGCGTCATTAATTTCATTCTCTTTCGCGGACTACGATTTGCTGGTTGGGTTTCAGGTCTTTGCGGATGAGTTTCTTGCCGTTCGGAAAGGTGAGCTCGAGGTCGATGGATTTCGCATCGCCGAGGCCGAAATGCAGCCACGCGCTCTGGCCACTGGCATAGCCATAGCCGGTGCCTACTTCGCCACAGCCGAGGAGTTTCCCTTCCGCCAGAACACGCACATTACTGCCGATGCCCATGCGATTGAAACCCTCGCCCTCAACGCGGACATCCAACCAGCCGCCGTCTTTCGAGCTGTTCTGCAACAGTCGGGTATGGTTGCCGGAGAACCAATTGACAAGCAGCAGGTCGCGCTGGCCATCGTTGTTGAAATCGGCGCTCGGTCCGGCGGGGAAGTAGACCATCTCTTTGGTGAAGTCGCCAGGGAGTTCAAACTTTGGCACGCCGCCGGGCTTGCAACCAAGATTGCGGAAGATGCATGGCGTGATCTCCCCTTGCTCGCCATCTTGCCAACCGGCGGAGAGGTAGATATCGGGCCAGCCGTCGTTGTCGAAGTCCTGCACCTCGACGTGCGGGCAGCGCGTCATGATCTCGGCGGGCAGCCCGGCCTCGTCGGTGACATCGCGAAGCACCGGAACGCCGTCCTTACCGGTGCCGGTGTTGAGAAATATCTTGTTGCGGGCTCTTACCGAGTGGATCGATAACACGAGGTCGAGTCGGCCGTCACGGTTGAGATCGGCAAAGTGTGCGCCGCAGGGCCAGTCCTCGTTGTCGAGTGGATCCCAGGCGAGCGCTTCGTCCTCCACCTCGCGGAACTTGCCGCCCATCGCACCGAGGAACAGCCGGTTGTTGTGCGGCACGAAAATGTCGGTGTAGCCGTCCCCGTTGATGTCGCCGGTGGCGAGCCCGAGCCCGAAGATGTCTTCCGGCAATCCGGCGGCGACCGTGGCGTCAGCGAATTTCAAGCCACCGAGATTGCGGAACAGGCGCGAGCTCGGGTTTTGGGTGAAGCGATCCTCGACCACGAACAGGTCGAGAAGCCCATCTCTGTCAAAGTCGATGACACCGATATTGCGCGCAGTGAGCAAACCTTCGGGGCAGGCGCCGCAGCGGCTGCTGATGTCGACGAACGAATGGCTGCCCGCCCCGGGTCCTGGATCGTTGCGGAACAGGGAGCAGCCCCTCATCTGAGCGGTGCGCTGGGGTTCGGTTTCGCGCGAGACCTTGCCCTTGGTATTGTTGGCGACGTAGAGGTCGAGGTCCCCGTCGTTGTCGAGGTCGGCAAACACCGCACCGCTGGTGCGGGCGAAGTGGCGGACCGGAGAATCTCTGACCTCATCGAACAATCCGCCTTCGCGCTGCAGGAACAGCATGCTCGGCAGTGGCTCTTTCGCGGGAGTGTATTCTTCATCGGGTCTGTCGGCGAAGCCGCCGACAAACAGATCGACCTGGCCATCACCATCGACGTCGCCCCAGGCGCCGCCATGCCCCATCAGGCCGGCGAGCGGCACCCGCAGGCCGACCTCGTCGGTGACATCGCGGAAGGTAATCTGGGCGTGGCCCGTGCAAGCGATACAGAGGATTGTGGCAGCGAATCGGAGGAGCACGCCTAAAGACTACCGCGGGGAAGACAGATCTCGCAAGCTCAGACGGAAGGGAATAGAAAGACACATCCGTGGAACAAAGAGAGCGGCGGGACGCAGCCCCTCCCTTTCCTGACGTCAGTCAGGTCGGTGGAGCATCTTCCCCGGAGACCGCGCAATCTATTGTGTGAATACCCCAGAGTGGAGCGACAGCCGACGACTACTTGACCATCAAACGAGGGCTCGGTTCCGCAACCCACCCGGCCGGTCGCTGGCCACTCGCCTTCCGCTTGCCATCACCAAGTTCCACACGCGCTTTCTCAGCCAAACTCAACAAACGCTTCACGACCCTCGGATTGGATTCCTGCAGCGACGAACCTAGGTCGCACTTCCTCGAATCTCGACAAATATGATCGATCGGGAGAAGCGCAGGGCGTATAGACGAAGAACCGATGTGTCGTCTCCTTCCTGTCCTCATCTTCACCATCGTTGCAAGTCCGGCCTTCGCCGGCCAGAAATTCGACTTCGAGCAATTTCGCGACCGTCTGCCCTGGATCTGGCAATCGCCTCAAGCGGTCGAGCCGCCCAAAGTCCAGGATCCGGCATGGCCCACGGATTCGATCGATCGTTTTGTTCTCCAAAAGTTGGAAGGCGAGCAACTACACCCGGCTGAGCCCGCGAATGATCGGCTGTGGATGCGGCGCGCTCACTTCTCCATCACCGGCCTCCCGCCGAAGCCGGAGGACGTCCAGGCCTTCCTCGACGATTCCTCAAAGGATCGAAAACGCACCCTTGTCCGCAATCTCCTGGATTCCCCGCACTACGGGGAGCGCTGGGCACGTCATTGGATGGACCTCGTGCGCTACGCGGAATCGCGCGGGCATGAGGGAGATGCCATTCTACCCAATGCCTACCACTATCGCGACTATCTAATTCGCGCCTTCAATACCGATCTACCCTACGATGCTTTAGTCCGCGAGCACCTAGCCGGCGACCTCTTGAAAACCCCGCGGCGGCATCCGGAAACGGGTACCAACGAATCGATCCTCGCCACTGCCTGGCCCTTCTTTGGCGAGGAAAACAGTACCGCGGTAGATCTTCGTCTGGACGAATGCGACCGCCTCGACAACAAGGTCGATGTCTTAAGCAAGGCCTTCCTCGGCTTGACCGTGGCCTGTGCCCGCTGTCACGACCACAAGTTCGATGCGATCCGCCAAAGTGACTACTATGCCATGGCAGGATTCGTCCTTAGTTCCAGTTATCGCCAGGCACGGTTTGAGTCGATGGAGCAAAACAAAGCAGCCGCAGAGAAGCTGGCGCGCGGGCGTCGCGTGCATCTGCCGATGATCACGAAAGCATTTGCCAAGGCTGCGCGGCCCGTGGTCGATGCGCTGGATGAGGACGCGACCGTCGAGCTTACGACTTCTTCGTCGTATCCCGTGGAAGGTGAACATCAACTCGTGGCCGACTATACACAGGGACCAACACCCTGGTTGGTGGACGGTCCGACTTTTGGCCCGTCATCAATTCGACCGGGCCAGTTGATGTTAGTCACAAAGCAAACCTCCGTCCCTTTGCCTCGCTGGACGCGTTTGATCATGGCCGTTGATCCGGGTTCCCAGGGCGAAGCCTGGGCCAAGCCGACATTTGATCACGGCACGTGGAAAACGATGAAGCTTCCCGGTCATTTTGAAAACGCCGGGTTGCCCGATTACGATGGCGTGGTCTGGTTTCGCAAAACCATCGAACTGTCCGCCGGGCAGGCCGCGTCCAAGGCGATTTTGCACCTCGGTCAAATCGACGACATGGACGTCACATGGGTCAATGGCACGCGTGTCGGTGGCTACGAGAATCCCGGGCACCATTACACCATGCGGAAGTATCCCGTTCCTACGGGTCTCCTGAAAGCGGGTAAGAACACGATTGCGGTTCGGGTCATGGACCACGGTCATCCGGGAGGCATCGCAGGGAAACCTGAGCAACTCTCTTTGCAGTTGGGGGAGGAAACCGTTTCCCTGGCCAATCTCTGGCATTTTGCCCCGGGGGCGAATTTGAAAGCGCTCAATACAGATGCCGCCCTTGCCGGCTCCAAGCCTCCCCTGGATCAACCACTCGCACTGTCTCGTAATGGCGGAGCGATCCGTGATGCCTTTTGGGACGGGCTCAAGAGTGTCAGCAGTGAAAATGATCCTGGAACCTTGGATGGCTTTTCACGTGCGGGAAAAACCATTCGCACCCCGACCGTTACCCTGGCATCGGGTCAGGTTCATTATCTAATCAGGGGGAAGGCAAAGGTGTATGCCGCGGTCAGCCAGGCTTTGTTTACCGGTCCCCTGCACAAAACCCTGATGCGGACGGTGGAGGCGAACGGCGACGCACCGCGTTGGATTGCGCACGATCTCAAGAGCTATGCAGGCCAGCGCGTGCACTTCGAATTTTCTCCAATTGGGGATGCCCCCTTGGAAATCCTTCGGGTCATTGATGGCGGAACACCCGGACACCTGCCAGGCGAGAAGAAGCAGGTTCCGCGCGAGGAACTACACCGGGCGCTCGATGACTTGATGGACGGCGTCTTGAAAGCCCGGCATGTGCCCCATGTCGCCTGGTTGATCGAGTCGGCTAAAGCAAAGCTTCCCGGCGAATCGATCAAGAGCTGGCAGTCGGCGCTCGATGGCCTGCGCAAAGACGTGCGGTGGGAGTCCAGGCTGGCGGTCAGCTGGTGGGCAGGCACCGGGGTGGATGAGCATTTACTCGATCGAGGCCGTCCCGAATCGCCTGGAGAACGCGTGGGTCGAAACCTTCCCGAACTTCTCGCGATGGCTCCGATGGACGGCCTGAGCCCCGGACGCCTGGAACTCGCGCGACAGCTCACTGCCCCCGAACATCCGCTGACCTCCCGGGTCATGGTCAATCGCATCTGGCATCAGCTTTTCGGTCGCGGGATTGTCCCTACGCCGGATAACTTTGGCTGGCTGGGAGAGCGGCCAAGTCATCCGGAGTTGCTCGATTACCTCGCCGTTGAGTTCGCAGATACCCACGCTTATTCGATCAAGTCGATCATCGAACGAATCGTGCTGAGCCGGACCTTCGGCATGTCCACTACGGCCGCGGATCCAGCGTATGCGGAACAGGACCCGGAGAATCGCTGGCTGCACCGCATGCCGGTACGGCGGCTCGAAGCGGAAGCTATTCGTGATTCGGCACTCGCCATTTCCGGCCGGCTGGACAGAACGGTCGGGGGGGAGCCGGTTTTGGTGCACCTGACCGAATTTGTCATCGGCCGCGGCAGTCCGACACAGAGCGGACCGCTGGACGGCGCCGGTCGAAGATCGATCTATACCGCGCTCAGGCGCAATTTTCTCCCCACCTTCATGCTGGCCTTCGATTTCCCCAGCCCCTTCACCACCGTCGGCAAGCGGAATGTCACCAACGTGGCCGCCCAGTCGCTGGCTCTGATGAACGATCCCTTTTTGTACCAACAGAGCGGCATCTGGGCGAAACGGATAGTCAAGGAGCAGCCCTCCGCCCCGAAACGCATTCAGCAAATGTATGCCGAGGCCTTTACCCGCCCGCCGAATGACCATGAGTTGGCCGCCTGCCTCGAAGCTCTCACCGCGTTTGCCGGTTTGTATGGGGGCGATCCCAACGGCCACGATGCCTGGCGAGATCTCTGCCACTCGTTTTACAGCATGACGGACTTTACCTACCTGAAATGAACCATCCCCTCCTCACTCGCCGCGAACTCCTGCGGAATTCTTCGCTCGGTTTTGGCGGCCTGGCCCTGTCCGGCTTGTACGGAGCGCCGGTGAATCCACATTTCCCGGCACGCGCGAAAAACGTCATTTTCCTTTTCATGGAAGGCGGCGTTTCGCAGGTGGATTCGTTTGACTACAAGCCGCTGTTGGCCAAACACCACGGCGAGGATCCTCGCAAGGCTATCGGTGAAATCGAAGCCACCCAGTTCGGAAATGTCGGCAAAGTGATGAAGTCTCCCTGGACGTTCAAACAACGCGGACAATGCGGGGCCTGGATCAGTGATCTGTTTCCGCATGTGGCCGAACTGGCCGACGAGCTGGCGATCATTCGATCGATGACCTCCAACTTCCCCGAGCACACCAGTGCCTGTTACTATCTGCACAGCGGATTGGGCCTGCAGGGGCGGCCCAGCATGGGAGCATGGGCCTCCTACGGCCTGGGAAGCGAAAACGAAAACTTTCCGGGCTATGTCGTACTCAACGGCGGCCAGATTCCCTCCGGTGGCCTGGATAATTTTTCCAATGGCTTTCTGCCGGCGACGCACCGCGGAAATCTCTTGAACGCCATCGGCACCCCGCTCGCCAATGTGAAGCCGAATGAGAAAATCGCCCAGGCCCAGGAGATCAAGCGTCGCCTGGCGCAGCAGCTGAACCGGGGCACAGCCGGGGGCGTTGAGGCTCTGGAATCGGCGATTGCCAACCACGAGCTGGCAGCCCGGATGCAACTGGCCATCCCGGGGGTGATGTCGCTGGACGGCGAAACCGAAGCCACGAAAAAGCTCTACGGCTTCGATGCCGAATACCAACACACTCAGACCTATGCGAGGGAGTGCCTGATCGCCCGGCGCCTGGTCGAGCGGGGCGTTCGCTTCGTCGAACTGACCATCCCCATGGTGAATGGCTACCAGCGCTGGGATGCACACAACGACCTCGTGACGAATCACAGTACAAACGCGCGCGCAGTGGACCAGCCGATCGCCGGCTTGATTCGCGATTTAAAGTCACGCGGTCTGCTCGATGAAACCCTGGTGGTTTGGACAGGAGAGTTCGGACGGACGCCCTTTGCCCAGGGTGGCAAAGGGCGGGACCACAACGAATACGGATTCAGTCTCTGGATGGCCGGGGGAGGCGTGAAGCCCGGCGTTACCTTTGGGGCTACCGACGAATGGGGCTACCGGGCGGTCGATAATCCCCTGCAGATACACGATCTGCACGCAACCATCTTGCACCTGCTCGGGATCAACCACGAAAAGCTGACCTACCGCTTTAGTGGCCGGGACATCCGCCTGACTGATGTCCACGGAAAAATCGTAAAGGAGATTTTGGCGTAGCAAGGTCAGACCCTTCTGGTAAACCACGGCCTGAAATCAGTCGCGGCGATCCCCCACCATTCCTGACTTTACCCGTCACCCAACCTCACCAACTGCCGCGGCCTCATCCAGACTGACCACCAAGTCATCCAACTTTCCATTCAACTTCCACTACTCATGCGCCTTCTACTCTTCCTTGCTTCCCTCACCTCCCTCGCTGCGAAACCCAACCTTCTACTCATCACCGTCGATGACATGAATCGTGACTCGATCGGCTCCTACGGCTGCCCGATAGAGAACATCACTCCAAACATCGACCGACTTGCCGACGAAGGCATTCGCTTCGAGCGGGGCTTCGTCAACGTCGCCATCTGCATGCCTTGCCGTGCCGTCCTGATGACCGGCCGATACCCGCAAGCCAATGGTGCGCTTGGATTCGACAAGATCAACCCCGCGGTGCCGAGCCTACCCGAGGCGCTGAAGAAGGCCGGCTACTACAACAGTCTCATCGGCAAGGAAATCCACGTCGTCCCCTCCCGCCATAAAGCCTTCCACCGCATCGACAAACAGAAGGATCTCGGCGGAGGCCGCAGTGCCAGTGCCTATGGCGGGGCCGTCCGTGCTGCCATCAAGGAAGCCAACAACGCCGACAAACCATTCTTCATCATGGCCAACGCCGCCGACCCGCACCGTCCCTTCGCCGGAGCAAAGGGCGATGCCTTCAAAAAGATCCCGTTCCCAAGGGAGATCGATCCCAAGCAAGTGCCCGTGCCTGGCTTCCTTCCGGATCTTCCCGACATCCGCACGGAATTGGCGACCTACTTCCAATCCGTCGCTCGTGCCGATCAGGTGGTTGGTGCGGTCCTCGATGAGTTGAAGAAAAGCGGCCAAGCCGATAACACGCTGGTCCTCTTCCTGAGCGACCACGGCATGCCCCTGCCCTACGCAAAAACCAACTGCTACCTCGCCTCCAACATCACCCCCTTCATCCTGCGCTGGCCCGGGCACATCGAATCCGGGTCAACCGATAAGAAGAATTTCGTCAGCACCATCGACGTGGCCCCGACCTTCCTCGCGGCCGCCGGCATCGGGAATCTGGAAGGCGCCAACGGGCTTTCCCTGCTGCCTCTGATAAAGGGCACCAAACAACCGGGTCGCAACCGGGTGTTCACCTTTCATCAGCGACCCTACTCCCGGAAGCACCTTCCGATGCGCGCCGTCAATGACGGCGACTTCCTCTACATCTGGAACGGCTGGTCGGACGGCAAGACCCAGTTCCGCAACGAATCGATGACCGGCCTCACCTTTAAGGCGATGAAGAACGCCGACGACCCGAAGGTCCGCGCCCGTGCCGATTTCTACCTCCATCGCACCCGCGAGGAACTCTACGACCTACGAAAAGACCCCGACTGCCTGAAAAACCTGCTCGATGAACCCGGTGGCAAGCAATCCAGTCGAGTCAGCGCAATGACCAAGGCCCTGTGGCACTGGATGAAGGACGTCGATGACCCCGACCTCAAGCTTTTCCAGGATCAGGTCGAACTGGCGCTGGACTGATCCACTCTCGACCAACGCCCCCTTCAATATCGAACAACTCCGAGGGATCGGAGGCGTTTACACTCCGCTGGGATCGCCCGGCGGACACTCTACCGATGGCTTGCTTCCGACCTTGATTTCCTGATGGATTTCCACGCAGCATGGACCCAAGGAGAAAAGAGACGCTCCTACCTCTGCTGGCTGAACCGGTTCCAATCTGCCACTGGCTTTTGGCCCGTGACCAGCACCTGAACGGATAGACGATGAGTTCAGAGATCCTCTACGAAGTGAAGTTCCAGCCGTGAGACCACTCATGGCTTCTGCCTGGGCCAGTGGGAGCAAATGGTGAAATTGAAGCTTCCAGTCTGCGAGAGACGCCGCCAGTCATGCCCGATGGGCCACTAGGCACGATTCACGTCTATGATGCCGAGGGGCGACTCTTCAAGACCATCATGGTTGATTCCGGCGAAGATGATCTTGTGCTGCCTTCGGTGTGATCACCCTGTGCAGAAAATCACTCTTTTGTGGGCTGGATTTTTGATTTTTTTCAATCCCGCCAGCAGGACAAGCCCACCAAAACCCTAGCAACAGGCGGAGGTGTTCATTATCGGGATTTCTGGTGAGATTTGCCCTCTTAGGCTCGGAGAGACTGCATTCGGGCGACGATGGTCCTATTATTACTCAACCCATAAGTCCGGTCGTATTTGGCCCCCATCCCCCTTTCCGGTTCCAA
>ERZ887942.2269-NODE-2269-length-12093-cov-4.625104_pt1 | contig 12093 bp, 6 predicted proteins | sample MGYA00521099_ERZ887942 | MGnify/ENA primary metagenome ERZ887942 (study PRJEB32303, sample SAMEA104408605) | aquatic metagenome | biome: Brackish water; feature: Pelagic; material: water | place: Baltic Sea | collected 2014-06-07T06:48:00 | depth 16,251 m ... | reverse complement strand
ATGTTCGCTTTGGAATTTCTCGAATGTAAATTCAGGTGTTATTTTCGTCGCCTTGATGACCGCTCCAGCATCGAGTCTTTCAGCCAGTCGTTGATAGCTTAAATCCTCTCCGAAGAGAAATCTCGCACGCAAGTACGAGACGGACTTTTCCTGTTTTTCGACTCTTCGCCAAGGCGTTAACTGAAACACATTAGCTCGACTGAAAATTGCTGAGAAGTGCATTGCTCCCAGCGAATTCACTTCATCGTTCGGTGTCAATGCAACAAGACGACCGATGCCTCCTAAGTCGAGTTCATTGAGTGTATTTTCATTAAGTATGTCGGCGTTTTTCGTCCGTAATCCATCCATGCGAGCGGTGGCTATGTTCCAACGATTGGTGTCGACAAGCAGAACTGGAAAACCAGCTTCCTGAATCGCTTGCCCGACTTTTCGAGCCAATTCATTTGCCCCTAATATTAGAACACCTTGTGGATCTGATGTTGCCAGCCCAAGAAATCTTGCCAGCGGAAAGGCAGTCAAGCCGTAGACAACCACGGTCCCAACAATGATCAAGAACGTCGCAGGGACGAGCCCTTTGCCTTCTGGTCCCAAGTGGATAGCGAACACAGAAGAAACCGCCGCAGCGACAATCCCACGCGGAGCCAGCCAACTCAAGAAGAGTTTCTCTTTCAGAGTCAGATTCGATGACCATGTCGAAGCAAATATCGCCAGCGGACGAACAATGAGAATCATGAAGGCGACGAATAAAGGACCGCGCCAACCTAGTTCCACAAAGGAACTTAATTTCACTCTCGCTGCCAACAAGATGAACAAACCTGATATCAACAGTAGACTCAAGCTTTCCTTGAATTCGACGATATGTTTGAGGGTCACACCCGAGTTGGCAACGATCACTCCCATCAAAGTTACTGCGACTAAACCAGACTCTTCCTGCAAAATGTTGGAAGCTGCAAATGCAGTTAAGACAAACAGCATCGTGACGAGTGATTCCAGATGGTCGGGAATTGCATGTCGCTTCAACAAGAAACTCAATCCAATCGCTGCTACGGCGCCGATTCCCCCGCCGTAGAGCAGAGTCCAGGCGAGATTTTCAAGAGCGATGCGAGTCCCTTCATTGACTCCGCTTTCCATAAGTGGTCGGTAGGTTTCATAGACCAGAACAGCGAGAATTGCTCCGATCGGATCGATTACAATTCCTTCCCATCTGGCAATGGGGCCAACCTGACCAACGGGTCGAATTTGCCGTAAGATCGGACCAATCACAGTCGGACCAGTCACCGTCAGAATTGCTCCCAACAATACCGAAGTCGATTGCGGTAGGTGCAAAATGTAAATCGCTCCCAAAGCACCTAAGACCCAAGTAACGATGACCCCTATTGTGAGCAAATATCCAAGGACCGAACCGATCTCTTTCAATTCACTGAGTTTGAGGGAGAGACTCCCTTCGAAGAGAATAATTGCCACGCTCATCGACACAAACGGGAAGAGCGTTTCTCCCAACATTTCATCGGGATTGATAAGGTGCAGTATTGGTCCAGCAATAAATCCACTGGCAAGCAACAATAGAATCGAAGGCAGCCTGAGTTTCCAGGAAAGCCATTGAGCGCCTGTCCCAAAGACGAAGACACTCGTCAACGCGATGAGATACTGATGTTCGTGAAAAATTTCCTGTAACACGATTCTACAATTCAATTACGGGTATGACTTCAGTTTATGATTGAAATAGTAGAGGGATCATAGAGTCGAAGCGACTTGAACAATAGTAAATTGCAATCTTTGTGAGAAATTTTCAGCTGCCAAGTTTTTGATGCTAGCTCTGTGTGAAATGACGATCTTAAGAAATTTCACACAATTGGATATTGGAAATCGTACAAAAGATGGATGAGAAGAGATAAGTACAAAACTCTCTGATGAGAAAAAGGCTGAGAGAACTGCGCTCATAAAAATGGGTTATCCCATTCTTTGTCCTTCAAACTAACTCAAGAAATTACTGCCATAAAGAATCATCGGAACTTGCAACACGAGCTTCTCGTTGCTCATTCGCACGACTCAAAGCAGATCGTCGCTCGCGAATTTTCTCAAGCCCGGCGGTGTAACATCCTTTGTGTTCACACTTCAAAGCATCAAGAACATACTCTTCTGCTGCGTCATAGTTTTGATTTCGTACTGCCGAAATGGAGAGATTGTACAACGCTGCATGATTATCTGGATTTTTCAAGAGAGCTTTCTCCCAAGCGAACTTTGCTTCGTCCCAACGTCCTTTGGATGCCAGCTTTGATCCCTCTTTCACATGGCTTGAACCTTTGGTCCAAAACTCACAAGTCGCGAGTTCCATTTCGCAAGTCATCTCGTGAGGAGCGAGCATATGAACGATTTCGTCAAGGCAATCTGTCAGCAGTTGATCAAGCATCCGTCCTTTTTCAGGTAGACTGTTTTCCCCCTGCTTCATCTCTCCTTGAGTGTGCTTTGAGATTTGCTTTGATGCTAGAATCTCCCCAGTCTCGACATCGACGAGGCGGAAGGCGATTGTAACGGTCGCTTCTCTGTATAGAGTCTCTTGCGATTCAATCAGCAAAGAGTTCTCAGCGACAGATTCGCGACTCTCAGAGTCTGTATACGACCGAATATCGAGTTCGGTCGAACTGAGGACATTGTCTTCGCAGCTAAATTGAATCACACTCCCCACAATGACCGCATCGACTCCAGCACCTGATGCTGATGCCAACAATCCATGAATCCCCTGGTGGTCAGAATAGCTTGCTGGTTGAATTTCAGAGGAAAACTCGGAATGATCAACGAGCGTGTAGAAATCATTACTCCATAATCTTGCTGAAAGAGCGGAAGCGATTTCACTTCCTTTTTCACCAGTGAAATCAACCACAGCGATACGATTGATACCCCTTGCGTCAATTTCCGCAGGTTCCCAAGACTTCACAACTGCGGTATGAGCGCAACCTGAAACCAGACTGAGTACAAACAAGAAAATGACCGAACGCATTCGCAAGAACCATTATGACATAAAATAGAACGACATTGCCGAATGACACTGTAAGTCCTTATATGCGAGTTTTTCGGCAGTACGCAATCTGTTTTATGATCCAAATTTGGTAAGAAACTCTTAATATGAGCGAAGAATGACAGCATCTCCAGACCAAAATCGACCGCAAGTCAACCGGTTACTGGTTGGAATCATCACTTTGATCTGCCTAGTTGCTGGAGCATACATCTCGCTGAACCACCCTGAGGAATCCTTTTGGGGTGGGAGTTTCGTTCGTGTCGGGTTGCTCATGGGAGCGTTCTGGTACGCTGCACCGACAAAAGGCAGAGCGGCAGCGTGGGCAAATGTTTCTCCCTGGTGGATTGTCGGAATTGCAGCCCTGTTGCTTTTTATTGTCCGTCGTCCACAGATCTTAATCCCGTTCGGTATCGCAGTATTAGTGCTCGGAGTGATCGTCCCAAAACTTCTTCCACCGCAGCGCAAACCTTGAATATTAAATGGCTTATGAGATATCGATTCACGAAGTCGTGAGCTGAAACTTTTCGCAATCGACGTTTTCCATCTCAAGCAATCGAAGTTTCATTGAGAGTCCTTGAGGAGCAGAAAATCCACCGAGTTTGCCGCCTGATCCGACAACGCGATGGCAAGGCAGCAGTAGTGGAACACAATTCTTTGCCATCTGATTCCCCACTGCGCGAGCCGCTCCAGATGATCCGGCCCGGCGAGCGAGTTCCCCGTAAGTAATCGTTTGCCCGTAACCGACATTCATTAAATTCTTCACGACACGTTGTTGGAATGGAGTTCGATTGAGGTCAGCGATGGGGATTGTAGAAAGATCAACCGATTCCCCATTGGCGTAAGAGACCAGCAGTTTCTGCGCATTATTCCACCAATCAGGAAGTGAACCGAGGGGTTCTATCTGGTCTATGGAGAGTTTGTCCAAGACTTCTCTTTTGGTCTGATGACCGAAATGAATTCGTTCAACTCCTGTCTCGTTCACGATGGCTCCAATCCAACCCAATGGAGTTTTGAAAGCTGCTACCGCGGAAGTCTGTATGTCTATGGATTGCACGATTTTGCCCCTATCAAATTCAAAACTCTTGGTGGAAAGTGTTTTCAGTATCCTTTAAGACATTCTACACAGATTGGCAAACTAATTGCCTTCCATGAGATGCCACAGCCTGCAACTTTTGCACTTTACATGTCAGCGAACTCCATCAGAACCCACTGCCATATTGGCTCCTTCGCATTATTAGCCACCCCGCCAGGAAAGTGCCGTTATGGCACGCTCTGGATGGTTTCATTACGTAACCAATTCTGTATCAGTTAGATACGGAATGTGGGGTCTTATGGCATGTTGCTTGCTTATATGTATATTCTCAATGAAAGGAGATCATTCATATGGCTATTCAATTTGATAAATTTACGACCAAGGCACAGGCAGCGGTTCAAGAGGCGCATAGCCTCGCTCAAGAGAAAAGTCAGAGACAGATTATCCCACTCCATTTGCTAAAGGCTTTGTTGTTGGAATCCGAGAGCATTCCACGGTCGATTCTTGAAAAGCTGAAAGTGGATAGCTCTCGAGTCCTGAAAATGGTCGACAGCGAACTCGACCGCCATCCCAGTGCCTCGGGCTCAAACCTTGATATCTCACCGTCGAAAGAAGCGATTCAGGTTTTCGAATCTGCTCAAAAGATGGCAACATCTATGGGAGACCAGTATGTCTCGACGGAACATCTTTTTGTTGCTCTCACCAAAGTCGAAGACGCTGCGAAACGCTTATTGCATCTGAACGGAATCGAAACGAAGGATTTAAAGGCTGCAATGGAGGTAGTCCGAGGAGGACACAAGGTGACAGACCAACATCCCGAAGACAAATACCAAGCATTAGAAAAGTACGGCAAAGATCTTGTTGAGATGGCTCGGCAAGGAAAGATTGATCCTGTAATTGGACGCGACAACGAAATTCGTCGCGTCGTGCAGGTGCTTTCGCGCAGACGTAAAAATAATCCGGTTCTTATCGGCGAACCCGGTGTCGGCAAAACTGCGATTGTCGAAGGATTGGCTCATCGGATTGTCCTCGGCGATGTTCCACAAATTCTGAAAGACAAGAAGGTGGTCGCCCTCGACATGGGTGCTCTCATTGCAGGGGCGAAATATCGAGGAGAGTTCGAAGATCGACTGAAAGCTGTTCTCAAAGAAGTTGAAGATGCTAACGGTCATGTCATTCTGTTCATTGATGAACTTCATACGGTTGTCGGTGCCGGCAAGACAGATGGAGCGATGGACGCTTCCAACTTATTGAAGCCTGCACTCGCGCGGGGACAGCTCCACTGCATCGGAGCGACGACTCTCGATGAGTACCGATTGTATATCGAAAAAGACGCTGCGCTGGAGAGACGTTTTCAACCAGTGAAAGTCAATGAACCATCGGTTGAAGATACCATTGCAATCTTGAGAGGTCTTAAAGAACGGTACGAGAAGCATCACGGTATTAAAATTCGAGACGCAGCCCTTGATGCAGCAGCGTCCCTTTCAAATCGTTACATCAACGACCGATTCCTTCCTGACAAAGCACTCGATCTTGTCGATGAGGCAGCGGCGCGCGTTTCAATGGAGCTCCATTCGGTTCCGACTGAAATTGATGTGATCCAACGGCGTTTGACACGCCTTGAACTCGCCAATCGTCAGCTCGCTGAGGAAACAGGCGAGCAGGCCAAAAAAGAGAGAGCAGAGATCGACGCTGAGATGGAAACAATCAAGCAAGAGCTTGCCAGTTTGAAAGAACAGTGGGAGTCGGAAAAACTTGGCTTAGGTGACGTCTCCAATGTTCGTGAAGAGTTAGAAAAATACGATCTGGAATATGGTCAGCTCGAAGCAGAGGTCCGTGACCAACAAGCCTCGGGGCAACTTGTGGACGAGGCAGACTATCAACGCTTGTTCGAACTCGATCAACATCGTAACGAACTTCGCAAACAGGTTGACGAACAGTCCAAAGAAGAGGACGAGAAAGCAGATCAAGAAGATGATCAACGGCAAAAGCTCTTGAGAACCGAAGTCGGTCAAGAAGAGATCGCACAGGTCGTCTCTGCCTGGACCGGTGTCCCTGTCACACGCATGTTGCAAACCGAACGACAGAAACTCCTCTCGATGGAAGATTTGATTCATCAACGGATGATCAATCAGTCTGAGGCTGTTTCTGCGGTTGCCAATGCGGTGCGTCGCTCTCGATCAGGAATGCAGGATAAGAACCGTCCAGTCGGTTCGTTCATTTTCCTCGGACCGACTGGTGTCGGTAAGACTGAACTCTGCAAGGCATTGGCTCAATTCCTCTTTGATGATGAGCGAAACATGGTCCGAATCGACATGAGCGAGTTCATGGAACAACACTCCGTCGCACGCTTGATCGGGGCTCCTCCCGGTTACGTTGGGTACGAAGAAGGAGGTCGACTGACAGAAGCTGTTCGTAGACAACCGTATTCCGTTATCTTGCTGGATGAAATCGAAAAGGCACATCGCGATGTCTTTAATGTCCTCTTGCAAGTCTTAGATGATGGTCGCCTCACCGATCGTCAAGGACGAACTGTCGACTTCACAAATACGATTGTCGTCATGACTTCGAATATCGGATCGAATGCGATTCTAGAACTGACCGAACAAGGCGAAGAAGAGAAAGTTCGCGACACCTGTATGGATGCGTTAAAGCATCACTTCCGTCCTGAGTTCTTGAACCGTGTCGATGAAGTGATTGTCTTCCACCCATTACAGCGAAAGGAAATCCGCAAAATTGTAGAATTGCAAATCGAGAGTCTGATTCAGCAAATGAAAGAGCATGGCTACGAACTGCATGTTTCCGATGAAGCAAAAACACTATTGGCGAATGAAGGGTATGATCCGAATTATGGAGCTCGTCCATTAAAGCGAGTCATTCAGAACCGTCTACAAAACTCACTCGCACAGGCAATCCTGAGTGGTGAATTCCCAGAAGGCTCTGCGATTAATGTCGACTCCCAGAACGAGGAATTCACTTTCGCTAAAGGGAGCTAACGAATTCATTCGGTGATTTCAAAACAATTGAATTTTCCAGAAGTCGTTTTGCGAATAAAAAAACTTTCGCCGGTCGCATCGCGCGTCCGGCGAAAGTTTTTGTGCGCAAACCCTCCGAGTCTTAAGGCAGACAGGACTGCTGCGAGAAGAGCGGCGATCAGGTCGTGCAAGCACGCACCTATGACGATCACGGCCCACGCTATGGGTTGGTCCTCAGGCCATATCGAATTCGGAAGGGTTTGTATCGTTGTGTATTGCTTTGCGAGAGCGATTTACTCTTCGCGGTGGAGAACATTCGTCGTTTCCGCCGAATCTGTCAAGTTGCATCTCGCAAAAATATAATCTGACGTCTTCAGTAAGCATGATTTGCAGGTTCAATAAAAAGTTAAACACTTTTATCTCACATTGAGATGAATGAATCTTTGTTAATCCGGTTGCCGTAGTTCACTCATTTAGAAACAATACGCCCAACACAATCACAATCAACTTCGTAATTACAAAGTTACCAATAGAGACTGCTTAAGAATCGCTCTTAATGAATCTTGTTTTCGAACCTGTTTGGAACTTGCCTTTAGTTATTGTCACCGCTGTGGCAATGATTGTTCTTGTGCTATGGACGTATCCTAGTCGAGTCGCACATCTTCCTCCGTTCTGGCGAAGATCATTAATTTCTCTACGTTGTGCGGCAGCTGCGATTCTGATCATGGCAATGTTTCGACCATCGATCCAAATTGCTGAAACCGATAATCAAATTTCGCAGTTGAATATTCTCGTCGACCGCAGCCAAAGCATGTCGACTCCTGATGGACCAGGCGGTGCTTCACGCAGAGAAACTCTCCTAAAGTTATTGGAAGAAACGCAGCCACAACTTGAAGAACTCAAAGAAGAAATCGACATCCAATTTCTGGATTTTGATTCAACCGTTACAGCGACGCAAATCCCCGAGAATTACGCGGATGGTAACTTCACTGCGATTGGAAAAACGATTGATGAGATCCGTGAAGAGGCAGCTGGGGAACGGCTCATCGGCATGATCTTGATGAGCGACGGAGCGCAACGAGCAGGTGGTGAAGACGATGTCGATCCGCTAAATGCAGCACGTCGCTTCGCTGAGCAATTAGGTGTGCCGATTCATTCACTTGTTGTTGGAACTTCTGACGTTTCAAATTCGGGAATCGATCTTTCCATTGAAGATTTGCAACTCGACCAGTCAGTGACGTTTGAAAAGAAAACAGTCCCGGTGCATTTGCAACTAAAAATGGTCGGTGCAGCGGGGAAGAAAGTCAAAGTCCGTTTGTTAATCGAAGATCGCAATGGGAAACGAGAAGGCGAATCTGGAGAACTGATCGAGATCCCTCTCTCTGCCGAGGCACAGTCATTTCGTGATGACATTACGACAACTAAAAATTCCGTCACGATTCCTCTCGATCTTTTCTTCGTCGCTGAACAGGCGGGGGAATACAAAATCGCTGCCGAAGTTGTTCCCGATGATGGCGAAGTGAAATTGAATAACAATCGCTTGGAGACGTTGATCACCGTGCGAAAAGGTGGATTAAAGGTCGCCTATTTCGATATCCCCCGTACTGAGCAAAAATTCCTACGTCGCTTGAACGAGACTGCGAAAATTCAAATTGATACACAAGTGATCCTGGCTGGCAAGTTTGCCCAGAAGTCTCAAATTGATCCTGCGATGTTCAAGAAAGACCAATACGATGTCTACATCATTGGTGATGTCCCCGCTTCGGTCTTCAACGAATCTGATCCAAAACTATTGGGTGAACTGGCTCTGCGGGTCACCGAGGGTTCAGGGCTTCTGATGACCGGTGGTCTGCATAATTTCGGTGCTGGTGGTTATGCCTCGACTCCTCTGGCGACTCTGTTGCCAGTTAAGATGGCTGCGGGGGATCTGATTCCGATGGATGTTGATCAACCTGAAGATCACATAATGTCGAAGGTGCAAATGCTGCCGACGGATAGTGGAAATGATCGGTACCTGATGTCTCTGTCTGCGTCTCAAAATCGAGCCGCATGGGAACAGCTTCCGAAGTTAGGAGGTGCTACAAAGCTGACACCGAAGTCGGGTGCAGTTGAAGTCTTCGCGGAAACGGAAGATGGTGACGCTCTATTACTCGCTAGCGAAACTGGCCGAGGTCGCAGCCTCGCAATGGCTTTAGACGAAACCTGGAAATGGCATCTGCATGGATTCGAAGCCGAGCATCAACGCTTCTGGCAACAGATGATTTTATGGCTCGCCCATAAAGAATTTGAAAGTGATAAGCCCCTGTGGTCGAGAGTCGAGCCGAGAAACTTTTCTCCTCTCTCGAAAGTTCCCATCGAATTCGGTGCGCAGTCCGAAAATGGAGTCCCGATCCCGGACGCGAATTTCACTGTCGAGGTTTTGACTCCATCTGGAGAAAAAATCAAAGTGACTCCGCAACGCTTTGCAGACCATGGTCTTGCCGAGTTCACACAAACAGAAGAGCCAGGAGATTATTGGGTTCTTGTACAAGGGACACACCAAGGAAAATCGTTAGGACTCCCGGCATCGACTCGATTTGTCGTTGATGCTCGTGATCTCGAAATGGATAATCCCGCAGCCGACCCCGGAATGATGGCTGAGATTGCCGACATCTCCGGAGGATCAGTCATCCTTCCAGAAGAATTTGGAGATTTCCTGACTCGTTTACTCGAAGGTGGCATTCAAGACGATCTCAAACGCTATCGTCGTATCAACCTCTGGGACGGCTGGCCTCCTCTATTAATCTTTGTCTTCTTGATTTCACTAGAGTGGACAATACGAAAAATACGAGGACTGGTTTAAGTATCACTTGAATGTGAACTCGGTTCAGGGAACGCTATCGAGTGTTGATCATTACTTAGCGAACAAATGTTTACTTCTCACATAACTCAATAATGCCACAGAGATCACCAAAGGGAAAGTAGTAAGAATTCATTCGACCGAAACTTTTCTCTGTGTTCTCCGTGCCCTCTGAGGCTAAAAAATTTTGAGTCATTACGAAAGTTTCATTGTACTGAAGGATTACGAATTATTTCATTCGGTCGACAAATCTCGAACAATCAGCCATGCTTCTGCTCTGAGAACAAAATCGATTCAGTGAATGCCTCGCATCCGAGGTGTTTTTATCTTTATTTTATACGCAGTTGAACAATAACTATTGAGGAGCCTCACCATGTCGCACGCAAAACCTAAACTTCATAACGCCATGTGGCCGGGACTTGTCGGTAAAGAAGACGGAACGGACAATCCTCCGATTTCCCTTGACCGTATGCTGGAACTGACTGCCGGTGCTGAAGTCAACGGGACGAAGTTCGACGGAATCGACTACTTCCTGTTCCTGCCGCATACCGATCCAGAAGCTTCAGATGATGACCTCAAAGCGATTGCAGATAAAATTGCTGGCTACAACTTTAGTGTTGGCTCATTAGTAGCACCTGTCTGGCCAGGGACCGTCGGCGATTCAGCGATGGGAGATGAAGAATCGCGAACGAAATTTCTCTCAGCAGTCGAAAAAGCATGCCGTATTGCAAAAGTCTTCAACGAACATGGAGTGCGTAAGTACGGTGCGATTCGTATCGATTCCGCCGAGTTTGGAATTGCCCAATGGAAAGAAGATGCTCCTACAAACACAAAGAAAATCGCTGCGACATTCAAAGAAGCTGCCAAGATCGCTGCCGATCATGGTGAGCGACTTGCAGCTGAGGGTGAAATTTGCTGGGCGGGAATGCACTCCTGGAAGGATATGCTCAACTTACTAGAAGAAGTCGGCATGCCTGAGACTTTAGGTTTCCAAGCTGATTTGGCTCACACATATCTGTACCTGATGGGGTATAACGCTCCTGAACATGCACTTCTTCAAGATGGCTACAGCGACGAAGAATTCTACGCAGCCTACAAAGAGATGACAGATGCACTCCGACCTTGGACTATCGATTTCCATGTCGCTCAAAACGATGGAACCGTTCACGGAACTGGAAGTCATGACAAGACAGGCAAGCACTGCCCAGCTGATGATCCAAATGGAAAACTCGATATTGTGAAGTGCTCCGGCTACTGGCTAGAAGGTGCTCAAGATCGTGGTATCGAACACATTTGCTGGGATGGCTGCATGTTCCCGAACTCTATGTTAGAGACTCCAGAAATCTGGAACACAATCCTCGCCAAAATGATCGAAGTCCGAGACGCACACGGTTGGGCGTGAATCTGCACTATCGATTGACGAAAATTTACATCTGCGAGAATCGAATACAGATTTCGGTTCTCGCAGTTTTTTTTTGCACTTAAGTTCCAGCTATCAGCTTTAATCGGCGGGCGATTTCGAGTTGAGTGCCTGCCATGAATATCCCGGTCGCGTATAGGACTGGACTTATCTCTGCGAGACTTCCCTGATCCGCTGAGGCGATTAAATTCATCGCACCGGCGACAAATGGCGTGACCACCATTCCGACAATCAGAGTTAAACCGACCGCCATTGGTAAGGCTCCCCATTTGGCGATCAGGGAGCAAAGCACGGTGAGGTGGCTCATGATTATCAATAATGATATGCCAAGCACCATCTTTTGACTGTAGACAACCAATTCTCCGTGACCGATTCTTTTAACGAAATACTCGGTGATCAAAAGTGCAATCACTGTCGGGATGATCGCAATCACACAACCTAAAAGTTTGGAATAGGAAATCTGCCCTACCGATTGCGGCAGCATCAACAGCGTCGGCAGCGTGCCAAGTTTTCGTTCGGTGTGGTAGAACTGCGATGCGAACAAAAGAACTTCCACAACTAGAATGATTAACAAAGAATCACGGGCAAATTGTCCTCCGTCTACCTCAGCAAACCTTCTGAGTTCATTCGTATAGTCAAAACATAGATAGATCCATAATGGAAGAAAAATCAGCTTCAGCAGAATTAAAGTGGGACCACCAGCGAGGAAATAAAAATCTTTCCACCCCATCGCAAGTTTCCAAGGACGGCTAATTAAAATAGACCAACGTTTCTTCTCTGAAGAATGAGTCACTCGATGCGGTTCGAGTT
>ERZ887942.2264-NODE-2264-length-12106-cov-9.679280_pt1 | contig 12106 bp, 15 predicted proteins | sample MGYA00521099_ERZ887942 | MGnify/ENA primary metagenome ERZ887942 (study PRJEB32303, sample SAMEA104408605) | aquatic metagenome | biome: Brackish water; feature: Pelagic; material: water | place: Baltic Sea | collected 2014-06-07T06:48:00 | depth 16,251 m ... | reverse complement strand
GTATGCTTGCACTTGATGCAATCTTCACCGACAACGAACGTCATACCAATACCTCACTTAGCTCAGGGCGAAGGATACTGGTTGAGGCCGGTTTTGAAAACTATTCACGGCTTGTCTTCAAGATTTTGTTTCAGCTCATAGAGGCAGGCTAATGCCTCGCGAGCGGTCATATCGTCTGGATTTAACGCCCGTAACTGTTCGATCACCGGCGAGGGCACAGTGGGCCGGGGCGCTGAAAATAAGTCGGTTTGGGTGGGAGGTGGCCCGGCATGCTGGCCGCTTTCGAGTGCCTGAAGTTTGTCACGAGCCGTGGTCAACACGCCAGCCGGCACGCCCGCTAGACGCGCCACTTGCAGGCCGAAGCTGCGGTTCGCTGGCCCTTCTTGGATTTGATGCAAAAACACAACATGGTCCTCATGCTCCGTGGCATCGAGATGCACATTGGCCATGGCCGCGTGTTGCTGTGGCAGCGCAGTCAATTCAAAATAGTGGGTAGCAAAAAAGGTAATGGCTTTGACCTGATTAGCGAGGGCCAGCGCTGTCGCCCAGGCAATGCTCAACCCATCAAATGTGCTGGTGCCTCTGCCTATCTCATCCATCAGCACGAGGCTTCGTTCCGTCGCGTTGTGGAGGATGTTGGCTGTCTCTGTCATTTCCACCATGAACGTGGATCGCCCGCTGGCGAGGTCATCTGATGAGCCAATCCGCGTAAAAATACGATCGAGGCTCGAGAGTGTGACCGATCGAGCGGGCACGAATGCACCGACGTGGGCAAGCAGTGCGATCAGTGCATTTTGGCGCATATAAGTTGATTTACCGCCCATATTGGGTCCGGTAATGAGTAACATGCGGCGCTTTTCGTCGAGCTGCGTATCGTTGGCAATAAAAGGGTGATCGCGGGCGCTCTCGACAACAGGATGTCTACCGCCGTCTATCTGTAACAGGGTGCCATCGGTAAACCGGGGACGACACAGGTGCAGACTGATGGCGCGCTCAGCGAAACAGGCCAATACATCGAGGTCACACAGTGCCGTCGCGGTGGTTTGCAGTGGCAAGAGTGATTCAGCGACGCGCAAGACGATTTGTTCGTAGAGCAATTTTTCTCGCGCCAGCGCGCGACTTTTACTAGAGAGTGCTTTGTCTTCAAAGGTCTTGAGTTCGGGCGTAATAAAACGCTCAACGTTCTTCAGTGTTTGTCGACGTTGATAGGCATCGGGTGCTTGCTCTGACTGCGAGCGACTGATCTCAATATAGTAGCCATGCACGCGGTTGTAGCCCACTTTCAGCGTCGAGAGTCCAGTGGCGTCGCGCTCTCTTTGCTCCAGTTCGAGCAGGTAAGCGCCGGCATTTTCACTAATGCCGCGAAGCTCATCGAGTTCTGCGTCGTAGCCTTCTGCGATCACACCGCCATCGCGGATCAGTACCGGTGGATTCTCAATAATGGCCGCTGCTAGCAGTGTCGTCAGCTCTGGATAATCGGGGAGAGCAGCTGCGAGCTCCGCGAGTTTTGTGGAGGCTTTGGGTAACTGGCTTCGTATGAGTGGCAGTTGGGTGAGGCTGTTACCCAGACGACTGAGGTCCCGCGGCCGGGCCGACCGTAAGGCAACCCGCGACAGAATACGCTCTAAATCTGCGATATTGCGCAGCGTGTCGCGCAGTGGCTCAAACTGATAACCGCCAGCCAACTGTTCAACGGCCTCGAGGCGTTCTTCGATCGTTAGCGCATTGTTGATGGGACGATGCAGCCAGCGGCGAAGATGACGCGCACCCATCGCCGTCACGGTGCTGTCATAAATTGCATACAGCGTGTGTTCTTCGCCACCACTGAGCGTGCGGTCAATTTCGAGATTGCGGCGCGTTGCGGCGTCGAGAATCACTGCATCGGTTTGTGATTCTTGCCGGATCCCTTGGATGTGAGGTAAATCGCTACGCTGCGTATCTTTGACATAGGCCAGTAATGCGCCCGCTGCGGCAATGGCAACTGTGAGCGACTCGCAGCCAAAGCCATCAAGGTCTCGGGTCTGAAATTGTCGCTGCAAATCTTCTCGTGCGCTCATTTCATCGAACTGCCAGTCAGGCTGTTGACGAATTGCCCCGGGCCAAGCGGTCTCAGCCAGATCACTCGACTCAGGCACCAGAATCTCTGCGGGATTCAGTCTCGCAACCTCGGCATCCAAGGCAACGCTGTCAGTCACCTCCGAGACGAGAAATCGCCCGCTACTCATATCGAGCCACGCCAGACCAAAGCCAGTCGAGTGCCTGGCAATGGCGAGTATGAGCGCGTCGTGCTTGGCGTCTAACAGTGACTCGTCTGTGAGTGTGCCGGGGGTGACGATTCTCACGACTTCGCGGTCGACAGGTCCTTTGCTGGTAGCGGGGTCGCCGATTTGCTCGGCGATGGCCACCGATTGGCCCGATCTGACAAGGCGCGCCAGATAATTTTCAGCCGCGTGGTAGGGCACACCCGCCATCGGTATGGGTTCGCCGGCAGACTTACCGCGGCTAGTCAGTGTAATGTCTAGCAGCCGGGATGCCGCCACGGCATCGTCATAGAAGAGCTCATAAAAATCCCCCATCCGATAAAAGAGTAGCGCAGACGGGTGGTCTCGCTTGATCGCAAGATATTGCTGCATCATGGGGGTGTGCGCGGAGGAGGTGGTGTCGCTCATGAGGTAATTGTGACCCGCACTAAGCCACAAAGAAAGCGGTGGGGGCGAAGTAATTCGCCCCCACGACGTTCAAAGCGCGTTACTGAGTTATCTGTTTGGCGACGCAGTACTGCGCATACTCTGCGACTTCCTCGGTAGTCCATTCGCCTTTGGGTGTTTCGTTTAAATTGTCGCACCACGCTTCGCTGCCAATGGTCGTACTTTCTAGCACGCAATGACTGGCGTAGGTTTTGGTTTCGGATCCAGTCCAGTCACTTTTACTTTTCTCGCTCATTGTTTCGCACCAGCCTTCACTGCCCGGTTTGCTACAGGCCGACAGCAGACTGATCGTTGAAACAGCGGCCAGTGTGAGGAGGATTTTTCTGGTTGTATTTGAGGTCATTTTTGCGCACCTAATGATGAGTGGGCCCCCGAGCTTATCACGACGGGGGTGGGCTTGACCGTGCGGATAGTGACAACACAGCGGTAACGATAATAGCGCGTCTTTACAAGGATGAGGCCGACGGATCAGAGGCTGACAGTCATCATGATTTCATGCGATGGTTTGGTTTGCGCCTCCGATCACGACTGAGGTGCTCTGCTAACTATTTTAAATAAGAGGATAGAAGATGATGAGAATAGTCGTTGCCACCCTGTTGCTATTGATTTGGACCCCTTTTGCTTTCGCCCAAGACCTGAACTACGGAGAAGGCGAGTTTGTTGCTGAATTCGAGATTGACGCAGCCCACACAACCGATGGCGTTAACTATCAAATATCGGCGTCTGGTGAGGCAGGCCCCTATGGCCGAGTGTGGTTGTCTTATGAATTCACCGATAGGCAGAGTATCGGCGATAGTGGTGAGTTCACCGGTTTTGCTTGGACACAAAATGGCGAGCAATTCGCCACCGCAACCCTGCAGGGGGTTTACCGACGTAAAGGAGCAATTTTTCAGATGTACTCCCTCGATATGGTATCTGACGGTGTGATCAACATCGTATCCGGTGAGGTGGATTTTGTCGCGAAAACCATGACCTTTAAGGTGTCACCGTTAAATTGATTCTGAGTTCGTCACCGTTGCGCTGTATCGAGCCTGCGGCAAGCGTGCCATAAAAAAAGGGGGCCTTAGCCCCCTTTGTGGTTAACGCTTGCATCGCAATAGGAATGTCCTAGTGTTAGCTGTTATCCCACTTGGCAAATAGAAAGACATAGACAGTCAAGACAAGATTGATCACGACCTGTATCAACGATAGCGCCATCATCCAGCCGGGTGGATTAATAGTCTCTCCAATTGGCATATTGGCTGAACTGAGGAAAGAGGTTGCCATTTCTGAGCCATTGCCCGCCATCTCGCTCAGCGTGCTCAGCATCATAAAAAAGGCGTTCTGCGCTGCCATGGAAAAGAACGTCAGCATAACCACACCAATCAGTGCAGAAATCATGGCAGCGCCGCGGATCACGCCGGAAAAGTGCCTAAACAAGTAAGCAACGACCACGACCGCCAGCGGCATTAATACGCCACACAAAAAGAACGTGGAAAAGATGGAGCGATTCATTCCAATAAAGCCGAACACGTCTAGTTCTGACATAGATTTCCCCAGTAATTTTTTATTTACGTAACGCGCCGAAACGCCCTTTGAACCTAACCGCTGAAGGGCCAACATGCAAGTAATAGCAGAGGCTTCTGTGGACGCTTCATCGCCGACACGCAGCAGCTCCGCTGCCTCGTCCTGAGCCGCTCCTCTGGTGGTTGACGGGTCGCTGAGACAACTGCGGCAATGATCACTGTCGGCTAGCGCAGGCCACACTCACCTCGCGCAGGTCATACCCGATTCGCGCAGGTCATACCCGACTCGCATAGGCAACACCCGGCTGGCGCAGGCTGAGCCGTTTGAATCTTTAGAGCGTGACACGATTACTCGGTGAGTATTTGATTTAGCTCAATGAGGTAGCCATCGGGATCGTAGAAGATACTCACCATAACCTTAATGTCCGGACCCCCGTCGTAGCCAGGATACGTGCGCAACCCCGGCGCTTTAACGACCTTTACCCCTGGTGTAGCGGCGATAGCAGGCCAGCGGGCCGCTAGTGATTGGGTATTGAAGAGCAGAATCGGATTGCCTGGCGTAAACCCCTCGTGTCGAATAGGTTTGCTGTGTGCGGGATGCTCGGGATAGCCATACTCGTAATCGATTAAACCGATCACACCCACATGGTCGTGTGATGCGCGCATAAAAATAAGCCTGAGGCGCTGCTCTCGATCTTCTGATGCGTGGGGCCGGGCGATCTGTTCATCATAGATAATCTCCATGCCCAGCGCCTTCTGATAGAGGGCCAGTGAGGCCTCTAGGTCACGAACAATGAGCGTTGTCCGGCGCAGCAGTAAGGGATATTGGGCTGCTTTCTCGATTGGCGTTAGCGCATCTTCATCTGGCGAGTGATGCGCGGCAAAGGCAAGGGGTGAGAAGACAAAAACGCTGCAAAGCAGCAGAAAACAGTGTTTGAAGATTGGCATACCGGCGTCTCTTGTTATATTTGATATAAACGTACATCAATAGAACAAATTGCGCTAGAGAGGGTTATCTGTGTGCGTAACGTTTTCTCAGGTCACCGGGATCGTAAGTGCCAATCAACGATCCACGTTCTACGTTCCACGTTCCACGACAAGCAACGATCCGCTACAAGCAACGATCCACGACAATTAACGATCGACATACTGCAGCATGATCTCAGCTATTTGCTCTGCAGCCACATCGAAAACACCATAGGTGAGGTCAGGCAGTTCAACCAGCGTGACGTCTTGGATGAGCTGGGCGTAGGCGCGCGTGTGCGTTTTTAAACCGCCGTGCGGGTTGAGCACTAAGACGGGTTGCGTGATTAAAACCGCCCGATCAGCCGCTGCATAGCCATGCAGTGCCCGATAAACCGGTGCCCGAGCCCGCCATGCGGCGGCAGATTCGAGGAAGTTTTCGTAAGCCCTTTCCAACGTCACATCGGGGTGTCGCTCTTCCATCGTAAATCGCCATGAGCTATCGAGTGCTGCGAGTTCCCTAGGCAGTGGACGATCCTGCATCACGCTGAGCAGCTCCGCATCGTTCTCTGCCGCATCGGGAAAGTAAGGCACGCCGATCAAGATCGCATGCCTTACCAGATCCGGTCTGCGAATCGCCACCTCAGCCGCGACCATGGCACCGGTGTGGTACCCGCAGACATCAATGGCTTGATGATGGTCGTCTGTGAGGCGGGCTGCTTCGATTGCGTCGATCATAATCTCAGCCAGATCGCCAACGGTGCGCCATGTTGCCGATGCGTCTGATTGTCCGAGGCCGGGGTAGTCTAGGGCGACGACCCTTCGGTCGGTGGCTAATGACGACATCAGTTGGCGATAATAACTGCCTGAAAACGGGTTGGGTGGGAAGCAAACCAGTGTGCGTTCAGTCATCTGATGAGGCATGGCCTGGAGCAGGTGCATTTGCCCCCACTGCAAGTCAACATAAGCCTTGGAGAAGTGCGGCGGCGCAGATGTCTTGTCGTTAGCATCAGCAAGCGGAGCGGATATCAGGGTGAAGAGCGCAGCGAGCAGCGTGGCCATGCCATTCAGGCACTGTGTGGTTTGCCGCGAGTTAGAACGCGTGGGGTAGGTCATCTAGTGGAAGTTCCCTTGAGTGCCACCCTAAGTTTACACCGGGTTTCCGTGTTGCTGGGTCTTTCGCGCATTGCGCGAAACTCGTGGAATGACGCTGTGCCAATAACACGGATGTCTAAACGGTCGCCGGTAATTGTGATGCGCTGCTCGCTGGGTTATGCATCGCTAAACTTGTCGATCGTCAGATGAGGGCTTAGCCAATAAAATAAGACGGCTCGTAGGATTTATCTTCTAACGAGCGATTTTTTCGACTGCGACAGGTTTACTGGGGGGGACAGACTGGCCCAGAACCACTAAAATTGTACCAATCATTTTTTGTGGTCGCTGCGATGAAGGTCCCCGTGGGGTCACCTGATTAAAAAGTTATCATTGTTTTGAACTCCACGCTTAGGTTCTAGCCCAAGGGAGGGCAGGTATTGTGAGTCAAGAAAAGAAGATTGAATGTGTTAATCGGTTTATTGCTTTGGCTAATGAGATGACGGCAGAGGGCGACAGTCCGCCTGCCGTGGTGTCATCGGGCCTGATGATGGCGTGTGCGGTCTACAGCACCTACGTGGTGACGGGTAATGACGGCGCGCTCCGCCAAAGTGGCGTTGAGAAGCTTACCAAGCTGTTTGGTGAAGAGCTCAAGATCTTGCAGGAGCGTAAAATAGAGCAAGCGCAAAGAGACGGAAAGGATGTGTCGGCGGCTCAATAAAATGCAAGTGGCCGATTTTAAAAAGACGCAAGATCATAGACATGTCGTAATCTACAGGTTGACAACGAGAAAAGGAGTGTCGCAGTGAGAGAGTGTGGTGAGTGTACCGCCTGCTGTGAAGGTTGGCTGCCAGATGAGAGCCTTGACATGTACGCAGGTAAATCCTGTGCGCACTGCCGGTCAGGGGGGTGTGCGATTTATGAGACGCGTCCCGAAGAGCCTTGTCGCACTTTTAAATGTGCTTGGTTAACAGATGAAGACGCGTTTCCGGAAGAGATGCGTCCTGATCAATGTGGCGCCATCGTGCTCTCAGCACGATACTGGAAAGAGTGGAATGTTATGCGAGCGGTCCCCGTAGGCCCTAAGGTCCCTGAGGCAACGCTTGAGTGGCTGAGGCTCTACACCAAAAGTAAAGATGTGCCACTCATCTTCTACGAGCGAGGGCAGGCAGACGGTGTTTACACCCATAGTGATCGGCAGCGGGCCTACGGCTCACCCGAGTTTGCTGCGGCAATCAAGGAAACGGTATTGCGCTTCGGCGATGCAAAAGAGACACTCTTTACGGAACATGATGTCGTGAAATTCAGCTGAGTGAATGATGACCCTCGTAGCTGGTTGGGGAACTAAGCGATAAAGGTGTTCGCAGAGAGGACAGGTTAATGATCGACATGGCCGCTAACGCAAGAATCTGCGGTGAATGCACCGCTTGCTGCGAAGGCTGGTTGGTCAGTGACGTATTAGCCATGGAACCCGGCAAGCCCTGTCGTCACCAGCGCGCAGATGGGTGCGCTATTTACGAGACCCGCCCAGAAAAACCCTGCAGAACCTTCTCTTGCGCATGGCTTCTAGACGACCTCGGTTATCCTGAGACCATGCGGCCCGACCAAAGCAAAGTGATTTTATCTGATGTTGGCGAATGGGAAGGTTGGCGCGTGATTAGCGCTACTCCGGTGGGTGAGCAGATTCCGGAGCAAACGCTCGCGGTTTTGAGAGACTTCTCGCTCTCCAATCAATGTGCGCTACTGTATTACCGTTTAGAGCGTTCAGGTGAACAATTCTCCGGACGCGGTCATCAGCATGCGTATGGCCCGCCCGAGTTTACAAGCGCATTAGCGGCCAGTTTGAACGAAGCCAGCTTTTGGCGAATGGGTTATGCGTTCTGAACAGATAACACGGTCGTTGCGGTCAAGTTATGAGGCACGTCTTCAATCGCGCCTAGACCTAATCGACGTTTCCTATCCCAAGTCGAGCTAAACGAAGCGAGGGCGAGTTACCGAGGTTAACCCCTCAGCGCTAAATCCCGCTTCAGGCTGAGCGCGCCCATCAGCAAAAAGCCCACGCCGACGACGCTGATGGTGAGGGTCGTCAACATCGCATAGCGCAGGTTGTTGTCACCGAATGCGGTGGCGTATTGATCACTTAGTACGCCAACGGTCAAAGGCCCCAGGCCCAGCCCAATAATATTCAGTATAAAAAACAAAATTGCCGAGGCCATTGCCCGCATGCCCGGTGACACGAGGTTGTGGCAGGTGGCGATGCACGGGCCCAGGTACAAGGTGCTCAGAATTTGTGACGGGATGATGGCGGCCAACACCAGCGTCTTGTTGCTGCCCAAGAGCGTGTAATACGCGGGAATCATCGAAGTGAGCCCCCCGATAATAGGAATCCATAAGTACCAGCGAATGTCCCGAGTCCCCAGTCTGTCGGCTAAAAAGCCGCCCATAAACGTACCCACTGCGCCCGAGATGCCCGAGATCAAACCCAGTGCCACGCCCACCTCTGCCAGTGTCATGCCATGATTTCGCATGAGAAAAGACGGCATAAAATTGCCATTGCCGTAAGAAATAAAGGCGGTGAACGCACAGCCCACCGAAATCCACCAAAAGGTCGGCCGTTCTTTCAAGCTGGCGAGGGTTTCTTTGAAGGTTGATTTTGCCGGGACCCCGCCCGGATCCCACTGTCCCCGCTTTGGCTCCCTCACGACCCAAACCAAGAGCAGGGCGTAAAAAATACCGGGTACGCCGACGAGAAAGAAGGCGGTCCGCCAACCAAAGGTTTCGGCGATCCAGCCGCCAGCAGCAAAGCCAATTAAAATGCCGATGTAAATGCCGGTACTGTAAAAGGAGAGGGCGGTGCCGCGTTGCTTGGCGGGAAAATAATCACTAACCATGGAATGCGACGGCGGTGACCCACCGGCTTCGCCGATGCCGACACCGATCCGTGCCGCTAATAGCTGCCCATAGTTCTGAGCGAGCCCGGACAGTGCGGTCATGAAGCTCCAGAAGGCTAAGGAGGCGGCGACAATATTGCGCCGGTTGCCGCGGTCTGCGAGCCAGGCAATGGGAATGCCGGCGGTGACATAAACCAAGGCAAAGCTAAAGCCACTGAGCAACCCTAACTGCGCATCACTGAGCCCGAGATCCGCTTTGATCGGCTCTTGCAAGATCACCAAGATCTGCCGGTCGATAAAATTAAAGGTGTACACCAAGGTCAGCATGACCAGCACGGTCCAGCGATAACGGATACTCGGGGCGAGGGGGTCCTCTGGTGACATAGGGTGTTTACTGCTTAGGAGTTATGACCCACATCATGACAGCTTGTGCCGTTTGTCGCACCGGAGTGTTAGCATTGCGCTATGCCAAATAAAACAGATCGCCTGACACACCTTGATGACGCGGGGCAGGCCCACATCGTGGATATCTCTGACAAAGCAATCACCACACGGGTGGCGACGGCCACGTCGTGCTTGCGCATGCAGCCGGAGACGCTGAGTGCCATCGTGGCGGACAATATGCCCAAGGGCGACGTGATGGCGGTGGCGCGGGTAGCTGGTATTCAGGCAGCTAAAAAGTGCGCCGAACTGATCCCTTTGTGCCACCCCTTACCGCTCTCTTCGGTAGAGATCGATCTGCAGCCCGATCAGGACTTGCCGGGCGTGAGGATCACTGTCACTTGTAAAGTTACGGGGCAGACCGGCATCGAAATGGAGGCGTTAACGGCAGCCTCGGTGGCGGCCCTGACGCTCTATGATATGTGTAAGGCGATTGATCGTGGCATGAGTATCGAAATGACGCAGCTGGTATCAAAAACCGGCGGCGCGAGCGGAGAGTGGCAGCGTGAGCATCACGATTAAATTGTTTTCCTCGCTGCGCGAGGTGCTGGGCGAGTCAGAATTTGAGTTTGTGCTGACTGAGCTCGATGGCACTGCTACGGTTGCCGCGGTGAAATCGGCGCTGTCGCAGCGCGGTGCCACTTGGCAGGAGGCGCTCAATCAGTCTAACTTGGTGCACGCGCTGAACCACAAGGTTGTCTGGACTGACGCGGTGGTGACGGCTGGGGATGAGCTTGCGTTTTTCCCCCCCATGACGGGCGGATAGCATGACCGTTTCTATTCAACGCGAGCCAATCGATGTGGCGAGGGAGTACGCGCAATTGGTCGGCCCGCGCCCCGGCGCCGCGGTGGCGACTTTCACCGGCTATGTGCGCGATCACTCAGACGCGCATGCGGTGAGTCAGTTGGAGTTAGAGCATTACCCCGAAATGGCGCAAAAGGTACTGATGGCGCTGGGGGAGCGCGCGGCAGATCAGTTTGGGTTAAGCCGCTGGCGCATTGTTCACCGTTATGGCCTGCTCGATGTGGCAGAGACCATTGTCTGGGTCGGCGCGGTGGCGGAGCACCGGGGTGAGGCGATCAGCGCCAGTGAGCTGATGATGGATACCCTGAAAACCGACGCGCCGTTTTGGAAGCGGGAGCAGGGCCCCGATGGACAGGTTTGGGTGGCGAGTAAAGCAGTCGATCAGCATCGTCGCGCGCGATGGCGGTCAGAGGAGAAAGCGTGAAGTTTTGTAGTGAGTGTGGTGCCACCGTTAATTTAGTAATACCCGACGACGATGACCGGCTAAGGCATGTTTGCTCGGCCTGTGCGATGGTGCACTACGTCAACCCCAAGGTGATCGTGGGCTGCTTGCCCGCAGTCGGCGACAAGATCTTACTCTGTAAGCGCGCCATCGAGCCCCGCTACGGTAAGTGGACACTGCCCGCTGGCTTTATGGAGAACAAAGAGTCCTCGGCTGAAGGCGCGGCGCGGGAGACTTGGGAAGAGGCTGCCGCGAAAGCCATCAACTTAGACCTCTACCGCATTTTTGATGTGCCCTATATCAGCCAGGTGTATCTCTTTTATCGCTGCCAAATAGAGGACGAGGTGTTTGGTGTGGGTCCAGAGTCCCTCGAGACCGCTTTGTTTTCAGAGCAAGAGATTCCGTGGGATGAATTGGCGTTTCCGGTCGTCCACGAGATTTTGACAGAGTACTTATCGGATCGAAAAACCGAGCACTTTCCGATCCGTAATACCGTGATCGACTATGCCCGACGGTTACCGACGGCATCGTGACGGCATCTTGAGCGCAACCATGCCGATTGATCTTGCGGCGCAGGTTGTCCGTAGTTTCATCAGTCTATTTTTTTAAGGAAGACCCTCATGCCATTTCCTAAAGTTGGTAACCTCGCTCCAAAATTTACCTTGCAAGATCACGAGGGCAACGCGGTCTCGCTTTCTGACTTTAAGGGTAAGTCAGCGGTGGTGGTCTATTTTTATCCCAAGGCGATGACGCCGGGGTGCACCGTGCAGGCACAGGGGCTGCGTGACACGGCAAAAGCGCTCAAAAAGCTGAACACGGTGGTCTTGGGGATCAGCCCTGACCCCATTAAAAAACTGGCTAAGTTTGTAGAGCGCGATGCGCTTAACTTTCAGTTACTCAGTGACGAGGACCATGCGGTGGCGGACAGCTACGGCGCCTGGGGCCCCAAGAAATTTATGGGCCGTGAGTTCGACGGTATTCTGCGGACCACCTTTATCGTGGGTAAAGATGGCAAGTTAAAGGCGGTGATGGACAAATTTAAAACCAAGGATCACCACACCGCGCTGATCGCCGAACTGGAGGCGTTAGCGTTAGAATGATGCAAGCCGCTGGAGTGGCCTCGTTACGGCGATGTTAAGGTACTGTGACGGCAAAGTTACGCCAAGCGCGGCGCCTCTTATTTTGCGGGTGTAGTTCAATGGTAGAACGAAAGCTTCCCAAGCTTTAGACGTGGGTTCGATTCCCATCACCCGCTCCAA
>ERZ887942.2260-NODE-2260-length-12124-cov-5.231254_pt1 | contig 12124 bp, 13 predicted proteins | sample MGYA00521099_ERZ887942 | MGnify/ENA primary metagenome ERZ887942 (study PRJEB32303, sample SAMEA104408605) | aquatic metagenome | biome: Brackish water; feature: Pelagic; material: water | place: Baltic Sea | collected 2014-06-07T06:48:00 | depth 16,251 m ... | reverse complement strand
ACGATCAGTGTCGACAATCACCACATGAACATCGACTACTCGGCCTACGAGGGCCAAGAGATCAACGGCCATGTAGACACGGTCATGTCGCGGGGCAAAATCATCATTGAAAACGGCACCTACTTGGGCACAAAAGGCGACGGCAAATACCAACCCCGCGGCCTGTCCTCCTACCTCATCTAGAACTCTCCACCTTTCTGAACTGTTTGAGTGAAATCGTCGCCCAAACGGTTCAGAAACGTCTGAAGGAAACACGAACTTATGGAAACAATTCATCATCTGATCGACGGCGTTGCGAGTCCGGGTGCGTCGGGTGTGACCAAGCCGGTCTTTAATCCTGCGACCGGTGAGCAGACCGCCTCGTTGGCAATGGCCAGCTTGGCCGAAGTCGATGCCGCAGTGGCATCGTCACAGGCGGCGTTCCAGGAATGGCGCCACGTGAGCTTGGCTCGCCGGATCAAGCTGATGCACGCCTTCCGCAATCTGCTCGAAGCCAATCAGGCCGAGGTTGCTCGGCGGCTCACGGCCGAACACGGCAAGGTCACAAGTGATGCCCTGGGCGAGGTCGCCCGTGGTCTCGAGAACATCGAATATGCGTGTGGTATTGCCGAGATGCTCAAGGGTGCGTACAACGAATCGGCTTCCTCTGGGGTCGACGTGTACTCCGTGCGTCAGCCACTCGGTGTAGTTGCTGGCATCACGCCATTCAACTTCCCGGCGATGGTCCCGTTGTGGATGATCCCGAACGCGATCGCTACCGGAAACACGTTCATCCTCAAACCCAGCGAACGCGACCCGTCGGCTCCGCTGTTTATTGCTGAACTGGCCCAAGAAGCAGGTTTCCCTCCAGGAGTCCTGAATGTTGTGAACGGCGACAAGCTGGCGGTGGACCGACTGCTCGAACATCCCGACGTCAAGGCCGTCAGTTTTGTTGGGTCAAGCCCGATTGCCCACTATGTGTACGAAACCGGTTCGAAACACGGCAAACGTGTCCAGGCACTCGGTGGGGCCAAGAACCACATGATCGTGCTGCCCGATGCTGACATTGATCTTGCTGCCGATTCAGCGGTGAGCGCGGCTTACGGTTCGGCTGGAGAACGTTGCATGGCGATCTCCGTCGTAGTTGCCGTGGGCGGCGTCGCAGACCCATTGGTCGATGCGATCAAGGTTCGCATGGACAAATTGGTCATCGGCGACGGTACCGACCCTTCGAGTGAGATGGGGCCACTTATCACCGAAGAAGCGCGCGACCGAGTCAACGACTATGTCGGCCAAGGCGCTGCTGCTGGCGCAACCGTCGTGGTCGATGGCCGCGATGCACAGTTCAACAACAACGGGTTCTTCACTGGCGTGACGTTGCTCGACAATGTGACCACCGAAATGTCGGTCTACCAGGATGAGATCTTCGGGCCGGTCCTGAGCGTGGTGCGGGTCGACACGTACCAGCAGGGCGTGAAGCTGATCGAAGACAACCGGTGGGGCAACGGAGCTGCCATCTTCACCCGCGACGGTGGTGCGGCTCGCCGCTTCCAAGAAGAAGCTGACGCTGGCATGGTTGGCATCAATGTCCCGATCCCTGTGCCCGTTGGTTACCACTCGTTTGGCGGCTGGAAGGACTCGCTTTACGGCGACACCACCATGTACGGCCCCGAAGGCGTCAAGTTCTATACCAAGGCCAAGGTGATCACGAGTCGGTGGCCAGACCCATCGACGAGTTCGGTCGACCTGGGTTTTCCAACGAACGACTAAACACCGGGACCGTCCCAGATCACCGAGACCGAGCGATTGACTACCAGGAGACTGAATCATGGAATTTGGCGTAGTACTGCAAACTGACCCACCGGCATGGCGGGTCGTCGACTTGGCTGTGCAAGCCGAGAAACTCGGCTTTACGTATGGCTGGACGTTCGATAGCCATGTGTTGTGGCAAGAGCCATACGTGATCTATAGCCAGATGCTCTCGGCCACCAAACGCATGATTGTTGGTCCCATGGTGACCAATCCTGGTAGCCGCAACTGGACCGTTACCGCGTCACACTTTGCGACACTGAATGACATGTTCGGCAATCGCACGGTGTGCGGTATTGGTCGAGGTGACTCGGCTATGCGTGTGCTCGGCCATACGCCGGCCAAGCTGTCGACGCTCGCTGAATCCATGAAGGTGATCAAGGGCCTGGTCGAAGGTCGAGAGGTCACCTACAACGGCACGCAGCAGCAGTTCCCGTGGAGCAAGGGCGGCGAGATCGACATCATGATGGCGGCGTATGGCCCGAAGGCGCTACATCTTTGTGGCAGCGAGACCGACGGCGTGATCCTGCAGTTGGCTGATCCGGTCATCTGCGAGTGGATGATCGCTGCGGTACGTAAGGCGGCCGAGGAAGCGGGCCGTGACCCGGATGCACTCAAGATCTGTGTAGCAGCACCGGCGTATGTCGGCGACGACATCGAACACCAGCGAGATCAGGTCCGATGGTTTGGTGGCATGGTCGGCAATCATGTCGCTGATCTTGTTGACCGGTATGGCGAGAGCAGCGCCATTCCTCAGGCGTTGACCGACTACATCAAGGGTCGCCAAGGTTACGACTACGCCGAACATGGCAAGTCGAACAGTACCCATGTCGATTTTGTCCCCGACGAGATCATCGACCGGTTCTGCATCCTGGGCAACGAGGCAACTCATATTGCTCGACTCAAGGAGCTCGAAGCGTTGGGTGTTGACCAGTTCGCCATCTATCTGATGCACGATCAAAAGGATGAGACGCTGAACGCGTATGGCCAGCGGATCATCCCCGCATTGTGAAACCCTTCGGTCGGCCGCTGGTGAACCTGGTTCGTTAGCAAGGGTGGCTGCGTCGAAGCGTTTGTGAGTGAGCTGCGCGGCCACCAAGTCCGGTCACATGGCGGGGCACTGTTGCCGGCCGATTGAGTGTGGGGTGCGGCCACTACTCCGTCGCACCCAGCTCTAGCCGGCCTTCTCTGCCGGCCCGGACTGGGCTGCGGTGCGGGCGCCATCGATGCTGGCGGTAGTCAGATGGCGGGTCGCGAATCCGAGCAGCAGAAGTTGTCCGGCCCCGCTTGCAAACCACGGCAGGCGAAGCGCCATTTCTCGTGACGTTGCTACCTCTGCGAACAAGATGATTGCACCGCCGATGAGTGCGCCGATTGGGATGGATCCCCAGGCAAAGAATCGATAGACGCTGTTGACCCGCCCTAAGAGGTGGTCGGGAATAATGGCCTGGCGCAGCGACACCGTGATCACGTTCCACAACACGGCGACGTACATCGACGTCGTGAACATGAGCCACACGAGTGGCCACCACGACGTCAGGCCGATGATTATCGACGTGACGCCGCCCACTGTGAGTGTGGCCCACAATGATGGGCCTGAACCCAGGCGCTGAGAGACCGCGGATGCAGTCCAGCCGCCGACGATGCCACCAACGGCGCCGCCCGTGGACAGGATGGCAAACTCGGTGGGAGAGGTGAGCAGGACTTCCTGAGCGAAGAGCACCAGTGTCGCCCCGGCCACGGTGCCCAAACCATTCAACAGTCCCAGCGTGATCGCGAGTGGCCGCAGTAGCTCATGACTCCAGAGCCACTGGAAACCTTCGGCGAGTTCCGTCTTCCACGGACGACGTTCCGGGCGAGCTGCAGTCACGGCTTTGGGCCGGGGCAGCAGGAAGATCAGCAGCGCTGACAATGCAAAGGTGACGGCGTCAACAAAGAATGGCGCGGCAAACGCGAAGGCGAGCAGCGCTGCTCCGGCCGCGGGCCCGGCCACGGTGTTCGCAACCTGTTCGGCACTCCACATGCGGCCGTTTGCCTTCTCGAGCTGCGAGTCGTCGACGAGTGACGGCATGAGTGTTTGGGCAGTGTTGTCGTAGAGCACCTCGGCGGTTCCAAGGAACAGCGTGGCTGCGAGCACGACCAGGTACAACAGAACGTTCGTCGACACGACGGCCGAGGTGTCACCGAGTTCATCGGGGCCGGGGAGCGCGCCTTGTTGGTCGAGGACCATGAGCGCTACCGCTGCGGTCAGAACTGCTCGGGCGATGTTGGCGCCGACCATAAGTTTGCGTCGTTCATAACGGTCGGTAATCACGCCGGCAGGAAGACTGAAGATCAGCCACGGCAGCCGCTGGAACACAGTGACGAGGGCAACCAGCAGCGGGTTGCGGGTCACCGCTGATGCGAGCCACGGATACGCAATTTGGCCGATGCCGTCGCCGAGATTCGAGATCGTGCTTGCCGCGAAGAGCTTGTGATATGCTCGACCGAGTTTCGGCGACTTCGTGGTGCCCACCTGTGCACCGTAGGCGGTGTGGCTGATGTCGAACCCGAAGTGACCGGAGCAATGTGTATCGACATGCCAGGACCAAGGTTCGGGTGAGGGTGAACTTCTCTAAAAGCTGCTGCGCTGTGCGAGTTCGCTGGCAAGGTCGTCGAACAACGTGACGGCGACCAGTCCGCCGACGAGGGCAACGACGGACAAGCCGATAGTCCTGACGCGGGGGTGATCGCTGATGTCACCGAATGTTGGCCATGCGACCTGCAGGGCGGTGATCACTACCAGAGGAATGAATATCCCGAGCATGTAGACAAACGTGCGCACGAGCTCAGACCATGGTTCTGCCCGGGCATTGTTCAAGACGTCACCCAGCTCACGACCTACACAGGGGATCCACGTCCAGCCAGCCAAGAAGGCCACCACGACCGTGGTAGCGAGGTCCGAGATCATGGTGTCGGTCCGCCATGCCAACACGGTCAGTGCAAGAAGGCCGAGCCCAACCACCACATGACCAACGCCACTTGGCAGCGGAGTCCACCAGCCGGTGAATCGCAACCATGCGATCAGGCTCACGGTGAGGATCCACGCAGGTACGAGCCAGATTCGGCGTCGACCCATCAGGGCAATACCAACCGCTGGAATCAGCAGCACCAGGCTGCAGGCGAGTTTGATGCTCTCGATGCCTTCGGCCAGAACATCCATTGTCAGGTCGCTGGGTTCGCAGCGGGAGGGTTCTCGATCGGGTACCGGATTGTTTCCCGGAGTTCTTCGTAGTTGCCTTCGCCGATGTGGTCATAACGAATATCACCGTTCTGGTCGATGACGTAGGTGCGGGGCCAGAAGTTGGTGGAACCCGGCTGCCATTTCCGAAAGTTCAACTTGTCGGTGTCGAGCGGATCGGCCAATTCACGCCCAGCTGGTCCGCAGCTTCGATGATGTTGTTGACGTCAGCCTCGAAGCTGAACTCAGGCGCATGGACACCCAGGATCTCGAAGTTCGCATCACCGAACTCTTCGTAGTAACTCTGGGTGAACGGGATGCGGGCCTTGCAGTTGCTGCAGCCAAACGTCCACATCTCGACCAGGAGAACCTGGCCAGTGAAGTCGTCGATCGACGTGGCGTCGGTGTTCAGCCAGCCGTCGATATCCACCAGGTCCATGCGGGGCCCGAAGTTTTCAGGTGTTTCGATCTCCGGTGCTTCGATCTCGGGTTCGTCATCGGTGATTTCGTCCAGGGAAGCGGGTGTGTGGTAGCTGTCCTGGTGGGCTCGGCGGTGGATCGCTGCTCGGTCGCCGATTCAGTGTCATTGCCGCCGAGTGTGACCCAAACCAGGACCGCAACTGCAACGACGAGGACCATCGTGGCGGCGATCCGGCTTCCCATGTGCAAACACTACGGGTGTGCGTCGGTGACCTGTGGCGGTTGACTCGGTGTTCTCCACGTTGTAAGAACCTGCACGATGCTGAATCTACAAGCATGAGTCCTCACGGATTAGTTGGTGCCGAGTTGGCCTTCACCACCGGCCAGGTGGAAGGCATGGCGCATCTCCTGAGCAGCCTGGCTGGTGTCGCTCGGAGGTAACACCTGCGCTTATGAGTCGATCGGGGATTACTCGCTTGCTGAGGTGGAGGGTTGTCGATTGCCCCGATAGCATCTTTCAATAACGCTCGTTATTACAGACTCGATAGTTTCGGTAGACAAGAAGGCACCCCTATGGCTGATTTCAACCCATCGCTGAACGAAGACCAACTCACGATCCAGAAATGGGTCCATGACTTCGCTGAGGACGTCATGCGGCCAAACGCAGAAGAATGGGATGAACGAGAAGAGTTTCCGTGGCCGGTGGTGCAAGAAGCGGCTCAGATTGGTCTTTATGGCTGGGAGTTCCTTGCCAACGCCATGTTCAACGACCCGACTGGCCTTACGATGCCGGTGGCGATCGAAGAAATGTTCTGGGGCGATGCAGGTCTCGGTATGGCCATCATGGGATCTGGTCTCGCAGCGGCTGGCATCGCCTCTTCGGGTACCCAAGACCAAGTTATGGAATGGGTACCGCAGTGTTACGGCGATGCGAAGGACGTGCAACTCGGGGCCTTCGCTGCGAGCGAACCCGATGCAGGCTCCGACGTAGGCGGCTACCGCACGTCGGCAAAATACGACGAAGCCACCGACGAGTGGATCCTCAACGGCACCAAGGCATGGATCACCAACGGTGGCATTGCTGACATCCATGTTGTCGTCGCTGTGGTCGCCCCTGAACTGAAGACCAAGGGCCATGCAAGCTTCATCGTTCCTCCCGGCACCAAGGGCCTGAGCATGGGTCAGAAGTACAAGAAACACGGCATTCGCGCGAGCCATACCGCAGAGGTTGTGCTGGACGATGTCCGGGTACCGGGTCGTTGCCTGCTCGGCGGCAAAGAGAAGCTCGATGAGCGCCTCGCCCGGGTCCGCCGTGGTGAAAGAGGCAACTCACAGGCTGCGATGCAGACGTTCGAGGCGACCCGCCCAACCGTCGGCGCTCAGGCAATCGGCGTCGCACGTGCTGCCTATGAGTACTCACTCGACTATGCCAAAGAGCGTGAAGCCTTTGGTCGCAAGATCATCATGAACCAGTCGATTGCGTTCATGCTGGCCGACATGGCCACCGAGATCGAGGCCACCCGGTTGCTGATCTGGCGTGCCGCGTGGCTCGGCAAGCAGAAGGCGTTCGTGAACGCCGAAGGTTCGATGGCCAAGCTCAAGGCTGGCCGTGTTGCCACCCACGTGACCGAACGAGCCATCCAGATTCTCGGCGGCTATGGCTATACCCGCGAGTACCCGGTGGAGCGTTGGCACCGCGATGCCAAGATCCACGACATCTTCGAAGGCACCGAGCAGATCCAGCAGCTGGTCATTTCGCGTGCGATCTCGGGCCTGCGCATCGAGTAGGCAAACAAAGGGATCGCGGCACTCTTGGTCACAGTGGTGACCAGAGGTCACCAGCGGTCAAATCCTGTGGGTGACTGATCTATCCCTACCCTCATCCCTACCCGGGGTAGGGATGAACGCGCTATGGTCGATGGCATGGCGACGATCCGACAGCGGCGACCCGGTGTGTGGGAAGTGCGCTGCTACACGGGCAAGGACATCGCCGGAAAGTCGACTCAAGTATCTCGAACCGTCTACGGAACCAAGAAGGACGCCAAGCTCGTCGCCGCCGAGCTGACGGTGAAGCCGGCCCGCAATGCCGGCGGTCGGAAGCTGCGCCAGCTGCTCGACGAGTGGATCGACATCAAGACTCCCGGCTGGGCCGACCTCACCATTCGGGATCAAACAAGCCGAGCGAAGCAAGTAGCGGCCGACCCGATCGGCAACATGTCGGTCGCGTCGATCGGCGTGTCCGATGTCGACCGCTGGGTCGCTCGACTCCGCAAGGCCGGAGTGGGAGAGGGCTCGATCCGCAATCAGCACACCGTGCTTCGCTCAGCACTTCAGCAGGCGGTTCGCTGGGAGTGGATCGCCACGAACCCGGCCTCGAGCGCTCCGATCGAGAGCCCGAAGCGCCAGCAGCAGCGAACCCTGACGAATGAGGAGGTCCGGGCGCTGATCGAGGCTGCGGCTGAGGTGCATGAGATGGCGCCGCTCGCTTTCCGCTTGGCCGCGGAGACCGGTGCCCGACGCGGGGAGTTGACGGCGCTTCGGTGGGAGAAGTTCGTGGACGACAAGGTGGTGGTCGACGGCCAGATCATCGTCTCCACCGACGGTGAGGGTGTTCGGGCACCGAGGCTCCAGGCCACGAAGACTGGCTCCCGTCGAGTCGTCGCACTCAGTCCCTCACTCGTCGAGATGGTTGGACAGAAGGCGGCGAAGTACGACGAGGTCACGGCGTGGCTGTTCACACCGGACGCCGGTCCACCGAGCCCAGACCGCATCGGCTGGTGGTGGCGACGATCCCGGGAGCTCGCTGGCATCGACAAGCGTTGGCGTCTCCACGACCTCCGTCACTGGTCCGCTACCCAGTCCATCGCATCTGGGCAAGACGTTCGCACAGTCGCTCATCGCCTCGGCCACGCCGACCCGGCGATGACCCTGCGTGTCTACGCCCACGCCATGGCGGCCGCCGACGAGGCTTTGGCCGAAATCCTGGGCGCCGCGCTTGACTGACCGGGGGTCCCTTTTCTTACCGGACCCTGCACTGGTGAAAGCAGCGGAGGGTCAGCCCTGCTCCTCACCATCGAGAATACGCAGACGCGGCAGCGGACACATCGGCCGCCGAAGACGCAAGCGGCTAACCGTAGTGGGCACAACGCCACGCCCGCCAAAAGCACGAAATGACAGAGAAAAGCAGGTTCCATCGGAACCTGCAAGTGTGTAGAGCCGGATGCACTCGTGTCCGGCGGACACGATGTCCGCCCCCCAAGCCGCCCCCGGCGGCGCCCCACAGACCTCTGCACCTTCACCGACTGCGGAGCAGTCGACCGGCGTTTCAGCGCCCCCGGAGTTGCTCTTGAGCAGTCCCCCTCAGGGCCTCGATGCCGACGGGCATCGGCGCCGCGGGCTGCCGCGTCCTTCCTGCCGCGGAGAGCGCCTTGATTAGCTGTCGCCACGAGCTATCGCCTCCAGTAGAGCCGAGGAGGCTGCTCGGTGTTGCTGGCAGGGCTGCTGGCCGACATCTGATTCCGCTGCGGCTGCCCGGAACGGGATGTGGCTCGCACACGTCCGCGAAGCCCCGCGGTCCCCAAAGCTGGCCAGATATGGGGCGATGTCCGCCAAATGTCCTCCCCAAAATTGGGCGGACATCAAAAAAGTAGGTGGCGCCGCCAAAATGTCCGCTGTTTGTCCGCCAGGTTGTCCGGGGTTTTGTCCGCCCCAAAAGCGACGATCCGCACATGACCTTGCCCACCACGCGCACGCCGACCCATCCAAGCAAGCACATTCGGCAAGGCGACGAGGACTCGCGTCGAGAACCCGAGAGGCGACGCGAGGTCGCCCCAAACGAGCGACCGGGCGCGCCGTCACGATGTCTGTTGGACGTCGCCGCACTAGCCGCACAGCTTGGTGTGCGCGAACGATTCGTGCGGCGCCTGATTGCTGAACGCCGAGTCCCATTCTGCAAGATCGGCAAGTTCATACGATTCGATCCGTACGAGATCGAAGAGTGGATCGACGCTCAACGCGTCGCGGCAAAAGAAATCCACTAGCCAATCTAACCTCACCGACCCGCAAGCCGCGTGGGGCCCCGGCGTCGGCCGCATCTGGACCGAACTGCGGCGCGAGTGAAGCTGCAAGCGCAGAGATTATGGGCTCGGTATGGAGTTCTCCTAGCGACAACGTTTCGCCGGGCGGGGTCGCCTGAGTAAGTCCGTGATATCGGGTTCACTGTTTCGCTCAAAACGGGTGTAACGGATAGCCCCCGTTCATTGAGAATCTATTCGTACCACCTATGTGAGACACCCAGATCGTTGCAGCGCCGCTGGCCATGACGTCGGCTCTGGGTGTACGGATGGGGAACCCCTAGCGGACAGCACGGGAGGGTCCTAAGCGAATCCACAGGATGTGTTTGACGGAGCATTCCTACCCCGGTAGGATTTGTAAATGGCAGTGAAGAAGTGGTCGGTGAGTGTCGAGGAGCGATTGGCGACGCGTGTTGAGCGAAGGGTCGGAGATCGCGGTCTGAGCGGCTTCGTTGCTCGTGCGGTAGAACACGAACTCGAGCGTGATCTACTCGATGAGTTCTTGAATGAACTAGACGCTGAGTTTGGTGTCGTCTCGCCCGATCTCGTCGAGAAGTTCAACGCAGCGTGGCCGTCCTAGTTCTCGACTCCGAAGCTGTCTCCGCGCTGGCACGGCCAGAACGAAACGGCGACCGCCACAACCAGGTTCGCGCCGCCATGCGCAGCGCTCATGTCCGCAATGCTCCGGTTCGAATTCCGACAGCGGTGCTCGTCGAGCTCTATCGCGGTCCCGGTTTCGACGAACCGGTAGATCGCGTCGTAGCTCAGGGATTTGCACAAGTCATCACCACAGGCGCTCGAATCGCCCGAATCGCTGGCCACCTTCTCCCCTCAGTGGGGGCTGGTAGCGAACTTGCCATTGATGCGTTGGTTGTCGCCACGGCGATTCGATTGGGCGGCGGCATCGTACTGACACACGACCCGGAAGATCTGACCAAGTTGGCGGCCGGCCACCCAAATGTTGCAGTGGCGGGCATTTGATCGGCTGCCATGCCAGGCCAGCGCGCTAACTGCACCTTTGGCCCGGGCAACAGCCATGCAATCGCGGGTTCACATCCGGAGCAGGTCAACTTCGAACTCAGCGAAGGTCCGGGCGGCCTACGGCCGGCCTTGACTGCCGCTAGGTGTACCCGGCCGGGATGCTGGTGACGCCCGCATTCCGCGAAGCCGCCGCGGTGAGCGGTCAGTCGAGTCGGCTGGGCTCCCACCCGGCGGCGGTCACCGGTCGAGGAGTTCACCTCTGATACGGGCGAGGTAGCGTGCACCGAGCGGTGTCAGTTCGTAGTCCTTGCGCTTGGCACCTGTCCGCGGGACGGCGACCTCGGAGGCCGTGAGCAACCCAGCCGCAGTCAGCCGGCGCAGCGTGCGGTACAGGCCCCGCTCGGTGAGGCCCCAGCCGGTCGACTCGACGAGGGCGCTCCCGATGAGACCCGCGGCGATCGGCCCGCGCGCCTCGACGACCTCGAGCAGGACGAGTGTCGTCATGCTCTTCTTGTAGACCTCAGTCCACCTCTGCACGAGTTCGTCGAGCCACTCCTCGGACTCGCTCGGCTGGGTCAATGTCAACTCTCGAATCCGCGCTTGGCGACACTAGCGATCACATGGAGCACGAGCACGATCGCCCAGTATCCGGCCAACGAGTACGTCATACCGAACCATCCCGCGGCGACGGGGAGGTCGTTGTCGACCGTTGACAGGGCGTCACTGCCTGTCATCCCGAGAAACGCCGCGTGGAGCTGGAAGCTGCCGCTCAAGGCCGCGTAGGTGACCGCATGGGCAACAACGTGGCCGAATCGGATCTGGCCCAGTTCCCTGCGTCGCACGAACGCGAACGCGGAGCAATAGATCCCGATGACGGCGGTCGAGATGATGGCTCCAGGACCGATTCGGTTGTCGTCGAAGACGATGTACAGCTGCAGCGCTACGCAGAGAGCGATCAAGCCCAGCGAGTAGGGCAACAGCAGCCGGCGAGCATCAAGCGTCGTGTCCTCGAACCCAGACTGAGATGTCAGAGAAAGGTCCTGCATGTTTGGTAGTGTACCATTGGTATATAGCGAGCGCAACCGTAGTCGAACGAACCGAACAGCACGCTGGTTTCCTCAGACAACAAACAGACGCAGGCCATTCCACCTACCAAAGAATGGTCAACGAAGGCCGCACAGCAGGAGCATTGCCATGACGATTCTTTCGGACCAGTCCCGCACTCCCTTACATGCGGTTCGACGTGCGTCGTGCGCAGGGCTGTAGAGGCGACATCATGAGCGTCGACGCCGTTCTTGAGACCATCGACTCCGAGCTGCTGGCCCGAGCCGCTGCCCGTGCCGCTGCGGACCTGGCCGACCCGTACCAGCATTCCCTGGAGGCTGGCGGCTCCGCTCCTGACGGCTGCGTCCGTTGTGGTGGAGATCACTCGGGCCCGCAAGATCGCTCAGGACTGCGCCAAGCGCAATCCTTAGAAGGAGACCAACGATGGCCAACTACTCCCGATGGGAAGACATCAAGAAGAACAAGAGCGAACCTTCAGCCGAAACGCGGGCTGGGGTCGAGCAGGACTTGGATCTCGGTCAATTGATTTATGACCTGCGGACCGAAGCGGGGCTGAGTCAGCGTGAGTTGGCCGACC